>Ga0307516_10008048_pt1 | contig 11988 bp, 1 predicted proteins | sample 19_EM_MG_FD_203310 | JGI IMG/M metagenome (GOLD analysis project Ga0307516, IMG submission 203310) | Populus trichocarpa ectomycorrhiza microbial communities from riparian zone in the Pacific Northwest, United States - 19_EM | ecosystem: Host-associated > Plants > Roots > Unclassified | place...
GCAGTCGATCGGCTGGAGCAAGCCGTGCGGCTCGATCCGACCAACGAAGCCGCCAGTCGCTTGCTCGAGCACTTGTATCGTCAACGCGATCGGCATGAGGACGTGGCCGGCGTGCTGGAGCGCTTGGCCGACCGCGGCGAGACTGCGCCGGCGCGCGTGGCGGCGGGCGTGCGCCTGGCGCGCACCTACGCCCAAGATTTGGGCGACAAAGAGCGAGCCGCGCGCGCCTACAACAACGTGCTGCGCGACGCGCCCGACCACTCCGAAGCCAAGGAATTTTTGTCGGATTTGTATTCCAGCGCCGAGCGCTGGGCAGAGCTGGTGTCGCTCTACGAGCGTGAAGTGAAGGCGGCCGGCCAAAGCGACGCGGCGCGCGTCGGCGACATGCTGCAAATCGCCATGTTGCACTGGAAGAAGCTGGAGAAGCCGAGCGACGCCGAGCCCTGGTTCGAGCGCATCCGCAAGGTCGAGCCCGCCAATCCGGGCATGCTCAATTTCTTCCGTGAGTACTGCGCGAGCCTGAACGACGACTCGCGTTTGATGGACATCTTGCAGGCCGCCGCGCGCGCGCTGCCCGAAGCCAGCAAAGAACGCACGCAGCTTTCGGCGCAGCTCGGCAAGATGGCCGAGGGCCAAGAGAACGCGCAAAAGGCGGTCGAACAGTACAAGAGCGTGCTGCGCCAAGATCCGGACAACGCCGAAGCGCGCGAGGCCTTGAAGCGGCTGTACAAGCAGACGCAGGGCTACAACGCGCTGGTCGAGCTCTTGCGCCAGGAGCTCGAGCGGCTACCGAACGAAAAGTATCAAGAGCGCATCACCGTCTTGCGCGAGGTGGCGACGGTGTATCGCCAATACATCAAGAGCGACACGGCGTTGCTTTCGGTGCTCGGCCAGATCGTGGCGCTCGACGACAAGCTCGACGAACAAGACGTCGTCGAGATGCGCGAGCTGGTCGCGCTCTACGACAAGCTCGGTCGCCATCGCGATCTCATCACCAACCAGATGAAGCTGGCCGAGATCACGCCGGACGTCGAAGAGAAGAAGGAGCTGTACCGCGCCGCCGCGCGCCGCTGGCTCGATCAATTCTCCAACGCCCAAAACGCCACCGAGGCTTATGCGGCGCTGCTCAAGGTCGCGCCCGACGATCGCGAAGCGCGCGAACGGCTAGAGGAGCTGTACCGAAAGCGCCGCGCCTGGGCGCCGCTTTACGAGCTGTACGCGGCAGATTTGAAGCAGGCCGAAGGCGCCAAGCAATTGCCGCTCTTGCGCGAGATGGCCGCGCTGGCCGCCGAGCGCCTGAATCGGCCGGCGGACGCGATTGGGCTCTACCAAAAGACGCTCGAGATCGATCCGTCGCGCACCGACGTGCTCGACGCGCTCGAGAAGCTGGCCGAGCGCAACCGCGACTTTACGACCTTGGCCTCGGCGCTCGAGCGGCGCGTCGAGCTGGAGGCGGACGCGGCCGGCAAGCTTGCGGCGCTGCAAAAGCTCGGCACGGTTTACGCCGATCACATCCAAGACGCCGAAAGGGCCGTGCGCACTTGGCGTCGCGTGCTCGAGCTTGCGCCAGGCCATTCGCGGGCGCTGCGCGTCTTGCGCGAGGCGTACCTGGGCAGCGGCGATTTCGACGCGCTCGAAGAGCTGTACGGCAGCCAAAACGATTGGGACGGCTTGTCCGAAGTTTTGTCGAACGCCGCCGACCGGGCGAAGGACAACCCAAACAAGATTGCGCTCTCGTACCGCGCCGCGCGCGTTTACGAAGAGAAGCTCAAGCAGCCCGAGCGCGCCTTCCGTTCGTACGACCGCATTTTGTCGGTCGATCCGAGCGACACGCGCGCCGCGCGTTCGCTCTTGCCGCTCTACGAAAAGGACGAAAAGTGGGCGCGCCTGGTGCCGCTTTACGAGCTGCTGTTCGAAAAGGCCGAGACCGAAGCCGAAAAGCTCGAGCTGCTCGGGCGCTTGGTCGAGGTTTCAGGCAAGCGCCTGGGCGATCGCAAGGCCGCCGCCGGGTACGCGCGCAAGGCCTACGAGCTTTCGCCCGACAGCCCACTAGCGCTGGAGCTGCTCGAAGAGACTTCGCGCGCCGCGGGCGCTTGGGATGCCTTCGTCGACGTGCTCGAGGCTCGCTTAGCGAACGTTTCGAGCGAGGTGACCGAGACGCCGCCCGCCGTCGCGCCGAAAGGCGACGCTCCGCCCACCGGCAAGAAGAGCAAGAAGGGCAAGAAGAAGTCCGAGACGGCTGCCGACGCCGGCGGCGATGCCAAGGCCTTGCCGTCGAGTGACAGCACGCGGCGCATGCTCGAGCTGAAGCTGGCTCGCGTGTACTCCGAAGAGCTGTCCCGCACCGACGACGCCGTGAAGGTCTACAAGCAGATGCTCGAGCGCGACCCGAGCGACGTCGACGCAGCGACCGAGCTCGAAGGCATCTTGCGCCGGCACGACCGGCGCGACGACCTGCGCTGGCTGCTCGAGCTGCGCGTTGGTAGCGCTGCCGGCGACGACGAGAAGCTGCGCCTGCTCGGTGAGTGGGCCACGCTCGAAGAAGCCGTCTTCGAGGCACCCGAAGGCGCCGTGGCGTTGTACCGGCGCATGCTCGAGCTTTCCGCGACCGACGAGCGCGCGCTGTCGTCGCTGCCGCGGCTCTTGCTCGCGGCCGGCGACGCGGCGGGCGCAGCGCAAATCATCGCGCAGCATCGTGACGCCGTGAGCGGCGAAGCGCGCGCGGAGCGCGAGGTGGAGCTCGCCGAGCTGTACCTCGAACGTCTGAGTCGCCCGGTCGATGCGCTCGAGAGCGCGATCGCCGCGCTGAGCTCGGAGGCGCAAGGCGCCCGTGCCATGTCGGTTTTGGAGCGGCTGGTCAACGCCCCGTCGGTGCGTGGTCGCGCCGCCGACGTCTTGGCGCAGCGCTACGCCAGCGGCGGCGAAGCGCGCCGTGAAGCGTCCGCGCTCACGGTCATGCTCGAGCAGGTGAAAGCGCCGGCGGAGCGCCTGGCGCTCTACGGTCGTTTGGCGGACGTCAACGAGCACAAGCTCGGCGCTCATGGCAGCGCGCTCGACGTCATGCTGGCGGCGGTGCGCGAGTTCCCGAGCGAGCTTGCGTTGTGGGAGCGCGCCGATGCGCTCTCCGGCGCCGCGGGCCGCCCGACAGATTTGGCCGAGGCCTTGCGCGAGGTGCTGCGCGGCAAGCACGACGCGGCGCTCGAGAGCGAGCTGTCGGAGCGGGCGGCGCGCCTGCACGAGGACAAGCTCGGCGATCCGATCGGCGCGACGCCCTACCTCGAGCGCGTGCTGGCGCTGTCGCCCAGCAACGAAGCGGCCTTCCAGCGTTTGAAGGACATCTTGACCGCGGCCGAGCGCTGGAGCGACCTCGAGGCGCTGTACGATCGCGCCTCGCGCGCCACGAGCGACTTGGCTCGGCGCGTCGAGATGCTGGTCGAGGTCGCGCTGATTTGCGAGGAAATCATCGAAGACGCCGCCAAAGGCACCGCCTACTACGAGCGCATCCTCGAGATCGATCCCGTGCACGACGCGGCGATTCGCGCGCTCGATCGGCTGTATTTGAAGCAGGGCAAGAGCCGCGAGCTCTCGGCCTTGCTCGAGCGCCGACTGGAAACCGCGATCGGCGACGAAGCCTTCGAGCTCAAGCTGCGCTTGGCCAAGCTGCAGCTCGACCTGCATCAACCCGAGAAGGCGATGGGTCACGTCGAAGACGTGCTGCGCGAGCGCGTCGGTGACTACGAGGCGCGCGAGCTGGCCGAGCGCATGCTGGCCATCGGCGAGCTTCGGCCGCGCGCGGCGCGAGCGCTCGAGACCGTGTTCGAGGCTCGCGACGACGTGCGCGATCTGGTGCGCGTGCTGTCGATTCGGCTCGAATCGCTGACCTCGGCCGAAGTGGCGGACGAGCGGCGCGACCTTTTGCGGCGCATTGCCATGTTGCGCGACGATCGCCTGCACGACGACCAAGGCGCGCTCGACGCGTTGGCCGAGCTCGTGCCGATGGATCCGCTAGATATCGAGGCGCGCGGACGCCTGCTGGAGATTGGTCGGCGCGTTTCGGCGCACGAACGCGTGGCGGACGTGCTGACGCGCGCCAGTGAGCGGGCCGACACCACGGCCGCCAAGGGCGAAATTCTGACGGCCGTCGCCCGCATTTACGAAGATTTGCTGGCCGATCCGGGGCGCGCGGAGGCGATTTACCGCCGCATCTCGAAGCTCGACGAAAGCGACGCCGAGCTGGTTTTGCCGGCGGCCAAGGCGCTCGAGCGTATTTACGTCGCCAGCGGCGAAAGCACCAAGCTGGCCGAAATGCTCAAGCTGCAGGTGCAGCACGAACAAGAAGGCGCCACGCGGCGTGAGCTGTTCGGGCGCCTCGGCACGTTGAGCCAGAGCGTGCTGAACGACGAGGCTGGCGCGATCGCCGCCTGGCGCTCGCGCGTCGAAGAAAATCCGGACGACGCCGAAGCGCTGGCCGCGCTCGACCGCCTGTACGAAAGCGCCGGACGCTTCCGCGATTTGGTCAGCGTGCTGCAGCGACGCCGCGACGCCAGCAGCGACGCGGAGCTGCGTCGCTCGCTGATGACGCGCGAAGCCGAGACGCTGTGGAAGAAGCTCGATTCCGTGACCGAGGCCATCGACTCGTACCAGGCGCTGGTCGCCGAATTTGGGCCGAGCCGAGATTCGCTGTCGGCGCTCGAAGCGCTGTTCGGCTCGGCCAAGCGTTGGGAAGACCTGTCCGAGACCTACGAACGGCACCTCGAGCTGTGCGACAACGACGACGAGCGGCTGGAAATCCTGGCCAAGCTCGGCGACATCAAGCGCGAGCACTTGGCCGACGAAAGCGGCGCCATCGAAGTCTACCGGCGCGCGCTCGGTCTGCGCACCACTCACGCCGCCAGTCGCGACGCCCTCGCTAAATTGCTGCAGGCTGCCGACAACGCCACGCGTCGCGAAGCGGCCCTGATCCTCAAGCCGATTTTCGAGGCCGAGGGCAATCACGAGCAGCTCGTCACCACGCAATTGATCGAGGTCGACACCACCGACGATCCGATCGAGAAACTGAACGGCCTGGAGGCGGCCATGCGCGTCGCCGAAGGGCCGCTCGGCAACGCCGAGCGCGCGTTCGGCTTGGCGGAACGCGCCGTGCGCTCGGCGGTCGGCCACGCCGATCTGGTGCCGTGGTTCACGCATCTCGAGCGGCTGGCCAGCGCGACCTCGCGCCAGGCCGAGTACGTGAAGTTGCTGTGCGACGTCGTGCCCGAAATCTTCGACGGCGACGTGCAGCTGATCGTGACGCTCAAGATCGCCGACCTGGCCCGTCACAAGCTGGCCGATCGCGAGCTTGCCCGCACCTATTACAAAAAGGCGCTCGAGCTGCGCGCCGAAGACAAGCAAGCGCTCACCGCGCTCGAGTCACTGTACGAAGAGGGCGGCGACGCGCGCAACCTGCTCGAAATCTTGGAGCGCCGCACGGAGGTTGCCGAGAACGACCAGGAGCGAAAGTCGCTGCTCTTCCGGCGGGCCAAGCTGCTTTCGGAGGCGCTGTCCGAGCGCCGTAAGGCCATCGAAGTATACGAGAGCATTCTGGACATCTCGCTCGAGCGCGAGGCGCTCACGGCGCTCGAAGCGCTATACACGACCGAGTCGATGTGGGTGGAGCTGGTGGGCCTGTACGAGCGGCAGCTCGACGCGAAGCTCGGCGACGCGGCCGGGCTGCACGTGGCGATCGCGCGCGTGGCTTCGCGCCATCAGAACAACATCGGCCGCGCTTTCGACGAGCTAGAGAGCGCGCTGTCGGCAGAGCGCCAGCACGAGGGCGCCATCGCCGAGCTCGAGCGGCTCGTGAACGACGCGCCTGATCCGGTCGAGCGCGCCCGCGCGGCGGCCTTGCTCGAGCCGGTGTACTTGCTGCGCGCCGACTTCGGCAAGGTGATGAACACGATTCGCGCGCGGCTCGAAGCCAGCGGCGATCCGGACGAGCGCCGCGAGCTGTTGACACGACTCGCGAAGCTGTACGAGGAGCAGAAGGAAGACTATCGCGCCGCCCTCGACACCGTAGCGCGGCTGCTGGCCGAAGATCCGAGCGACGCGGGCACCATCTCGGAGCTCGAGCGGCTGGCCAAGGTCGCCTCCGCCGAGCGGCGCCTGGCCGAGATCTACGCCGACGAGCTGAAGAAGATCGAGAGCGACGACGAAGCCAGTGTGAAGCTCGCGCGCCGCACCGGCGAGCTATTCCGAGACTTGAACGAGAACGAGCAGGCGCTGCTGTTCTTCCGCCGCGCGCTGGCCTTCGAGCCCGAGAGCAAGGCGCTGTTTGCAGCGGTCGACCAGCTGCTAGACAAAGCTGGTCGCGCCGAAGAGCGCGTCGAGCTGTACCGTCAGGGCCTCGAGCACAGCTTCGAGCCGGCGGAGCGGCTGAAGCTTTTGCACGTCATGGCGGGTTTGCAGAAGGGCAGCCTGGCAAAGCCCGACGACGCCATCGAAACTTACCGGCAAGCGCTCGAAGTCGAAGACGGCGATGCCACGTCGCTCGACGCGCTGACCGAGCTCTATCGCCAGCGCGAGCGTTGGGATGATCTCGCGGAGCTCTATCTGCGGCGCGCCGAGAGCGCCGGCTCTGCCGAGCAAGCGGCGCAGTACCGTTTGGCGCTGGCGCGGCTGCACCAAGAGCAGAACCAGATCGATCGCGCCATCGACCAGCTGCAAGAGATCGTCACGGCCTTGCCGCGGCAGCAGGAGGCGATCAGCGCGCTCGAGCAGCTGCGCAAAGTTCCGGCGTTCACCGAGCGCGTCGTCGACATCTTGCGCCCGCTGTACGAGTCGCTCGACGACTGGCGCCGCCAGATTCAGCTGAACGAAGATCGCTATAAGCTGGCACCGGAAACCTCCGACAAGGTGCGGGTCTTGCGCGAGACGGCCGAGCTTTGGGAAAAGCGCGGCGACGACCTGAATCGTGCTCGCCGCTCGCTAGAAGCGGCCGTGAAGCTCGATCCGGACGACGCGGACACCCGCGCCGAATACGAGCGCTTGGCCGAAAAGACGGCGGCCTGGGACGCGCTGGCCAGCGCCTACGAATCCGTGCTGGTCGACTTCGCCGACCTGCGCGACAAGCGCGAGATCTTGGCGACGCTCGCCAACGTGCACAACGCGCGCCGCGACGACCCGCGCAAGGCGCTCTGGGCCTACGAGCAGCTGTTTGCAGCCGACGAGAGCGACATCGAGCCGCTCAACAAGATGGAATCGTTGGCCACGTTGCTCAGCGACTGGCCGGTGCTGGTCCGCGTGCTGACAGCCAAGGCCGAGCTTTTGCCCAACGACGAAGAGCGCGCGAGCGTTTGGCGGCGGGTGGCGGAGGCCAAGCGCGACATGCTCGACGACGCCGCCGGCGCCGTCGCCGGCTACGAGAAAGCGCTCGAGCTGGATCCGGGCAGCGCGTTCACCGTCGATTGCCTGATCGAGCTGTACGAGGCCAAAGGCGACGCCGCGCGCCTGGTCGAGCTGTATCAGCGCCGCGTCGAGCTCACCGAAGACGACGACGATCTCAAGTACACGCTCTTGGTCAGCGCCGCGGCTTGCTACGACAAGCAGCTCTCCGACAAGCGCAAGGCCATCGAGGTTTTGGAGCAAGCACTTGCGGTGCGGCCCGGAGATGCCGGCGTGCTCGGCTCGCTGAATCGCCTGTACCGTTCCGAAGCCATGTGGGCGGAATTGCTCGAGAGCCTGAAGCTGCAAGCGAGCGCCGCCGAGTCACCGGCGGAGCGCGCCCAAATCCGCAAAGAAATCGGCAATACGCTGGCGTCCAAGCTAGAGAGCTTCGAGGACGCGCTCGACGCCTACCGGCTCGCGCTGGACGAAGCTCCGAGCGACGGTGAGCTGGTCCGTGCGGTGCGCGAAATCGGCGGTGGGCACGAGGACCTGCGGCTCCGAGTCGCGGAGATCTTGGTGCCCGTGCTGCAGCAAGGTGGGCGCCACGCCGAGCTGGTCGACGTGCTGGAGCTACGGCTGAGTGTCGAGACCGAGCCGACCGAGCGGGTGCAGACGCTGCGCACCATCGCCAAGGTGCTGGAGTCGAACCTGAGCAAGCAAACCGAAGCGGAATCGGCTCTGCTGCGCGCCATCAGCGAGCGCCCCGATGACCTGGAGCTTCACACCGAGCTCGAGCGCCTGTCGCGGGCGACCTCGGGTTTTGGGCGCTACGCCGACGCGCTGTCTGATCGCGCGGGCTCGACCTTCGATCCCGAGGTGGCGCGCGAGCTCTACGTGCGGCTGGGGCGCATCGCCGAAATCGAGCTGAAGGACGACCAGCGCGCGGTCAGCGCCTACAAGCGCGCGGTAGAGCAGGCTGGCGACCAGCCCGAGCTGCTCGACGCGCTGGACCGCTTGTATTCCCGACTCGGCGAGCACGAGTCGGAGGCGGACGTTCTCGAGCGCCGCGTGTCGGTCGAAAGCTCCGATGAACGCCAGGCCGATCTGTACTTCCGCTTGGCGCAGCTGCAGATCGAGCGCTTCAAGGAACCCGCGCGCGGTCTGGGCTCGCTGCGCATGGCGCTCGAACGCGTGCCCGCCCACGAAGGCGCCGTTACCGCGCTCGAGAAGCTGGTCGAGGTCGAGGACCTCTTCGAAGAAGTCTCCGAGATCCTCGAGTCGGTCTACCGCGCGCGCGGCTTGACCGATCGTCTGGCGAAGCTCTACGAGCGGCGCGTCGGGTTTGCTGACAGCGTCGAGGCGCGCATCGACATGCGCCGCAACTTGGCGCGCGTGCTCGAAGAAGAGGGCAAAGATCCCGCGGCCGCTCAGCGCGTGATCGAGGCAGGCTTGGCTGAAGCGCCGGAAGACACCGCGCTCTTGGAGGAGATTGAGCGACTGGCTCCCATCACGGGCGAGTGGACCCGTGCTTGTCAGGCTCTGTCGAGCGCGATTGCCCTGAAAACCGAGCTGTCGCCGGAGTCGGCCGTGGCGCTGTCGATGCGCCTGGCGGGCTGGTTCCGCGACAAGGCCTCCGACAACGCAGCGGCCGAAGCGGCGCTGAAGCGGGCGCTGGAGTTCGATCCGTCGAGCGACGAAGTGTTGCTTGCGATCGAGCAACTACAGCGTGCGCCGGGCCGCGAGCTGGACCTGTTTGGTACCCTGCGCAGGCGGGCCAAGCTGCAGGTCGACGAAGCGCGCCGTGAGGAGCTGTATCGGCAAGCCAAGGGGCTGGCGGAAGCCAGCGGCGATGCCGCGGCCGCCGAGGCCACGCTGCGCGAGCTGCTCGCCCAAGACGACTCGAACCTGTGGGCGCTCGCGGAGCTGTGCAAGCTACGCGAAGCGGCCGGCGATTTCGCGGAGACCTTCAAGCTCACCGTGCGTCAGGCCGAGCTCAGCGCGGATGCGGCCAGCGTGCGCGCTTTCCGGCGCCGCGCCGCCGAAATCGCACGCGACCGCTTGAGCGATCTGCCGAAAGCCAGCGAGCTGTTCGAGCAACTGTTCGAGGATGATCCCAGCGATCGCGACGCGGCAGCGGCGCTCAGGGCGCTCTACCCGCAGACGAATCGCCACCAAGAGCTGGGGCGGCTCTTGGAGCGCTTGGTCGACATGGCCGAGTCGGCGTCGGCCCGGACCGCCTTGCGGCTCGAGCTTTCGCAGCTCAACCGTGAAAAATTCCAGTCGCTGGATACCGCGATCGAGCTGCTCCGTGCCGTGCTCGAAGAGGAGCCCGGGCAGAGCGAAGCCGTCGTCGCGCTTTCGGAGCTGTACGAAAAGACCCAGCGCGACGAAGAGCTAGCCGAGCTTTTGTCGACGCAGATCACGGGCGCGCGCGAGCGCGGCGACACGGCGAGCGAGCTGACCTTCCAGGTGCGCCTGGGCGAAGTGTACGACAGCCGGCTTGGCGATCGTGGTCGAGCGATCGAAACCTATCGCGGTGTCTTGGAGCGCGATCCGAAGCATCAAGCTGCGCTCGAGGCGCTCTCGCGCCTGTACAAGGCGCAGAACGATTTGCCTGCGGCCGCCGAAATCATCAGCCGGCTGCTGGACATGGCGCAGGGACCCGTGGCCGTAGCACTGGCGGTAGAGCTGGGCGAAGCCGAGCAAAAGCTCGGCAATACCGAGCAGGCCGCGCGCGCCTTCGAGCGCGGGCTCGTGCACGACGAGCAGAGCGCCGAGCTGCGCGACCGCTTGCGCGTGCTGTACCAGGCCGCCAAAGAGTGGGAGAAGCTGTCCGCGCTTTTGGCGCGAGATGCCGAGCTTTCTGCCAAGCCCGAAGATGCGGTGAAGCTCTTGCAGCGAGCTGCGCAGATTCAGAGCACGGAGCGCGGCGATCACGTCGCCGCCGCAGAAATGCTCGAACGCGCCAGCAAGCTCAAGCCCGACGATCGCGAGATCTTGCTCGCGCTGTGTGACCAATACAGCGCGTCCGGTCGTGGCAAGGCGGCAGCCGAGGTGCTGCAGCGTATCGTCGACAGCTTCGGAACCAAGCGCACCAAAGAATTGGGTGAGATTCATCGGCGCCTGGCCGCCGCCTATTTGGCGGACGGCGACGTGCCGAAGTCGCTCGAAGAGCTGGACCGCGCCTTCCGCATCGAGCCCGGCAACGTGAACGTGCTGACGCTGCTCGGCGACGTGGCGATGCGCGTGAACGACTACAAGAAGGCCCAGCAAATGTATCGCGCGCTCTTGCTGCAGAAGCTCGACGACGCGAACGGCCCGATCAAAAAGAGCATGGTCTTCTTCCGCTTGGGCCAAATTCACGAGGCGCTCGACGAAAAGCCGAAGGCCGTGCAGATGTACGAGCGCGCCGTGCAGACCGATGGCTTCGACGAGGCCAAGGCGCGCATCGCGGCGCTCAAAGGCTGAGGCAAAAGCACTTGCGCTCCACCCTGCCGTACGACCCGAGGTCCGACGTCCTACGGGAAGCCGGTTGGGTCGAGCGCGTCGGGCGGCGAGCGATCGCCAGCCTGTCGGAGACTTGGGCGCTCTTCGCTACGCTGAAAAACGCCATTTCTTCGGATTTTGCGCCGGGCCTGGCCGCGCGCAAGCTGGTGCATGGCGTGATGCTCACGCAGGTGATGTTCACGGGCGTGCAGGCGTTGTCGTTGGTCAGCATCATTGGGCTGCTGATTGGCGCCAGCATCATCATTCAGACCAACATGATGGTGCCGGCAGATGGCGAGCTGATCGGGCGCGTGCTGGTGGCGGTGGTGCTGCGCGAGCTGGCGCCGCTGATCACGGCGATCGTGGTGGCGGGGCGCTCCGGGACCGCGATCGCGACGGAGCTCGGCAACATGAAGGTGAATTCCGAGGTGCTGGCGCTGTCTTCACTCGGCGTCGACCCGCTGCGCTACGTGGTGCTGCCGCGCATGGTGGGCTGCATCGTCAGCGTGGTGGCGCTGATGATCTATTTCAGCATCGTGAGTTTGAGCGCAGCGTTCGCGCTCGGCATCTTGTCGTCGGGCGCCAGCCTGTCGAGCTTCCAGCAAGGCGTGGCCGGCAGCGTGATGCCGCACGATTTGGTGCTGTTTTTCGCCAAGGGCCTCGGTCTTGGCACGATCGTGGGCTGGCTGTCGTGCCACTTCGGGTTGGAAGTGAAAAGCTCGCCCACCGAGGTGCCGCAGCAGGCTAGCCGCGCGGTCGTGATGAGCCTGCTCGGCTGCGTCGTTTACAACACGGCGCTCACAGCCGGATTTTACTGGCTGGTCGGGCCACCGATGCCAGCGCCATGAAAGACGGTTTGTGGCTCGAGGACACCTCGTTTCGCTATGGCGATCTGTGGGTGCTGCGCGAGACCGAGCTGCATGTTCCGCCGGGGCGCACGCTGATCGTGACGGGAGACAACGGCGTCGGGAAGTCGACGTTGCTCTACGTGTGTGCTGGGCTGCTTCCGGCCAGCGCCGGCCACGTCTGGCTCGACGGGCACCTGGCTGCGGGCAAGAAGCCGAGCGAGCTGATGCGCGAAGGCGTGCGGCGCGGCTTTCTGTTCGGTCAGGGCGGCCTGTTGTCCAACTTGAGCGCGCT
>Ga0307516_10008049_pt1 | contig 11984 bp, 8 predicted proteins | sample 19_EM_MG_FD_203310 | JGI IMG/M metagenome (GOLD analysis project Ga0307516, IMG submission 203310) | Populus trichocarpa ectomycorrhiza microbial communities from riparian zone in the Pacific Northwest, United States - 19_EM | ecosystem: Host-associated > Plants > Roots > Unclassified | place...
GCCGGTGCCGCAAGCTCGGTTTTCGGCCGTTCCGTGACAATGGCGGCGGTGGTCGAAACCGGAGCAACCGTAGGCGGAGAGGCGGGTTGAGCCGGTGCGGTGGGAGAGGCCTCGGTGGCCGCCGATGCCGGTGGTTTGGCTCCAGCCGGCTGCGACGAGGCTGCCGCGGGATTTTGTCGCGCCAACGCGCCGGTCACCGATTCCAGCCCCTGTTCCAGCACGGTCATGCGGGAATAGATCCGGTCGCGATCGGTGTTGAGCGTCTCGACAGCTGACGCCAGACGCCGTGTTTCGCTCTGGCTCTCGCGAGCCGTCAATTGGAGTTGCGTCGCCAGGCGCGAGAGATCGGCCGCCGCAATTTGATCGCGGCGTTGTCCGAGTGAGGACTGGTTGGCGAGCGCGGCGACGACGACGGCGCCAACTGCGACCGCACCCCACGAGCCCAGCCGCCACAGCGCGTGGCGGTCGAACTCCTTTTCCTCGGCCAGAAAGCCAGTCAGCAAGCCACCGGTATTTTCTGTTCCGAGCCTGACGGCCAAGTGGTCGGTATCCTTTGCCATGCGCGCTGAAGCCCCGCCGAATCATGGCGGAACATTAACAGGAAATGCGCCGCGAGCCCGCCTCGCTGACGTTTGCGCAGACGGCAAAACCCTTTATGACGACGCCGAACCATCACGCGCCAGTGGAGTGGATTTCTGGCCGCGTTAGGATCAGAGCACCGGGAGACCCATGACCGCTCGTTCCAGCCTGACAGTCGTGCTCGCGGCCGGCGAGGGCACGCGTATGCAATCAAGCCAGCCCAAGGTGTTGCACCCGATCGCCGGACAGCCACTGCTCGCGCACGTGCTGCGCGCGACCCCTCACGGCGATGGCGCAAGGCTTGCGGTCGTGGTCGGCCCCAACCATCGCGCGGTCGAGGACGCCGTGAAGCGGTTGCGCCCGGACGCCGCTACCTTCGTCCAGCACGAGCGGCTGGGGACGGCGCATGCGGTGCTTGCCGCCCGCGATGCGATCGCAGGCGGCGCCGACGACCTGCTCGTCGTATTTGGCGATACGCCCTTGATCTCGGCCGAAACATTCGAGCGGTTGCGCGCGCCTTTAAGGAGCGGCGCCACACTTGCCGTGCTTGGTTTCCGCGCCGCCGATCCGACCGGGTATGGCCGGCTTCTGATCGAGGGCGACCGTTTGGCGGCGATACGCGAACATGCCGATGCGACGTCTGCGGAACGCGAGATCACGCTCTGCAACGCCGGCGTGATGGCGTTCGACGGGCACAAAGCGCTCGACATCCTCGACAGGATCGGGAATGCCAACAGCAGGGGCGAATATTATCTGGTCGATGCCGTCAGCATCGTCGGCAAGCTCGGATGGGAAGCGGTCGTGATTGAAACCGGCGAGGACGAGGTTCGCGGCATCAACAACAAGGCCCAGCTCGCGGAAGCGGAAGGCGTCATGCAGGCGCGACTACGCCGCGCCGCGCTCGATGCCGGCGTCACGCTGATCGCGCCGGAGACGGTCTTTCTCGCCGCCGACACCACCTTCGGAAAGGATGTCACGATTGAGCCCTTCGTCGTGATCGGTCCCGGGGTGTCGATCGACGATGGCGCGGTAATCCATTCCTTCACGCATATCGTACAGTCCAAGATCGGCAAGAACGCGCTGGTCGGTCCCTATGCGCGTCTGCGGCCCGGAACGTCGCTCGGGGAGGGGGCCAAGATCGGCAATTTCGTCGAGGCCAAGGCCGCGACGCTGGAAGCCGGCGTCAAGGTCAATCACCTGTCCTATATCGGCGATGCCCATATCGGCGCCCTCTCCAACGTCGGCGCCGGCACCATCACCTGCAATTATGACGGCTTTTCCAAACACAAGACCACGATCGGCAAGGGCGCGTTCATCGGCACCAATACCTCGCTGGTCGCACCGGTGAACGTCGGCGATGGCGCCTATGTCGGTTCGGGCTCGGTGATCACGAAAGACGTGCCCGCCGACGCGCTTGCCATAGAGCGCGGCCAGCAGACCAACCGCGAAGGCGGCGCCTTGCGCATCCGCGAAATCAAGACGCGGGGCAGGAAGCCGAAACACGATTGATGTTATTAAGCCTTTGGCTTAACCCTGTCGCAATCGGCAATAATTGTTGAGCCCAGAGCGGGTGCGATCTTCGTTAAGAGAGTCCTGGCGGTGCCGATTTGACATTCGCTGGGTTTGAAGACGTTTCGTCCATTTGGGGATATTGATCCGCATGTGCGGTATTGTCGGCATTCTCGGGCGCGGTCCGGTCGCGGAGCAACTGGTCGATTCACTCAAGCGGCTCGAATATCGCGGGTATGATTCCGCCGGCGTCGCGACGCTCGAAGGCGACCATCTGGCGCGGCGGCGCGCCGAGGGCAAGCTGAAGAATCTAGAGACGCGGCTACGCTCCGAGCCGCTGTTGGGCCACACCGGTATCGGTCACACGCGCTGGGCGACCCACGGCCGGCCCACGGAAAACAATGCGCATCCGCACGCGACCGAGCGCGTTGCCGTCGTGCATAACGGCATCATCGAGAATTTTCGCGAGTTGCGCGAAGCGCTGGAAAGAAAAGGCGCGGTCTTCAAGACCGAAACCGATACCGAAATCGTGCTGCATCTGGTCGACGATCTGCTCAAGCGCGGCATCAAGCCGGTCGAGGCCGTCAAGACCGCGCTGTCGCAGCTGCGCGGTGCCTTTGCGCTCGGTTTCATCTTCGCCGGCGAAGACGATCTGATGATCGGCGCGCGCAATGGGCCGCCGCTGGCGATCGGCTACGGCGACGGCGAGATGTATCTCGGCTCGGATGCGATCGCGCTCGGTCCGTTCACCGACACCATCAGCTATCTCGAGGATGGCGACTGGGTCGTGCTGACCCGCACCAGCGCCACCATTTTCGACAAGGACAACGCGGTCGTCCAGCGCGAAGCGATCAAGCACAGCATGGCGACATCGCTGGTCGACAAGGCGAACTATCGTCACTTCATGGCCAAGGAAATCCACGAGCAGCCGGAAGTCGTCGGCCATACGCTGGCGCGCTACGTCGACATGGCAGTCGAGCGCGTCAGCCTGCCGGTCGAGCTGCCGTTCGATTTCCGGGAGATCCAGCGCGTCTCGATCACGGCTTGCGGAACCGCAAGCTATGCGGGCTATGTCGCCAAATACTGGATCGAGCGGTTGGCGCGTTTGCCGGTCGAACTCGACGTGGCGTCGGAGTTCCGCTACCGCGAGGCGCCGCTGCGCAAGGGCGACCTCGCGATCTTCATTTCGCAATCCGGCGAGACCGCCGACACGCTGGCCGCGCTGCGCTACGCCAAATCGCAAGGCGTCCACACGCTGTCCGTCGTCAACGTGCCGACCTCGACGATCGCGCGGGAAAGCGAGACCGTGCTGCAGACCCTGGCGGGACCGGAGATCGGCGTTGCGTCGACCAAGGCGTTCACCTGCCAGTTGATGGTGCTGGCGGCGCTCGCGGTCGCGGCCGGCAAGGCGCGGGGCGAGCTGTCCGACCAGGACGAAGCCAAACTCGTGCATGGGCTGGTCGAGATCCCGCGGCTGATGGCCGCGGCGCTCGCAACCGAGCCGCAGATCGAGAAACTGGCGCGCGACATCGCCAAGTCGAAGGACGTGCTCTATCTCGGCCGCGGCACCAGTTTCCCGCTGGCGCTCGAAGGCGCGTTGAAGCTGAAGGAGATTTCCTACATCCATGCCGAAGGCTACGCCGCCGGCGAACTCAAGCACGGACCGATCGCGCTGATCGACGAGACCATGCCGGTCGTGGTGATCGCGCCCCACGATCGGGTTTTCGAAAAAACCGTCTCAAACATGCAGGAAGTCGCGGCCCGCGGCGGCAACATCATCCTGATGACGGACGCCAAGGGCGCGGCTGAAGCGACCGTGAACTCGCTCGTGACCATTGTCATGCCTGACATGGCCGCGACATTCACGCCGATGGTCTATGCCATCCCGGTGCAGCTGCTGGCCTACCATACGGCCGTGATCATGGGCACGGACGTCGACCAGCCGCGCAATCTGGCCAAATCGGTGACTGTCGAATAGGCGGAAGTTGCGCGGATTTGAAGTTCCTGTGTCAAGCGCGGCAATCTCGATCCGGTCTTCAAAAATCTGCTAGAACGTACTAGCTGGTATTTTGAACCCGACCTGGAATCCGCATGAGCACCCGCGACAATCCGCCCTCGCCGAGCGTCCCTCCGGCCGAAACGCCGCCGGAGGTGGTCCATAGCGGCGTTATGGCTCGCTTCCGGAATTATTTTCTCACCGGCCTCGTCGTCGCCGGGCCGATCTCGATCACTTTTTATCTGACCTGGTGGTTCGTGACCTGGGTCGACGGTCTGGTGCGCCCGTTTGTTCCGGTCGCCTACCGGGCGGAAACCTATCTACCGTTCGGTCTCCCAGGCTCCGGGCTGGTCGTGGGAGTGATCGCACTGACATTGCTCGGCTTTCTCACCGCCAACCTGATCGGGCGCACACTTGTCGACCTCGGCGAAAGGCTGCTCGGGCGCATTCCGGCGGTGCGGGCGATCTATCGCGGTCTCAAGCAGGTGTTCGAAACGCTGTTCTCGGGCGGATCGAGCTTCCGCCGCGTCGGTCTCGTCGAGTTTCCGTCGCCCGGCATGTGGTCGATCGTGCTGATATCGCAGTCGCCGAGCCCGGAGATCGCACGCCGTCTGCCGGGGCAGGAGGAGCATATCTCCGTGTTCCTGCCCTGCGCGCCGAACCCGACCACGGGCTTCTTCTTCTACGTTCCCAAGAGCAAGATCATCGAAGTCGAGATGAGCGCGGAAGATGCCGCGACCCTGATCATGTCCGCCGGCGTGGTGCAGCCGGGGGCGGATGCGAAGAAAGCCGCCGCCGCACTCGCCGGCATGGCGAATGCGGCGCGGATCGCCAATGGCGCGACGCTGCAGCCGGCGCCGGCGAAGGTGGAGTGACGCGTCATTCCGGGGCGCGTCGAAGACGCGAACCTCAGATGCGCGATTGCGCATCGGGGAATCTCGAGATTGCGGGTTAGCTCGTTTCACGCGCGCCCCGGAATGACGATGCGTCACCCCGCCCCAATGAGCGGGATCGCCTCATCCCGTTCGTAAAGATAGAGCAGGCAGCGCAGCGCCTCACCATGCGGGCCATCGAGCTTCGGATTGTCCTTCATGATGCGCAGCGCCTCGTCACGCGCCTGCGTGATCAGCTGCGCATGGACCTCGCTGCGCGCGATGCGGTAGCCGGGCAGGCCGCTCTGCCTGATCCCGAGTACGTCGCCTTCGCCGCGCAGACGCAAATCCTCCTCCGCGATCCTGAACCCGTCGGTGGTCTCCCTAATGACATTGAGCCGCGCCTTCGAGAGCGCGCCGAGCGGCTCGCTGTAGAGCAGCAGGCAGGTCGAGGCCTCCGAACCGCGGCCGATGCGGCCGCGCAGCTGGTGCAGCTGGGCGAGGCCAAAGCGCTCGGCGTTTTCGATCACCATGATGGTCGCGGCCGGCACGTCGACGCCGACCTCGACCACGGTGGTGGCCACCAACAGGCCGATCTCATGGGCCGCGAAGGCCGCCATCACGCGATCCTTCTCGGCGCCCTTCATCTGGCCGTGGACGAGGCCGACAGGGTCGCCAAAGCGCTTTTGCAGGCTCTCGAAACGTTTGGTGGCATTGGTGAGATGCTCGGTCCCCTCGGCGTCCGATTCCTCCACCAGCGGACAGATCCAGTAGACCAGCTTGCCCGAGCCAAGCGCGCGCCCGACCCCGTCCATCACCTCGTTCAGGCGGCTATTCGGCACCGTGCGGGTATCGATCGGCTGCCGCCCCGCCGGCTTCTCGCGCAGTTCGGAAACGTCCATGTCGCCGAAATAGGTCAGCACCAGCGTGCGCGGAATCGGCGTGGCGCTGAGCACCAGCACGTCGACGGCTTCCCCCTTCGATGTCAGCGCCAGCCGCTCGCGGACGCCGAAACGGTGCTGCTCGTCGACGATGGCGAGCGCCAGCGCCTTGAACACGACGTCGTCCTGGATCAAGGCGTGGGTGCCGACCAGGAGATCGATCTCGCCGTCTTCGAGCCGCGCCAGGATTTCGCGCCGTTCCTTGCCCTTCTCGCGGCCGGTCAGGATTGCGACCCTAAGCCCTGCGCGTTCGGCCAGCGGCGCGATGGTCTTGATATGCTGGCGCGCGAGAATCTCGGTCGGCGCCATCAGGGCCGCCTGCTTGCCGGCCTCGACGACGGCGGCGGCCGCGAGCAGCGCCACCACGGTCTTGCCCGAGCCGACATCGCCCTGCAGCAGCCGCAGCATCCGCACCGGCTGCTGCAGATCCGCCGCGATGGCGGCGGCGGCGCTGCGCTGCGACGGCGTCAGCGCGTATGGCAGGGCGTCGATGATCCGGTTCCGCAGCCGGCCGTCGCCGGCATGGCGATGGCCGGCGGGGCGGCGCAGCTGCGCGCGCACCAGCGCCAGCGCCAATTGGCCGGCCAGAAGCTCGTCATAGGCAAGCCGCGACCAGAACGGAGCCTCCGGGAGAACGTCGGTCATTTCCTTCGGGAAATGGATGCGATGCAGTGCGTCCTCGACCGAGGGGAAATGGCAGCGGCTGATCACGTCAGCAGCGATCCATTCCGGGAGCTTGGGCAGTTTTTGCAGGCCTTGCGCGATCGCCCGCTTCAGCGAACCGAGCGCCAGTCCCTCGGTCAGCGGATAAACCGGATCGATTCCGGAGAGCTGCGCGAACGCCGCTTCATCCACGACCCGGTCGGGGTGGACGATCTGCGGCACGCCGTCGAACATCTGCAGGGTGCCGGAGACATAGCGCCTGGCGCCGACCGGCAGCAGTTTCTCGACATAGCCGGGCTTGGCCCGGAAGAAGGTCAGGACGACATCGCCGGTGTCGTCGCTGGCATAGACCAGATAGGGCGCGCGCGGATTGCGCGGCGGCGCCGGCCGGTGCCGCGCCACGGTCACCTCCAAGGTCACCATCGTTCCAGGTGTGGCATCGCGGATTTTCGGCCGCGCCCTGCGGTCGATCACGCTTGACGGCAGATGCAGCAGCAGATCGACCAGCCGCGGCGTGTCCTCGCAGCCGAGCAGATAGCGGAACAGTCTGTCCTGCCGCGGGCCGACACCGGCCAGGCTCGTGACCGGCGCAAACAGCGGATTGAGGAGGGCAGGGCGCATGCTTGCGAGCCTAAAGCGTTTCGCGGTCGGGATGCCCGACCTTGGGCCGGGCGTCCACGGCTTTATTTCGGCCGTGACGCCGCGCTTCACGGATCGAGGGGTTAGTGCTCTCCACGCGGCAAGTTTCTCAGCTTCTTCGTTGCATCAATTCTTCTTGTCACGATTTGCAGGGCAAGTGCGTGCTCCGTGTCCGACTTTGAGCACTTGCTCGACCCGGAGCATCCATATCCCCAGCCATCATCTCTCCCGCACGCGCACCTCGACTCCCATGGCCTCCAGAAGCCGGAACATCTGGTCGTCCGTGATCTTCACGCCGACGAAATCAGCCAAGGCCATCAGGTTTACGCCGCTCACTTCGGCGCCTCTGAGATCCGCGCCGGTCAATCTGGCGCCATCGAGGATCGCCTGGAACAGATCGCTGCCGGTGAGGTCGGCGTCGGTCAGGTCGGCATTCGAAAGATCGGCTTCGCGAAGCCTGCAGCCGGCCAGGCTGCAGCCCGGCAGTTTCACGCCGGACAAGTCGGCGACGTCCAGTTTGCAGCCCTGAAAACTCGCCCGCGTTTCGAGTTTCTTGCGGCTGAGCGCGCGACTGAAGTCGGCCGTGGAGAACCGGGCACCGGTCAGGTTGCACTCGCGCATCTCGAGCGCGAACAGGTCTGATCTGTCGAACACGGCCTGGGACAGGTCGCAGCCGGAAAACTGCGTTCGTTGCAGATTGCTGAAAGCAAAGCTGCAGCCCTTGGCACCGTCGCCGGTGAAGCGGCAGTCATCGAAGCGGGCGCTCGACAACTCGGCATGGGAGAAGCGACAGGATATGAAGCGGCAGTTGCTGAAATGCGCCTCACCCAACATGGCATTGGAGAATTGCACCTGCTCGAAGGCGCAGTCGACGAAGCGGGCGCCCTCGCAGTCAAGCTCCGGCCAGTGATCATCGCTGATCCGCAGGGAATGCACCGGTTCTGCAGCGGCAATCTGCCCGGCCAGCGTGTCGCTGTTCATAGGAAACCGTTCGGGTGGGTCAGGATGAATGGATTGACGATCCTTCGCGAGGGGGGCCGTTATGGCAAGTGTTTTTGACGCGCGCTGACTGTGCGGCGGCGGGCCGACGCGAATAGCCCCGGGAGGAGCGGACTTGCTCTGAGCGTCAGACAGGGAGAGGATTGCGGTCGATGCGGCGGCATGCGCGACAATCCCAAGAAGAAACATGGAGGAAGCCATGAGCGGTGCAAGGCTGAAACATTACGGCTGGGGTCGCGAAAATGAAGGCATGACGGCGGCGGAACAGGCTTTTGTGCTCGGCCGTTACCGCGCAAAATTTGCGCGCGACGCATTTGAGACCATCGCCGTCCCTGATCTCGAACACCTCACCTTGCGGGCGCCGCGGGTGGCGCCGCCGGCCTCGCTGGCCGCCTTCTGCAGCAGCGAACGTTACGACCGCGTCGCGCACACTTACGGAAAATCCTATCCGGACTACGTGCGCGCCATGCTCGGTGACTACGACAGTGCGCCCGATGTGGTCGCCTATCCACGCAACGAGGCCGAGATTTCCGCTGTCATGGACTGGGCCGGCGGTGTCAGCGCCGCACTGACGCCGTTCGGAGGCGGCTCGAGCGTCTGCGGCGGTGTCGAGCCGCGAATAGATGGGATCCGCCATAAGGCGGCCGTCACGCTTGACCTGCGCAATCTCGGCAGGGTTGTCGAGGTGGATCAGACCTCGCGCGCCGCACTGGTCGAGGCCGGAACCTATGGCCCGGCGCTGGAAAGCCAGCTCAAGCCGCACGGCGTCACGTTGCGACATTTTCCGCAGAGTTTCGAATATTCGACCCTTGGCGGCTGGATCGCGACGCGATCGGGCGGTCATTTCGCCAGTCTCTACACCCATATCGACGATTTCGTCGAAAGCCTGCGCGTCGTCACACCGCGTGGCGTGCTGGAAACACGCCGATTGCCGGGATCGGGCGCCGGACCGAGCCCCGACCGCATGTTCATCGGCTCGGAAGGAACGCTCGGCGTGATCTCGCGCGCCTGGATGCGACTGCAGCCGCGCCCGAAATTCCGGGCCGGCGCATCGATTCGCTTCCATTCGTTCTTTGCCGCGGCACGCGCGCTACGCGCCATCGCGCAAGGAGGCCTGTTTCCCGCGAACTGCCGCATCCTTGACGCGCAGGAGGCCTTTAACACCGGCGCCGCCGGCGGCAGCGTCGCGATCATGGTGCTCGGTTTTGAATCGGGCGACCATGCGCCGGATGCCCGGATGGCACGCGCGCTCGAATGCTGCGGCGATCACGGCGGGACGCCGGAGGCCGCGAAAGCCGGCGATGCGCATCTCGAAGGCGCCGCCGGAATCTGGCGCAACGCATTCATTCGCATGCCCTATGCGCGTGAATTTCTGACCCCGGCCGGTCTCATCAACGACACCTTCGAGACCGCCATCACCTGGGATCGGTTCGAAGCCTTGCACGACCGCGTGAAGGCGGCGACGGAGCGCGCGATCCTGGAGGCGACCGGCGTCAAGGGCGAGGTCACCTGCCGCGTCACCCATGTCTATCCCGACGGGCCCGCGCCGTATTTTTCGTTTCACGCGCTCGGCCGCCACGGTGCGCTTCTGCAGCAGTGGCAGGCGATCAAGACGGCGGCCAGCGACGCGCTGATCGAGGCGGGCGGCACGATCACGCATCATCACGCGGTTGGCCGCGACCATCGGCCCTGGTACGATCGTCAGCGCCCGGCGCTGTTTGCGGCAGCACTGCGGGCCGCCAAAGCAGAACTCGATCCGCAAGGCATGCTCAACCCGGGCGTGCTGATCGATGCGTAATCGCGGCGGCGGCAATCAGGTGAAGCAAAGGGACGCTATTGTCCGCGGGTGTGTGTAAAGATGGCCGAGTGAGGAGCGTCAGGATGTTCCCTTCCCGTCGAGAATTTATACTGGCCTTCGCATCGATGCATGTTTTGGCGGTCGAGGGCAACGCTCAGATTGCAAAATTGACGCCGTCATCCCGAGCCAAGATGTTGAAGAACTTGTCCTTGGCAATGGGCGGATTGGCATTGGCCATAAAAGCGGTTGCAGAGGGAATTGCATCTCTCGGCAAAACTGCCGATTCTGGCTGGAGTGAGCTTTCAGCGAGGCGCACCCGACAGCGGTTGACCGACATTAGCGCGCGCGCCGCGGTACTCGCCAGCGAGAATCAAAGTATCGTTATTAATGGCATAGATGGCTATCTGGAAAAAAGTAAACCTACGGTCGCCGATTGGCTCGCCCTGACTCAACCTCTCAATGCGGTTGTCTCAGACCTGAAAGTTCTACTGGATGAACTTAGGGAGGAACGAAGCGATTTCATTGCAGAGCCGGCGTACGCAATTCTTGTGCAAGCGTTAGATCCGGCGCAGTTATATCTGAGTCAATTACAAACACTCCCTCCGCCCACCACTGCGGAGGAACGCGAGGCGCTGTTGGAGATCAAGGCAAAATACAAAATCCTATTGGAAAACCTTCAATCAGCTGTTCGGGAGCTGAACGCATATATTAGGCGATCGCACTAGCCGGGCGGATGGCTGGAGCGAAGCGGCTGGGCAACAGCTCTTCTGCCGAGCCCGACGCGATACCGATCGTCTGCTAGCGACGGTCTGGTTGAAAGGGGGCGAAAACGTCAGGCCAACTCTCAGACGTGTGACGCCCGCGGAGTGAAAGGGCAGGTCTGCAATGGCGCGGGACGACGCCGCACTCTCAGCTGTCATCGTCCGGCTTGACCGGACGATCCAGCATTCCAGAGGCGCTAGATCGAATGGGTGAGCCGCGGCGTACTGGATGCCCCCGCATGCGCGTGGCATGACGGCGGTGGGTGGGGCAGCTCTTGTCCGTCATGGCGAGGTGCGAATCGACGACGCAATCCATATGCGGTCATTCCGGGATGGTCCGAAGGACCAGACCTCAGATGCGCAATTGCGCATCGGGGCATCTGGAGATTCTCAGATGTGCAATTGCACATCATCGTTCGATGCGGAGCCTGTCATCGGACCGCGCTTCGCGCGGACCCGGTGGCAGCGCCCTGGAATGACGAACTCAAACGGATCGCTTCGGTTTGGCGCATGGACCCCCGGCAAAAAGACGCTACTGACATTCCCGGCCGCTGCGGCTATATCAGCCCCGCCCGGCATGTCCGGGCTTTTGGCGTTGAATTGGATGATCGATGACTGGAACGACACGATCGAGCGACGGCCTCGATGTCAGGCGCAAGCGGCTCCTGTTTCGCTGCTGGCACCGCGGCACGCGGGAGATGGATCTCATCCTCGGCCGCTTTGCCGATGCCGAGATCGCAATGCTGGCGGACGATGAACTGGACGAACTGGAGCGCCTGATCGAGGTGCCCGACCCCGATCTCTATGCCGCGTTGACCGGCGACCGGCCGCTGGTTCCACACTCATCCGGCGCGCTGTTCGCGCGCATTCGTTCCCACCGCGCCGCGGACGACAGCCTATGAAACCGACGCTGCGATCGCCCGCCGAACGGCTCGCCAGGGGCCGGGCACTGACGCTTGCCAATGTCGCCGAGGGCGCCGAAGGCCTGGTCATTTCCGATCTCGCCCGCGCCGTCGCCGCCAGGCCGAAGCCGCCCGCAATCAGTCTGGCGGTGATCTGCCGCGATGGCCCGCGCATGCAGCAACTGGCGCGCGCGCTGTCGTTCTTCGCCCCCGACCTGCCGGTGATGGAGTTTCCGGCCTGGGACTGCCAGCCCTATGACCGGGTCTCGCCGCATGGCGGTATCCTGGCGCAGCGGCTGACCGTGCTGGCGCGGCTGTCGCGCCT
>Ga0307516_10008050_pt1 | contig 11982 bp, 11 predicted proteins | sample 19_EM_MG_FD_203310 | JGI IMG/M metagenome (GOLD analysis project Ga0307516, IMG submission 203310) | Populus trichocarpa ectomycorrhiza microbial communities from riparian zone in the Pacific Northwest, United States - 19_EM | ecosystem: Host-associated > Plants > Roots > Unclassified | place...
GCGGCGGCGCGCGGCATGCAGACCCAGCAGGTTCGAGAGCAGTTCACGCGCTTCATCCGCGGCAACGCCGCCGGGAATCACGGTAAACCCGCGTTCCGCAAGCAAATCGAGGTGGGATCGAGCCTCAGTCGGCATGATGAGTCCTGCTGTTCACGGTACGCAGATCAACGGCTAAACCCGCGAATTCTTGAGAAACGCGTGCCTTCATTCCCAGATCGCCAGGCCGAAGCCGGTGCGGCCGAATCCGTTGCCGCAGTACAGCATCCAGCGCTGGCCCGAATGCTCGAAGACATGTGGATAAGCCACCATCTCCGAGTCCCATCCTTCGTCGGCCGGGGATAGATCGGCGAGTTCCGGTGCCCGCTGCCATACACGCCCGTCCTGCGATCGGGCCGCCCCCAGCCGATAGGGGCGATGCCTGGTGCGCACGCTGAACCACATGAGATAGCTCGTACCGGTCGACAGGACGCTGGGCCGGGCGATGGCAAATTCGTCGCCTTCGAGCGGCACTGCGACGCGTCCGCGCTCCGTCCACCGCAGGCCGTCCTCCGAACGAGCGTCGCAGATGTGATACGAGGGCGATGGGCGGCCGTCGACGCACTCCCATCCGAGCCCGCCCAAGTACCACATGCGCCATACACCCGCCGCGACCAGCACACAGGGATTGGAGCAAAACCAGGGGTCATCGAGACTGCGGTCCAGGAGAGGACCCGGCAGGCGCAACCACGCTCCATCGGGCGCCTGTTCCGCCGCGCCGATCGAAACGTGAAACGGCACGGTGCCGCGGGTATTCCACCCGATGTAATAGAGCCGACGCAGACCGCCGTGTTCGGTGAGCCACGACATCATGGCGCCGCAATCGTCGAAGGCGCCGAGCGGCCCGGTTCCGAGCGCCGCGGTCGCCGCCATCTCCAGAATCTGTTGGGGCCGCGTGAGGTCGAGTACGAGCCAGGCAATGTGCGACCGGTTGCTGACATCGCGGGGCGAGAACCAGATCCGGATCAGCGAGCCGCCAAGTTTCTCCGCGTACGGCACGGAGGCGTGGGAAACGAGAAAATCCCGCTCTCCGCGCGGGGCATAGACGTGGCCGAGGCGCCGCCACCCCATCGCTACATGCGTACGCGCGAAGAAGGCACCCGGGAGGCCTCCGTCGCCTGTGCAAGGAATACCTGTTCGGGCTGAGTGTCGGCCATGATCAACGCGCCGGCGCCGATCAGGCAGCGCTCGGCAACCTTGATGCCGTCGCGCAAGGTGGCATTGACCCCGATGAAGCAACGGTCGCCGACGGCGGTGGCCCCCGAAACCACGATATGCGAGGCGAGGAAGCAGTGGTCGCCGATGACGGCGTGATGGCCGATGTGGTTGCCGGCCCACAGGAATGTATTGCTGCCGATCCGGGAGAAGGGCTGCACGACGTTGTGCTCCATGACGAAGCTGTTGTCTCCCAGTGCCAAACCCTCCCATGCCGATGCCCGCGGACTTACGTGGCTCGCCAGTCGATAGCCCAACGCCTTGGCCGCTGCGTATTTCGCCGCGCGAATCGAGTTCATCTTCGCATAGCTCAACGCGACGAACATCGCGTGCGAATCGGGTGGAAATTCCCGCGCCACCTCCTCGAAGGCGACGACCGGGCGCCCTTGAAACCCTCCTTCGGCGAGGAACTCGGCATCGACCGTATAGGCGACGATTTCATAATCGCTGTCGTGCGCAAAGTACCAACCAAGCACTTCGGCAATCTGACGGGTCCCGAAAATGACCAGTTTGCGGCTCACGTCGACCACCAATCGGGACCCGCGCTGAATTCCAGACGCCGCGCATGACGCCATGCGAACGTGGTGAACTCGAACAAACCGTAGTCCGCGCGGAATGAAAAGTGGCGGGTCAAGTTCTGCTTGAGGAACGCGGCCACTTCGTCGAAGCCCCAATGAAACAGATCTTCGCGTTCCCAGTCCACGTGCCGGCTCATGACATTGAAGACGATGCCGCATCGCGCCGCCTGAAAGGCCGAGGCGAGCAAGGACTGCGCCATGGTCACCATGCGCTCGCGCGGGATGCCCTGCCGCTCGGTCAACACGCCATTCATGACGACTACATCGACCGATTCCGGGGGCAATGGATCGACCGTGATGTCGCGCACCTGAAATTCCCTGCCCGGCCAGCGACTGCGTCCCAGGTCGATCATGGCGGGCGAGATATCGATGCCCCGGTATTCAACCGCCTCTGCCCGGCCCGTCGCCGCAAGATAGTTCAACAGCAACCCCGGCCCGCAGCCCAAATCGAGCAAAATCGGAAGTGCGGCGCCGCGCGGCACCGCCTCGAGCACGCCGAGCTGCACCGCGAAGCGCTCCTCGAGGTCCCGCGCGTTGGGCCAATCCACTCCGCTCGGCGTTGCGCCTGCCTCAGCAAGACAACGCTCGTAGTGAACTTGAAGCGGCAGCCAGTCGAGCGACACGATGGGGCATTAAAGCATAGGGGCCCAGGCGGCGAAAGTACGTGCGCAATCAATAAAATACGCGCGCGCGTAGGGCGGCAATCCGCAACGGCCGGTGTATCTCGAGCCGCGTTCGGGATAAACTGCCGCCCCGGGACCAGCGCAAAGTTGCTCCGCGGCGCAGGGCCGTCCCCATCCTTACACTCAAGGCTACGCAAGTTTGAAATCGGCTATCCGCAAGACGCCCAAAGTGGGCTTCGTCAGCCTGGGCTGTCCGAAGGCGTTGGTCGACTCCGAGCGCATTCTCACCCGCCTGCGCGCTGAAGGCTACGAGGTCGCCGCCAGCTACGGCAAGGCCGACCTCGTGATCGTCAACACCTGCGGCTTCATCGATGCAGCCGTCGACGAATCCTTGGATGCGATCGGCGAAGCGCTTGCCGAGAACGGCAAGGTCATCGTCACCGGGTGCCTCGGTGCGCAGCCGCAGAAAATCCTCGATCGACACCCGCAGGTACTCAAGATCACCGGCCCACAGCGTTACGAGGAGGTGGTGGCCTCGGTGCACGAGCATCTGCCGCCGCAGCACGAGCCGTTTCTCGATCTTATTCCGGCGCAGGGCGTGAAGCTCACGCCGCGCCATTACGCCTATTTGAAGATATCCGAGGGCTGCAATCACCGCTGCAGCTTTTGCATCATCCCCTCGATGCGCGGCGATCTCGTCAGCCGGCCGGTGGGCGACGTGCTCAAGGAGGCGGAGCAGCTGGTGCGCGCCGGCGTCAAGGAGCTCCTGGTGATTTCTCAGGACACCAGCGCCTACGGGGTCGATCTGAAATACGCGCCCCAATCTTGGCGGGGCGCCGAGCGGCGGGCGCGCTTCTACGATCTGGCCGCGGCGCTCGGCGAACTCGGCGTCTGGATCCGCATGCACTACGTCTATCCATATCCGCATGTCGATCAGGTCATTGAACTGATGGCGGAAGGCAAGCTGCTGCCCTACCTCGACATACCCTTTCAGCATGCCAGCGCGCGCATCCTGAAGCTCATGAAGCGGCCGGCGGCCGCAGTGAACACTCTGGAGCGCATTGCCGCCTGGCGGGCCGTGGTGCCCGACATCACGATTCGCAGCACGTTCATCGTCGGATTTCCGGGAGAAACAGACGCGGATTTCGAGGAGCTGCTCGCGTGGATGCGCGTCGCGCGGCTCGATCGGGTCGGATGCTTCGAGTATTCGCCCGTGGAGGGCGCCGCCGCCAATGCGCTGCGCCAGACGCCGGTGTCCGCGGAAATCAAGCGCGAACGGCGCGCCCGATTCATGGAACTTAGCGCGGAGATCAGCGCGGCGCGGTTGGCCGAGAAAATCGGCCGCAGCATGCGGGTATTGGTCGATCGCGTCGATGGCGCCGTCGCAGTCGCGCGTTCGTCCAGCGACGCCCCGGAAATCGACGGAACGGTGCGCATTCGCGGCGCCAGCAAGCTCACCGTGGGTGACTGGGCCGAGGTGCGGATCACCAAGGCCGGCGCCTACGATCTCGAGGCGCAGTTGCTTCCGTAGTTGTGTAAGCTTGCGCCGGTCAATCAAACCAAAGGCCGATTGGAGATATAGCCGTGGAAATCAGTTCCGACCGAGTGGTCACCATTCACTACACCCTCAAAGACGACAGCGGCACCGTGCTCGACAGCTCGGCCGGGGGCGAACCGCTGGCCTACATCCAGGGTCACGGCAATCTCGTCTCGGGACTCGAGAAGGCGCTCGAAGGGAAACAAAACGGCAACACGGTTGCCGTCGTCGTTTCACCCGCGGAAGGCTACGGCGAGCGGGATGAGGCCTTGATCCAGCGCGTTCCGAAGCGCGCCCTGCAGGGTTCGGGCGAGATCAAGAAGGGAATGCAGTTCCAGGCGAGAACCGAAGATGGCATGCGCTTGTTCACCGTGACGGCCGTGATGGGCGATATGGTTACGCTCGACGGGAACCACCCGTTGGCCGACCAGACGCTGCATTTCGATGTCGAGATCGTCGGCGTTCGCGAGGCGACCACCGAAGAGTTGGAGCATGGACACGTGCACGGCGCCGGCGGCCACCACCACTGATCCCGCCGGCGGCGCGGCCGCCCCCGGGCGTGGCTACAAGACCAAGTCGCTTAAAGGAACTTGAACAGCGACAAGCCCTGGGTCAGCGTATACGCCTGCATGGCGGCGCTCATCGTGACGTTCTGCTCGTCCAGCTTCGTGATCGCGCTCGCATAGTCGAGGCTCTGCAGCGATGAGATGGACGTCTTCAGCTGGATCTGCTGGGCTCCCGACACCGACAATTGGGTGGTGATCGAATTCAGGCGCCCCCCGATATCGGCCCGCACGGTCGTTGTGTGGTCGAGCGCCTGATCGATGTTGTTGATCGACGCATTGATGAGGTTATTGAGCTTTGCCTGGGATGCGGTGGAGCCCGTCGTGGTTTGCAGCGCCGTCACGAGATTCTGCACCGTGGCGAACAGGCTCTGATTGGTGCTCGGTGCCACGCTGAAGGTATCACCGGTGGCCGGCTGTCCGGTGAGCGCCACCTGCACCCCGCGGAACCCGATCGCCTGCCCGGCCGTATACGTTCCGGAAGTCACCAGCACATTGCTCGAATCGCGCACCTCATAGGTGTTCGCAGCGGTAAAGTTGATCGCGTAAGTGCCGCCGTCGTAGGCGGCGGGATTTGTGACTGTGGTGACGCCCAACACTCCGCCGCCGGTGTTGCCGGCGCCGGCGGCTGCCGTGAAAGTCCCGTTTCCGGTCTTGATGTTGTTGAACACCGCCGCGCCGTTATCGCTGTCGGGAATCGTTTGGCCGGCCGCGATTTGCACCTGGCGCTGCCCCTGATCCCCGCTGTAGGTGGCGCCGGTGGCCGAGAGCGCGAACGGCTGTGTCTGCGTGGCAAAACCGCCGAAGATGTACTCGCCGTTCCCGTCCTGCGTATTGGCCAGAGAGACCAGGGTCGCTTGGAGCTGCGTGGCCTGGGTCGCGATTGCACTGCGGTTTTGATCCGATTGCGCACCCGAATTGGCCTGCAGCGCCAGGTCGCGCAGACTCTGCAGTGCACTCTGCACCTGCGACAACGCGTTGTCCTCGATGCTCAAGCGTCCCTGCGCGCTGTTGGCATTGGTATCGTACTGCTGGCTCTGCGACAGCGCTTGGGTGTAGTTGTTGACGGCGCCGGCCGCGACCGGGTTCTGCGAGGGCGTCGTGAACGACAGATTGGTCGCGATCTGATTCTGCGTCTGCGAAAGATTGGCTTCCAGCGTCGTCATCGCCGTGATGAAATTCAGCTGGTTCAGATTTTGTGTTACGCGCATGGTCTTCTTCCCTTAGGCCGACTGCACTGCGGTCAACAGGCTCTGGAACAGGCTGCTGCCGATTTGCAGGGCTTTGGCCGCTGCCTGATACGCCTGCTGCCACTGCAGCAGGTGCGCAGCCTCTTCATCGAGATTGACGCCGGACGCCGACTGCTGATCGGCCACGGCCTGGGTGTTCACGGCCGCCTGCGCGGTTTGGGCGGTGTTGATCTGCTCGGCCTGACTGCCGATGCCGGTGACGAGCGCGCTCACCGCACTGCTGACGCTCGCTGTCCCGTTCTGCAACACAGGGGTCGATTGCAGGTTGGCGCTCAAGAGCGCGTTGCGATTGTCGCCGGTGGCGCCGGCGTTGCTCTGGACCGTGAAGCTGTCGCCCGCGGCGGGTGCGCCGCTGATCTGCACCTGCCAGCCGTTTTGCGAGATGTTGCCGCCGGGCGTGTAGGCAAAGCTGCCCGCACCGTTGACCGAATAGGTCGTCGCCGACGTGAACGCGAGCGTGACGGTGGCGAGAAGAGCGGGGTTGGCCGCGGTCGCCACCGTGCCGCTGCTGATCGTGGCGCTTCCGGTGTTGCCCGCGGCGGCGGACGCCTGCACTGCGCCGGCGGCGGCGATCTTCGAGGGATTGCTCAAGAGGACGCTGAAGCCGCCCGCTGCCTGTGCCGTCGGCCGGATCAAGAACTGATCGCCCGATGCGGGGGTGCCGGACAGGACGATCGACAGTCCGTCGGCCGTCAGGGGGGTCCCGACGGTGCCGTTGCCGCTGAACGGCACCGTGCTGCCGGTCGCGGCGTTGGTGAGCGAGTAGGCACCGCCCCGGTAGCTCAACAAGTAGTCGTTGGTCGTGAGCGCCCCAACGTTCGTCACGCTCACCGCGGCAGACGTACCGCCGGTATTTTTGGTCGAAGCGGTGGCCAGCGCCGCTCCCACCGAAAATAGATTGGCGCCCAATTGACCCGTGAGATCGAGACCCGCGTTCTGCTGCTGATTGACAGTCTGGCTCAGCGCCACGGCGATCTGTCCCAATTGATTCTTCGTCGGATTGATGACCTGGCTGCGCGCCGCCAGCAGGCCGCCGAGATCGCCCGCGGTAATCGTGCCGCTGATGACATTGCCATTGGAAGTCGCGGTCGAAATCTCCAATTGCGAGGAATCGAACTGGTTCGTCACGGTGGTCAGGCTGGTGGTGTTTCCCTGAAGGACCAGCGCCTGTCCGTTGCCGACGAATACGTTCAGCGCACCGTTGCCGTCGAGGGTCGTGGAGATGCCGGTCAACTTCGACAGGTTGGACACCAACTCGTCGCGTTGATCGATCAGTTCGTTGGGCGCCTGCCCGCCCCCCTGCGCCGTGCTGACGACGATTTGCTTGTTCAACGCCGAAATCGACGTCGCCAGGGTATTGATCTGCTGCACATCGGAGGTGATGCGCGCGTTGATATCGCTGTTGAGCGAGTCCAGTTGAGTGCTGTTGCTCTGGAGGCTGGCGGCGACGCTCTGGGCCTTGCCCAGCAGGGCCTGGCGCGTCGCGGTCGACGCGGGATTGTTCGCTACGTCCGACCAGGCGCCGTAGAAGTTTTGCAGGGCGGTACTCAAGCCGCCGGCCGTCGTGCCGACCAGGTTGTCGATCTGGCTGGAGTAGGATTGCAGGGCGTTCAACTGCCCCAAGGCGCTCTGTGAGGTGTTCAATTGGTTGGCTGTCGCCTGGCTGAAACTGCGGCTGATGCCGGCGACCGTGACTCCGTTCCCCACGGTAACGTTGCCGTTCGATTGCGGCTTGGCCGCGGTCAGCTCCACCGTCTCCTTGGCGTACCCCGGCGTATTCGCGTTGGCAATGTTATTGCTCGTGACATTGAGGGCGGACTGAAAGGCCTGCAGCGCCCCGACACTGATTCCAAATAAATCCGACAAGCTATCTCTCCACGCGCGAGCTTTGGGAATTCCGCCCTGTCAAATGGGTATCGGCGGCCGTCGGCATTACTAAAGCTTGATGCTCTTGACCGCCGCGCGCAGGGTGCTGCCATGCAATATGTCATTCAGCTTGGCCGCGTACTCGGGATCCGTCGCGTACCCCGACCGGCCGATGCCCTCGACATACGCCTGCGCATTCGGGCCGGCTGCCGCTGCGTGCCGATAGCGCGGTGAATTCTTGAGCAAGTTGGCGAAATCGTTGACGCTTTCCTCGATCGAGCCGTAGGCGCGAAACGCCGCCTGCCGCTGCGTGGCCACCCCGCCGGCGTATTCAACGGTGTTCGCCGCGGCGCGTGCTCCGGCCCACGTGTCGTCCGCCTTGATGCCGAACAGGTTCAAACTGGGGTTGCCGTCGGCCGTACGCGCCATGCGCTTCCCCCAACCGGTTTCCAGGGCCGCCTGCGCCAGCAGCACCAGCGGATTGAGGCCCAAAGCCTGCGCCGCGGTGCGAATGGACGGCAGCACCCGGTCGACGAATTCTCCGGCAATTTGCGTCATGGACGTAGGTGGCGCGGATGAGGCCGGTTGAGCGGTCGCTGCCGCCGGGGTGGCCAATGACGGGGCAGCCGGCGGCGCGGCAGTGGCCGGCCGCGGCACCGCCTGATCGTCCAACTTTGCGGGAGACGTGCCGGCGGCAGCGGCTCTGGCGGCCATCTGCCGGGTCAGGAGGGAGCCCAGACCCAGATCCTGATGCTGACTCATGGTGAGCGCAATCTGCTTGTCGAACATATCCTGGTACATGCCCATTTCGTTGCTGTCCCCATTGGCGGAGGCAGCATTCGCGTCGCGCATGCTTTTCAGCATCATCTGCAGGAACAGCGCGTCGACCTGCTGCGCCACGGCGTGCAGCGCTGCCGGCGAATTGGGGTCCTTCTTCAGCGCCGCGAGGCCGTTCGGGTCGCTGTAGGTGTTCGCATTCGCCATCGCCGCGGGCGGCAGGGCAACGGGTTTGATCGAGTTGGTCATTGCAATCTCCCGCTTAGATCACGATCAGCTCGGCCTGCAGGGCACCGGCCTCTCTCAGAGCCTCCAGAATTGCGACCAGATCGCCGGGCGCCGCTCCCACTTCGTTGACGGCCCGCACGATCTGTTCCAGTTCGACGCCGGGCTTGAACAGGAACATGCGGTTCGAGCCCTGATCGACCTTGATGGTCGAATTGCTGACGACCTTCGTCTCACCCGCCGAGAAGGGCCCGGGTTGACTGACGCTCTGCTCTTCCTTGATGGTGACCGACAACGAACCATGTGACACCGCCGCCGGACTGACCGTCACGTTGCTGCTGATCACCACCGTGCCGGTGCGCGAATTGATGATCACGCGCGCCGCGGCGCTGCCGGGGTCCACCTGCAAATTCTCCACCATCGACAGAAAGGCGATGCGCTGCGTGGCGTCGTGCGGAGCGCGCACGAGAACGGAACCTCCGTCGACGATGGTGGCTGAGCCCTCGCCCACGCCCTTGTTGACGCTCTCAACGAGGCGGGTCGCCGTCGTAAAGTCCGGTATGTTGAGATTCAAGGTGATGGTGTCGCCCTGAGTGATCTGCGAGGCCACCGCGCGCTCGATGGTGGCGCCGTTCGGAATCCGGCCGGAGCTCGGTACGTTGACCGTGAGCTTCGAGCCGTCGGTGCCTTCCACGCCGAATCCGCTGACGATGAGATTGCCCTGTGCAATGGCATAAATCTGGCCGTCGAGACCGTGCAAGGGCGTCACTAGCAACGAGCCGCCGCGCAGGCTCTTGGCGTTCGCAATGGAGTTCACGGTGATATCGATGGTTTGCCCCGGCTTCACGAAGGCCGGCATGACGGCATGCACCGATACCGCGGCGACATTCTTCAGCTGCGGGTTGACGTTCGCCGGCACCGTCACGCCCAGCTGCGCCAGCATGTTCTTCAGCGACTGGACGGTGAACGGCGCCTGGCTGGTTTGATCGCCGCTGCCGTCCAGGCCGACCACGAGCCCGTAGCCGATGAGTTGGTTGGTGCGCACCCCCTGCACCTGCGCCATGTCCTTGATGCGCTCGGCCTGCGCGAACGGCGCGGCGAGCAACGTCAGGATAGACAATGTGAACAGTCGGGTGAACATGGTGCCTGGCCTCGTGCCTAGAACGGTGCGTACGGTGAATTGAAGAACCGGGCGAGCCATCCCATGCGATTCGCGCTGTCGGTGACGCCTTTGCCGGAATAGCTGATGTGCGCATCCGCGATCTTGTCGGAAGTGACGGTGTTGTCGGTGGCGATGTCGGCCGGCCGGATCACGCCCGCGATGTGCACGTACTCGTCGCCTTGATTGAGTTTCAGGGTCTTGTCCCCCTGCACCACGAGATTGCCGTTGGCCTGGACGTCGGTCACGGTGACGGTGAGGCTGCCGGCCAAACTGTTGCTCTGCGTGCTGGCTCCTTCGCCGTCGAACGAATCCGAACCGTTCATGGAGGTGTTCAGGATGGGAACGCCCTTGGTGGTGATGGTCTTGCCGAATATCGTGGGACCGGTATTCGCGACGGCCGTCGCCTTCGTCGTCTTGGTCACCGCGTTCTTGCTGGCTGCCGTGGATTCGTTCAGTTTGACGGTCAGGATGTCGCCGATGCGGCGCGCCTTCAGGTCCGCAAAGAGCTCCATCTGCTGTCCTGCCTGATAAATGGCGCCGTCGGTGCGCGGCGTGGGCGGCGGCAGCGCCCGCGTTACCACCGGTTCCGGTTTGTGTTCCTTGGCCGGGAGCATGCCGCAGCCGGACAACAACACCGCACCGAGAACGGCGCCCCCCATGAACCGTAGGGCCGACGGGATACCGGGTTTGAGATTCATCATACGTTCTGCGTCAAGTACTGCAACATTTGATCGGTGGTGCTGATGGCCTTGGAGTTCATCTCGTAGGCACGCTGGCATTGGATCATGTTGACCAGCTCCGTTACTGTGTTCACGTTCGATGTTTCGAGCGAACCTTGCGCCAGAGTTCCGAGGCCGCCGGTTCCGGGCGTGCCCACCTGCGGCGCGCCGCTGGACGCGGACTCCGCCAACAGGTTGTTGCCGATCGGCTGCAAGCCCTGCACGTTGATGAAGCTCGCGAGTTGAATCTGCCCCACGCTGGTGGGCTTGGCCGAACCCGCGACGGTCACCGACACGGTGCCGTCGGTTCCCACCGATACCGACTGGGCATTCGCCGGAATGGTGATTGCCGGGGATAGCGGATTGCCGCTGGCGTTCACGACATTGCCCTGCGAATCCATCGAGAAGGATCCGTCACGCGTGTAGGAAATCGTTCCGTCCGGCATGGTGACCTGGAAAAAACCCAAGCCGGTGATCGACATGTCCAGATTGCCCTGGGTCTGCAGCACGCTGCCCTGCGTGTAATTCTTTTCGGTGGCCGCAATGCGCACGCCGGTGCCCAGGGTAAGGCCGGTGGAGTACTGCGTATTCTGCGTGCTCTGCGCGCCCACCTGCTGTACGTTCTGGTACATGAGGTCCTGAAATGCCGCGCGATCGGACTTGAAGCCGGTCGTGTTGGTATTCGCGAGGTTGTTCGCGATCACCGACATTTGAGTATTTTGTGCGTCGAGGCCGGTTTTCGCGGCCCATAGTGCGAGATTCATGGTGAACTTTCCTTTCTCTTTTGGCCTTGCTTTCTTGGCGTTCGCTCTTAAGCCGCCATCATCATGCGCTGAGCGCTCTGTTCGTTCTGGTCGGTCGAGTTGATGCTCTTGATCTGCAACTCGTACAGACGCTGCAGTTCGATCATGTTGACCAATGACTGGGCGGCGTTGACGTTGCTCGACTCCAACTCGCCGGAAACGATGCTCACCGTTTCATCGGTCTTGGCCTTGCCGCCGCTCTTGAGGCGCAACAGACCGTCGGATCCTTTTTGCAAGTCCTTGGTGGGCGGATTGACCAGCTTGATCCGGTCGACCTGCGATTGCGCCGCGGCGGACAGGCCGAGCGGCACCACGGACACGGTGCCGTCGGTCCCGATCGTCACCTGGGTCGAGGGAGGCACGGTCAAGGGACCGGACTCCGACAGAACGGGGAATCCGGTCGAGGTGATGACCGCGCCCAGCGCCGTCACCTGCAGATCGCCGGCCCGGGTGTAGGCCTCCTGGCCGTCGGCGCCCCGCACTGCGATGAATCCCTTCCCGTTGACCGCGATATCGAGCGGGCTGCCCGTGCTCATCATCACGCCGTTCGAGAAATCCGTGCCCGCATCGCCGGCAACGGCGTTGACGCGGGTCGCGTACCCCGGCCCGTAGATCGGCTCGCTGGTGA
>Ga0307516_10008051_pt1 | contig 11982 bp, 6 predicted proteins | sample 19_EM_MG_FD_203310 | JGI IMG/M metagenome (GOLD analysis project Ga0307516, IMG submission 203310) | Populus trichocarpa ectomycorrhiza microbial communities from riparian zone in the Pacific Northwest, United States - 19_EM | ecosystem: Host-associated > Plants > Roots > Unclassified | place...
TATTATGAATTTTGATGGATTGAGAGATGGAAGATAGAAAGAGAAAGAAAGAATGACAAAGCCGAAAGAAGAAGAAGAAAGAACAAAAGGGATGGAGAGAGATGAAAAAACAAAAGGTGCACCAGACTTTATTAACCAAGTAAACTTGTGTTAGGAATATATAATTATTAATATTAAATTCAAAATACATTTATTGCAAATATTTAAACATTTCATGTGGTATATTTCAAAATACATATTGCAAATATTCAATTCATAATAATTATTTTGATAGATAAACAAATTTTTTTATTTGATTAAAAAAATCCTTCATGTTATTATCACATGAAATTATTATAAAATCATACATTGTATACAAATGTCTAGATATTTTCTTACTCTCCTTTTATTATTATGTTCATTCATCATCATTAAGTTCATTTAAATTTAATTTTTTTTATGTCCTTTGAGCTTACAAGTTATTTTGATTGTTATTTATTTTATTTGAGATAATTTATTAAATTAGATTTTTTTTTCAATTTCATTCTTTTTTAACTTTTTAATTTATAAGATTTGTTCATCATTATTTTAATAAACTTGAAAAAAAATATTAATAAGTTATTTTCTAGTTTATTTTTTATGATATAACCAAATATTGAAAAAATATTTTTTAACTTATTTTTCATGATATTATCAAATATTAAAAAATAATTTATTTTTCAGAAATTTATTTTTTAATAAAATCACTTTTCAAAAAAAATTATTTTTTTAGCAAACAAACATATGCTACAATGAAAGGTAAAAAAAAGTCAATTCTATAACTTATAGAAGAAAATCGAAGGAAGGCGTCTTTTCCCCAACTCTCCAACCCACTAATTAATTCTAAAACTTATGGACAGATCACACTAGTTTGCCAATTCTAAAACTTACGAGAACAAGTAATTAAACAGAAAAAGAAATTAGTACATATACTCAAACAAAAAATCTCATAAAGTACTTTAATGTCTTTTTCTTTTAAAAATTGAAAATAAAATACTATTAATTTCTTTACGGACCCATGCAGTTTTTTTCCACGGCATGGGTCCATAAAGTCCTCTATAAATTAAAGCCTGAACCTCCTCGCTAGCTGTCCTCTATAACAAATATTGATCCAACCTTACCTGGGTTTATATTCTGATATTAAGATGTTGATGGTTTTAGTAATTCTGATGGTTTCGCTGCAAGGATGGCTGCCTCTTGGTTGCTTGGAGGAAGAGAGGATCGCTCTGTTGCACCTCAAAGATTCTCTTAACTATCCCAATGGCACCTCCCTACCCTCCTGGATGAAAGCTGACGCCAACTGCTGCGACTGGGATTGGGAACGTATTTGGTGCAACAGCAGTACAGGTCGAGTCACCATGCTCCTTCTTGGCAGCACAAGGAATGAGGAACTGGGAGATTGGTACTTAAATGCCTCCTTGTTTCTTCCTTTCCAACAACTCAACTATCTCTACTTGGGGAATAATAGTATAGCTGGTTGGGCTACGAAGAAAGGTTTGCTCTCTTAAGTATTACATAATATTTATATATATATATTTTTTTTTAGAATTAATCAAATAAGGTGTTGTTCATAACAAACACTAAGCCAGTGATCATGGAAGTAATGGACAAGTAGTAAATTATAATCTTTCTTTCAACCTCTTTACATGAATTCATCGTACCAATTACATGCCTCTTCATCAATAATAATTAAGTTACTCCAATAATATCTTTTTTTTATTCTTTACATGAAGTCTTAATTAATTTATTTTTTATTTGTTTATATAGGTGGTTATGAGTTACAGAAATTGAGCAATTTGGAGTACCTTTACTTGGGATATAATAGCTTCGATAACACTATTCTATCATTTGTGGAGGGGCTTCCATCTCTCAAAACACTAGATTTACGTTATAATAGACTGAAGGGGTTAATAGATTTGAAAGGTTAGTTTTTTTATATACTATTATTTTTATAAATATTAAATTTAATTAACACAATTATCTATTAAATTTAATTTCAAAAAACACAATTAATGAGTATTGTATTAATTTATTTTTTTATATAAATATCAAGAATCTTTGAGTAGCTTGGAGTACTTGGTTTTGGACGGCAACAATATTAACAAGTTGGTAGGCTCAAGAGGTAATTAGTAACATATTCATATTACCTACCTGGCTGGTAGCATCATGAAGATAATATTAATTATTCTTGTTTCTTCCCTAACTAACTTGCAGGTCCAAGCAACTTGAGTACTCTATGGCTAAATAATATCACAACCTATGGAAGTAGCTTCCAGTTACTAGGAGCATTCCCAAACCTCATGGAACTTTCTCTGACACAAAACAATTTTAGAGGAAGAATATTTGGTGACGGTAAGTTATATATTATATATAGTGATGTTTATATATTGGGTTTAATTGAAAAATTCAATTTGCTATTTTTGAACAAACAGGGTTGCAAAATTTAAGCTCATTGGAAGAGTTGGATTTGGAATGGTGTTCTCTAGATGAACACTCTCTTCAAAGCCTTCGAGCACTGCCTTCTCTAAAACAGCTGTCATTGAAAAAACTTAGAGGCACTGTACCTTTTATAGGTAAATTAACAAATTTCAACTCTGCTATTACTTATCATTGACCATTCTACTTCTATGCCTGCTCGATTAGACGGGTCAGTATAGAATTTCTCTTTTTGTTTTTGTCGCCTATTGAAATCATAATATTAAAAAATAGAGAGACAATTAAATCTTAGAATTAGAAATTAACTCAATTGGAATCTTTATCATTGCAAGCACTCAGTGGCACTATTACTTATCATTGACCTTTCTATTTTTCTACTATTTTTCTACAACATCTATCTTATGCTACGATTAAATATGTTTGTATAGAATTAATATTTTATGTTTTCACAGCCTACTAAACAAGTTTTGGAGAGACAATTAAATCTCAAATTTAGAAATATTTATTATTTTAAAAGTCTATCATCCATTTAATATGAATAATATTTCAATTTAATTTTGGTCATCTCTCTCTCAACACCATTTCAAAGTAATGTAAATAGAATGATAATATAAAAAATAATAATTTCTTTAATGAAAAGGTAGAGTGCTATTTTTAGGAGGAGAATAAATTAACAATGGTGTTTTCCTTTTCTTTTTTCTCTCTCTCTTTTTGTCTCTTTTTGTCAGACGTATCAAAAATCCTTCTTTTAATTGGACTCTACAATTTCTACACTTTCCTTCCCATTTTTTAGTTTTTTTAGCCATAATTAATTAGTAAAGAATTATTGTATTTAATAACCACTTAAGAGAGTTGAAAAAAGGAATCACGGGAGACTTTGTTTAATATTAAGCTGAGAAATTAAAAAAAAATTAGGAACTAATTATGAGTCGATTAAATTAGAAAAAAAACTAAAAAAAGATAAGAAAAAAGCGTAAAAAGTACACTACCCAACCAATAAATGACCGAAACCACATGCTACCCACCACCGGAACTAGCAACTTTTTAGCAATTTGCTTGCTAGAGCAAATTGACCAATCAAAGAAACTTAAATTCCAAATTTAGTAATCAACTTAATTGAGATCATTATTCATTCAATAAGCTGCCTCTTGCTAACTCTTTCATTTCCTCATATAATTTTTATTGCTTCTATGTTAATATAATTTCTCGATTGTGGTAGGCTTCCTTGATCTTAAGAACTTGGAAGTCTTGAATTTGAGTTACAATACTCTCAACAATAGCATCTTCCAAACCACTGGTAAGGTTGATGACTCTTTCTTTCTCTTGAGGTTATATATTTTTCAATAGACATTGAGAGTTTAAGTTTTTCTAAATTATAATGTGATCAGGCCTATGCGACTTAAATCATCTCCAAGTGCTATATATGAGCAAAAATAATCTCAGTGGTTTCTTGCCTCCGTGTCTGGCAAATTTGACTTCTCTTCAACAACTAGATCTCTCTTACAATCACTTGAAGATCCCTATGTCATTGAGCCCATTATACAACCTTTCAAAACTCAAGTCTTTTGATGGTTCAAGTAATGAAATATACGCAGAAGAAGATGATCATAAACTGAGCCCAAAGTTCCAGTTAAAGCACCTCTCTTTAAACAGTCGTGGACAAGGTATGAGAGCATTTCCCATGTTCCTTTACCATCAATTCAGCCTCCTATCTTTGGATCTTACAAACATCCAAATAAAGAAAGAGTTTCCGAATTGGTTGATTGAGAACAATACATACTTGGAAGGTCTTTATTTAGAAAATTGTTCTCTTTCGGGTCCATTCTTGTTGCCAAAGAATTCTCATGTGAATTTGGAAATCCTAAGTATATCCATGAACTATTTCCAAGGCCAAATCCCTTCAGAAATTGGAGCTCGTTTGTCAGGGTTAAGAGCTTTATTTATGTCTGACAATGGTTTCAATGGAAGCATTCCTTTATCGTTATCGTTGGGTAACATTAGCTCGCTGGAAGTGTTAGACCTATCCAACAACAGTTTGCAAGGGCAGATCCCTAGATGGATAGGAAATATGTCTTTTCTTGAATTCTTGGACTTATCAGGGAACTATTTCTCTGGTCGTTTACCACCTAGATTCGGCACTTCTTCAAATTTGAGATATGTTTATTTGTCTAGAAATAAGTTGCAAGGACCGATCGCAATGGCATTTTATAACTCTTCTGAGATAGTGGCACTAGATCTTTCCCATAATAATTTAACTGGTAGTATTCCAAAATGGATTGACAGACTATCTAACTTGAGTTTTCTACTCTTGAGTTATAACAATCTTGAAGGTGAAATCCCAATTCAATTATGCAGGTTGGACCAATTAACCCTGATTGATCTATCTCACAACCACCTTTCTGGTAACATCCTCTCTTTGATGATATCTACTCATCATTTCCCACAAGATTACGGATTAAATGATCATCTGTCCTTATCACAACAATCTTTCGAGTTTACAACGAAGAATGTATCCCTTTCTTATAGCGGCAGCATTATCCAGTACTTCACAGGAATTGATTTCTCATGCAACAATTTCACAGGAGAGATTCCTCCTGAAATTGGAAACCTCAGCATGATCAAGGTATTGAACCTTTCGCACAACAGTTTGACTGGACCAATTCCACCAACATTTTCAAACTTAAAGGAAATAGAGAGCTTGGATATTTCCTACAACAAACTGGATGGAGAAATCCCACCTCGACTTACTGAACTATTTTCTCTAGAATTTTTCAGTGTGGCACACAATAATCTGTCCGGTAAGACTCCAGCGAGAGTTGCACAGTTTGCCACGTTTGAGGAGAGCTGCTACAAGGACAATCCTTTTCTTTGTGGAGAGCCACTACCCAAAATATGTGGTACGGCTATGTCACCATCACCAACGCCAACTTCAACGAACAATGAAGATAATGGTGCCTTCATGGATATGGAGGTTTTCTATGTGAGCTTTGGGGTTGCATACATCATGGCATTGATGGTGATATGTGCAGTTCTATTCATAAATCTATATTGGCGACAAGCTTGGTTTCACTTCATTGAGGTGAGCATCAACAATTGCTATTATTTTCTGGTGGATAATATTCCTATTTTATCGAAGTTTGGATTTTCATAGCCTTGGTGCTTCGTTGTGTATTCTAGTTTTAAGATTTAAATAAGTTTAAATGCAATGTTATATTGATTTTTATTTGTGTTTTGTTTTTGTTTTTAGCTTTTGTGTGACATATAATAATGAAGTTTCTTCACTGATTGCTCTATGGTTGGATTTATAAAGCTTAGGACTAGTAGTTTCTAATTGAATTAATAAGAGGATGTCTTGGTATTCTGGATTGGGTTTGGCAGACTATATGTTTAAATAAAATAGATTACTAAAGGGGATCGATTTTGATTATGATTTGGTGTGGGAAATTCTCTGCATGCCTACGTATAATAGAGCTGATGAACATGAGTAAATGATTTGCTAAAGAGAAAACCATGTATTTAAGAACCATTGCTAAGCTACAGGTTCTGGAGCCACAAACCACTCACATTTACTTGGGTTGATCCCAAATTGAGACAAATATATTTGTCCAGTTCGGAGAACCTTGAAACAAAAAGAAGAGTTAAACCTTGTGAAATTGGCTATTATCAAAAGGACAAGAAAAAGAACACGAAGGATCAGCCTCGCATTTATTAAATAATCAAGTAAAAGAATGCACCAACGTAAAACACACAGAAAATCCCAAACATAAGACCGTCTTATACCTCAGGTAAGTGAGATGTTAATCCTTCTTCAAGCGGCAATGTCTCAATCATGGCATTATCAAATCAGGCTTCAGTATATCCCCTAATCCCAAGCCTAGGACAACAAAAGAAAACATCATGAAAAAAAAATGAGTTTACAGTAATGCACCCCGTGCCAGAGCATATAATTAGCAGGAAAAAAAGGTTGTACAATCCTTTCACAACTTACAGTATGTATAGAATAAGCATTAATAATTACCTTTATCTGGATCACCCGAACTACCTGCAACATGTATCATCACATCACGCCGGCCAGCCTAAGTACACCAAACAAGGATACGGTCAATTGCACTATCTGAGCAGAACATACCTCCAGCACCAATATTACTCAGGATTCTTTGCAAGTCTTCCAATTTCAGTGGTCCTGATGAAGAGGTTACATCACTCATTACTTCTGCACCAAGGTCTGGGACAACTAAGTTTCCAGTCCTGAGAGTGATGAGCAAAAATCTCATCAGAATAAAAGAAAATGGCCACGTAATATATACCAGACCATTTCTTTTTGGTAATAAAAGTGCTCCTTAACCCTTTTGAAGTTATTTTACAATGAATCACAAGAATTAAACATGTATATACATAGACAAACACCAAGTTATGATTCTAAATTTCCATATAAAAGATGCCCCAATTTTTAGAATTTACCCTGCGGAAGTCTGTGCAAGGGCACAAGGGGATGAAGGATTTGATAAGGGCTACGGTGGGTGAGATGTTTTTGTCGAGAAATGATTTTGGAAAATTTCTTGATATTTCTTGAATAACTAAGATAGGAGTCTTTATCAAGGCAAGAACATAGGCTCTCCAAGATGATTGACCAGAAGGAGAGAAGGGAGGCTCATTCTGTTCCACTGACTTTTAGTCTCAAAGAACCGAAAATTACTTAGCTCTATATCCTTACTCCTACTTGCTATATCAACTATTAGAGTTGAAGTATCATCTTTGAGTATGCTTCTTTGTTATAATAAATATACCTTGATGAGATATTATCTTCAAGCATGTCTTCAAAAACTTGAAAAGGAGTAGAAGCATCAGGCTCTTCTTCATCAAGGAACTCTGCCAGACAACAAGATAAAGCAGCGACGTTGCTGATGGAAAACCTTCACTCTTGAATGAGTGCTGAAGTTATATGCCAGGTCATTAGTTTGAAGGTGTAAAACTGGTTAGTAAAATTTTATGAAGACCAGTTCACACATAGGGAGTGTGTAACTAAAATAAATAAATAAATAAACAGGAAGTAGAAAGCAGGAAATCCAATTAGTCTAATATGATCTTTCTGTGAAATAGAGGTTTTCTTTATGAAAATGTGGAGATGGGAGGAGATAAATGCAGATGCAAGATAAAAAAAAAAAAAAAAAACTTTACACAGGCACGAACTCTATATAACACAAAAAAACCAAAAGACACCAGTTTACCCTTCCAATGCGAACAAAGTCCTTCTCGAGAATCAGAAACAACCTTTTTTCCATAGAAAACCATTTTACCAGCACGAAACTCTAGCACAATTTCCTACCATCAAAACAACCACAACAACATAACGTAACCCCATCAAGAAAAAACATACTTGTACATCCAAAAAAGCAATTACAGGCTCTAATTAATAAGAAACAGAGATTTTAAGCTAAACCCACAATTTTAAAGGTGATTTGATTTACCTGCATTGCTGGAATATCTTCAGCTGATGAACAACCCATTTTTCGTATACTTCCTCTATAAAGCTGCCTTTCTTTCAACACTGCAAAGAAGAACAAAAGAGAAAGAAAATCAAATACCCAAATCATAAACAATAACAGAAAAAATAAAAGAAAATCTAAAGCTGGAAAATAATGATTTTGGCTAAAAGAGCACTGTTTGAAATTTGTTTTTTTAATTTTTTTAATTCGAAAATGTATTAAAATAATATATATATATTATTTTTTAACATCAAAATATCAAAATAATCTAAAAATATAAAAAAATTAATTTAAAATAAAAAATTCAAGATTTTTTTAAAAATATTGTCGCACTCGACATCACGACGGTCTTAAAAATAACAAGAAAAGAAAGGATTTTTGGCATTCTATTCTTTGATGGAAAATGTCTAGTTCAAGGAGTCGCCACCTAGTATTATGATTACTAGGAACCCTAACTGGTCAACAGATATTCCATGGTATGAAACTAGTTACGCGAAATGAAAGATACTATCACCCCTTAAGCGTCCTACCTGAGTCAAGTTGCATTGCTGTTTTTTTTTTAAACTGATAAAGGTTTGTTTGTGTTCCATTTTTATTGGTCATCCTATAATATTTCTGATTCTAGCGTCGGTGAATATTCGCCTACGAATATTTCTAATTCTGATGTTGGTAAATATTGTGTAACCCAAAAAATACGGTATTCCTGACTCTGACGCCAATGAATAAATCCGCAAAAATTAAATTTATTTTAAAAAAAACTATTTTTTTTTCATTATTTATTTTCTCCTGTCTGGTCACTGGCCTACAGAAACAAGTAAATTATAATTCACAACTACTGTAGCGTGAATTATAATTCAGGAGGGGGGAAGGCAAAGAACTTACCTAATGCTGGCCATGGAGACGCTGGTGAAGGAAGACTGGCCGGCTGCTTTCTCCTCCTCTTTTGTTTCTTCTTGTTCTTTTGGTTTCCTCTGTTTGTTCTCTGGTTCTCTCGGTTTGTCCCCCCAGGTTCTCTGTTCTGTGCTTCCTGTTTCTATTTTGTTCGTTTCTCTCTCTCTCTCTACTGGTCTGCTGCACTGCTGTTGCTGAGACGCTGCGCTGATGGAGCAGATTCTCCACTGCTACTTCTGGTGCGAAGGAGATGAAAGGACGATGGTTGACAAGGGAAACCTGTTGGGACTTAACATATACACCTCCAGTGACGCAGGAAGCCTGCTGCAAGAAGACTGGATTGTGAGCACCAACCTGACAGGAATCTATAGGAACCAAAGAGCATGGTGCGAAGAACGTTGCGTTCATTATTGCAACATATTGTTCAGGCCCATCCGGAGATCCAGAGGAGCCTGAGAGCAACGAGGACTTGATCACTCTTTGGGAGTGCTCCTCCCCTGGTTTTTCGTCTTTGATCATAAACTCCTGCAACTTCCAGAAGCAAGCACCAACAATTAATTGGATCAGTTTATTTAGCAGCAAAATCGAGTTAAAAACAAAAACGCCAGCACATGAGAAAGGAACGGGGAGAATGAGAAAGTCCAGACCTCCCCTCGCACCAGTCTTAGGTGGATAGAGGGGAGATCTTGGGGGGAGGCCTGGCGGCTCTGTTCTTGATCGTCTCCCTTGTTTTTTTTTCTCTCTTGTTCGGTCCACTCTTCCCCTGTGTTATTCGTTCTTCACCCCTCGTCCCTTCTCTCCTCCTGTTTTACCGTCTCCCCGTCTTCAGTCCTCTCTCTCGGTCTCTCTCTCTCGTTTTCCCTCTTCGTCTCCGTCCCCTCGGTTGCCCCCTGTTAATCTTTGACGCTGAAACATAAACATTGTCTTTAACTGTCGAAATGGAAGCTGAAATGGGCAGTGAACAGTTTGTCCAAGAAACGGCTCCGTTTTCCATTCAAATTGCTATTTTTGATGTGGTCCTTGAAGTTTTGAACGTTTTGTAAGCAAACCCCTGGGTAAACTAAGGTAGACATGTTGGCAGTAGGAGCTAGTTGGAAGAGATCAGGAGGATATATAAAGCTGGTGGTCCATAGCAAAAACGACATGTATCATCTGCGTGGTATCTGTTGTTGCAGATTTGACATGGTCCCTTCCTTTTTCAAAAATTTTGCCTGTTTTCATGTCGATTGCCCCAGAAAGGTTTGCCACCAGAGGAGGAGTGAGTATAAGAAACAATTTTAACCTCTTTATAATTTTAATTATCACATGCTCTCTCTCCTCTCTCCTCTATCTTCTATACTCTACAAATATAAATAATTATAACTATAAAATTTCTCCTGGTTGAATTTCATTATAAGAAGAAAAAAAAAAGTCAAAAGAAAACAGGCTAGAAAAAGAAGGAAGAGAAGTGTTAATTGAAGGCAACTAACACATGGCGATTGCCATGTGAGAGCACGACACGGGCAGCATGCATCTACCTCTTTACTAAGATTACATATAAATGTATAAATCAAAGCCAAGTAATATATAAGACCGACCATTTTTTGACTGAAATAATTTCATTATAAAAATTCTTAATAACAAAGTATAACATTCAATTCTCAAAGAAATAAATAAACACAATAATTCAGATAAAATACTGTGATCTCTATAGTTACGCGATTTCCACAGGGGATTATGTTGGAATTCAACCATGATCAAACGAATTGGCAAAGCCTTGACCAATAAAGTTAAATTAAGCTCAGACGTTTTGACTCCAAGGATTATTTATAATTTAATTACTATCGTAATTACTTAGTGAATGTGAGCGGGCGAGAATTGACTTGGTCGGATTTGATGGATTAATTTGTAATTTAATTATTTTAGACAAAATTCTGTTTGATTTTTTTTATAAAAGTAAAAATGATATTATTTTAATTTTAAAAAATAAATTTAAAGTAATGATATTTTGAATTAACCCGAATCAATATGGGTTGACCTTATACTCAACCCGTGATTCATGTCTTGAAACGGGTCATGGACAAAGCCAAGTTTAGGAGGTGCTTGAGAATATGGTAACGATTGCTTTTCAAATTATTTTTCGTTAAAAAATACATCAAATAATTTTTTTTTTATTTTTTAAAAATTTATTTTTGATATCAACATATCAAAGCGATCTAAAAATATTAAAAAATAATTAATTTTAAATAATTTTTTTTAAAAAAATTTGGTCATCTTTGTTTGAGCTTGCACAACCAAATTAACTTCAAACTTTCTATACATATTTTTAATTTTAGAAAAAACTTCATGAAATAATAGTTAACGTAATTTAAAGATTGAATAACACAGTTAATTTATCTTCGGTGAAGTTAATGGTTGCTATGTATCAAAATCCAGCATCATCCAAAAGTATATTAAACGGAACAATATAGTGATTTACTAACCTAAAATTTGATCTAAATCAATTTTAAATTAAATCAAATATGAATTTTTCTAACTAATCGGACGGGTCAACCTATAATCTAATTAGAACTCGGTTTGATATTTATTTCTAATTTTCTTTTTAATAAAACTTGGGTTTGCATTGAAGATTAAACCAAGTTAATTTAATAAATTTGTATATCTTCCATAACATGACTTGGAAAATCGTAATCAAACTTGAAAAGCCAATAATGTAACCTAGGATTCGAATCATCTTAGGATTACTGAAGTTGACTTTAATCTAAAATTTTATATGACTTGAAAACTCCACTTCTGACCTTACCCAAAAGAATTCATATTTTATTTTCATTGTTAACTTCATAAAATATTATTTCTCATAGTAAGAAAATAGAATATATACATTGAAATAGCTTTATCCATTTTATTTTTCAGGTATCTTCCTCCTTATACTTCTTTCCTCCCCGTAAAAGATGACGAAGAAATATATAAGAAGAAAAGAAACAGAAGGGGAAAGCTTTTGGAGAATATACTGTTCTCTCAACTATCATATCTAGCTATTTTCATCATCCTTGTATGCATCACAGAGAGGCAAAAACTGAAGGAAGACCCTCTCAATTTCAGTTTATTGAATATTGTGGTTGAAGTAGTCAGGTACAAATATTTTTGCCTTTTTTTCCTTGGATCTTGAACT
>Ga0307516_10008052_pt1 | contig 11981 bp, 7 predicted proteins | sample 19_EM_MG_FD_203310 | JGI IMG/M metagenome (GOLD analysis project Ga0307516, IMG submission 203310) | Populus trichocarpa ectomycorrhiza microbial communities from riparian zone in the Pacific Northwest, United States - 19_EM | ecosystem: Host-associated > Plants > Roots > Unclassified | place...
TGTGCCACAAAAAGGGTCGTAAATTTTATCTTTGAAGCGAGGTTGTAAAATATTTACTAAATTCTTGATGACATGCCGAGGGGTGAAGTATTGCCCTAAATCTTTTTCCCCAGCATTATATCTTTGAAGAAAATATTCAAATGCTTCTCCTTTGACATCTCTTTCAGTTTCTACCAAAGATAAAGGATTAAGTTTAGAAACTATTTCTTCCAAAGTTTTAGTATCTTCAATCTTGCTAACTGAAAATAATTCTCCTTCTTGGTATTTTTTTTGAAAGTGTTCTAATGCCTTGTCAATCCGACTTTTTAAATTATCGCCTTTTTCAGTGGCTCATGAATTCCATAGATGATTTTTTTCTACTGTTGGATTTTCTTTATCTTCTTCTATTTCGCTAATTATTTTTAAAAAGAGGATATTAGAAAATTCGCTAAATCTTTCATCGCCGGCTTGTAGTCCTTTTTTTCTTAATAAATCATTCGCCTCCGCAAAAATTTTAATTAACTCACGACGCGATAAAACAACTTTATTTTCTTGGGTAATTAAGTGCGGTTGCTCGATAAATCTTAAAGCCTCTTTTTCAGTAAAAAAATCTTTTACTTCCTCTCCATTAAAAGCTAAAGTTCTTGCGGAAATTAATATGATAAACCTTAGTAAACTCTCCATTAGTAGCAATAACCAAAGGAATCTCAATGCTTTTAACGTAATTAATTCCTTGCTCTAATGCCTGATAAATGTCTTCACTGGGTCTTTTTGCTTCAATCACAATTAAAGGATTGGTAGCACCTGATTGATAAAGAATGTAATCGGTTCGCTTGCCCTTTAATTTTTTCTTTTGTTCTTCGGTGGCTGGTTGTTGTTTATAAACATTTCTTTTATTACTGTGAATATCTTCAATTCAGTTCAATTCTTTCAATTTTTTATCAATAAAAGTTTCGGTGTCTCTTTCGATAAACTGGGTTCTTTCATTCATGTTATTTTGCTTGGCTATAATCTTTTTTAAATCACTTTCAACCCTTTTCGTTTATTAAGATATCGCGAATTTTTCCCTTTACAGTATCTTCATTAGATTTTGGCATAGACATAAAATAATTTTAAGTAAATTTAATTTTGTTATATAAATACCAAAATGAATACTAACTTTCTGTTTATTAAATATTCACCCTTTACTTCTACTTGATAAATACTCTAAATCTTTTATTTTCATTTCACCTTTAAATAACTTCTTACTTAGTTCCTTGACCTTTACTACATTTATGCTTTCTACTTCTAATCCCTTTCATACAGTAAAAGATTAGGATTGTAAAAGTTTGCCAAACTCTCTGAGAATCATAATCATAAATAATTCTTAATATAGTTTTCCAGTGAACTAATAAATCCATGTTAACTATGGTGTCCCGCACAAGATTCGAACTTGTGACCTATTGCTTAAAAGGCAAGTGCTCTACCACTGAGCTAGCGGGACAATAAATTTAATTTCTCAATATTTCTTGATTAATTTCCTTTTCCAATTTTTGAATAATTTTATTTTTTTTTCTTCAATAAATAGCAATTTTTAACAAAAAACAAAAATAAAAAAAGGAACTAATAATAGTAGTAAAAAAAAGAAAAATCATGCTCTTGCGACAAAACATTCACCAAGGAAAACCCAAATATTTTCCTACTGTATTTCCACTAATTAACAACACGCTTACAAAAAAATGTAAGATAAAAAAAAGAACCGAAAAATAGATATATTTGTTTAAGATTCTTCCTTGACGAATATTTTTTCCTAAAAGTCGATATATTTGTTTATTCATTATTATTTTTTGGCTGGGATGGCTGGACTCGAACCAACAACCTCAGGATCCAAATTCCTGCGCTCTGCCAAATTAAGCTACATCCCATTTACTTAATTTTTTGGCTAGTTTCCGAAAATAACTACTAATGTTGCTTGTTCTTTTTAAAACATTTTTCACAAGTTTTTACTCACGCATTTAATATTTTATAAATATTTTTGTTTTTGGTGGGAGAAGAGGGAATCGAACCCCCCTAGAACTGATTTACAGTCAGTCACATACCCAATCTGCCATCCTCCCATCTTTCTAAAATTCATTTATCCTAATCTTTTTTATTTAAAAATTATTTTTGGTGCTGATTGAGGGACTCGAACCCCCAACCTTTCGCTTACAAGGCGACTGCTCTGTCCAGTTATAGCTAAATCAGCAATCTGGTAGAGTATAACGGACTCGAACCGTTAACCCCCTGCTTGTAAGGCAGGTGCTCTCCCAATTGAGCTAATACTCTGTTTATAGTTATTATTTTAAGTCTTTATCAATTAAATTAGGCGTGCCAGTCAACGAACAAGTCCCATCAATATTTTTGGGAAAAGCAATTAGTTCTTTCAAACTTCTTACTTCCAAAATAATTGCTAATAGTCGGTCAATACCAAAACCAATACCACCATGCGGTGGAGCAGCAAAATCTAACGCTTGTAAAAAATAACCAAAATGTTTTTCTCTTTCTTCCTCCTTATAACCTAAGGTTTCTAAAACTTTTTCTTGCAAAGGACGCTGATATATTCTCATCCCGCCACTAAGCAATTCTTCGCCATTGCAAACTAAGTCGAAAGCTTCGCCAATAATTTGGTCTGGAGCAATTTTGTTATTTAAAAAAGGTTCAAGGTATTCAGATTTAGGAGCAGTAAAAGGGTGGCGTAAAGCCTCGTATTTTTTGGTTTGGGAATTATATTCAAACAGCGGTCAATCAGTTATTCAATAAAAACTTAATTCTTTATCATTTTTATTAGCACGTAAATCAGGCTTATCACTACCGTACTTATCAATAACTTGCTGATAAGTTAAATGTGAAAAGGGAATTTTTACTGAATAATCAAAGGTCTTTTGTAATATATATTTTAAAAACTTTTCAACTAAGTTGATAATTTCTTGTGAACTAGTAAAGCTCATTTCTAAATCTAATTGCAAAAATTCAACTTGACGATTACTACGGGCATCTTCATTACGAAAAGTTTTGGCAATTTGATAATATTTAGCAAAACCACCAATCATCAGCAACTGTTTAAAAATTTGTGGTGATTGCGGTAAAGTATAATAACGATCTTTAAAGTTAGAAACCACCAAAAAGCAATTGGCACCTTCCGGAGAACTTTGGGCTAAAATTGGTGTTTCAACTTCAATAAATTTTTCTTCATAAAAAAACTTTCTTAATTCATAAAGAAGTTGATTTTTTACTACCAAAAGTCGTTTACTATTAGGACGACGCAAATCTAAATAGCGATAACGATATTTAGTATCCTCATTAATATTAACTTCATCTTCAATTTCAAAAGGTAAAACTTTACTAGGATTAATTATTTGATAACTTTCTAACTCTATTTCAATATTATTGTTTTCTTTTAAATTATCTTTTTTTAAGGAAAAATTCGCTTTTAGTTTGCTCTTTACTATTCCGACAACTTTTAGTAAATATCCCCGATTTACTTTTTTTGTTAAATCATTGATTAAATTAGGATTTTTCACAATTATTTGGATAAAACCATAATTGTCTTGGAGGTCAAAAAATAATAAAGAACCTAATTGACGAATTTTTTTTACTCAACCACTAAGAATTACTTTTTGATTTTCTTCTTTTAGACTTAGCTGAGAACAATTATGAGAAAAAAACATTTATAAGGTATTTTAAAAGTTTTTTAATTTCAAACTATGCTAAAAATCATTCACCAAAAAGATTTTCTTTTCCCTAAATTTTTTTGTATAATATTAAATATAATATAGTATGTAAAATTAAACTTATGAAAAACTTAAAAATTATGCTCTATATTTTTGAGCACCCAGCACGCCCTAGTGGCAAAAATAATCTCACTAACCGTTAGGTAAATTCTAACTAAAAACTAAAACAGTAGGTTAATGCTGTTAAAAACTAGTCAAAATATCCATTAAAAAACCATTTTAAAAAAAAATAAAAAAAAATACAAAATATCATGACAAATAATACAAATACATACATAAATAATATTGAAAACATAAAAAAACCAACTGAAGAGATTAAATTTATAGATTTACCAACAGTAAAGGAAATTAGCGAAAAAGGTTTACCAGCAGAATTTAAAAAGGTTTTACTAGACCCTAATGCACGGTTTAATAGTGATTGTGAAGTATGCACGGGTTAAAGAAGTTAAAATATTGATTATTAAGTAATAAGTCAAATAAGCGTAAATATTATAAGAAAAGTTTTAAAAATCCCGCTAAATACTTTTTTTATACTTTGCTTTTGATGCTTATTTCAATAGGGTTAGGAATAGTCTTAAAAGAATTAGGTTGAAAATGTGAACCTTTTTTAAAGCATTATTTATCTATGTTTGTTTATAATGTCTCTATATTGATAATAGGCTTGTTAATAGGCTTGTTTATTAGTTCTAAAAAAACTAACTAAATCAGGCACATAAAATCAAGGTGACAATTATCGTTCTGATTGTGAAGTTTGTAGCTAATGAAACAACTTATGAATAAAAAGAAAAAGAGAAAAATTTTGCTTATTATCTTATGTTATTTATGTACCATTTGTGCAGTAGGTTTTATTTTTCTGAGTAATGATGTTTATTCGCTAATTTTTACTTCTGTTATTTCTGGTTTTCTAGGAATATTTTCCATTTTTCTAACTGTTTATTTCAATCTTCCTACTAGGAATAGATTATTTACCCTACTGCGAAAAAGGCGCGGAATTTAAGGTAGCAGGTTTAGGAGTTAAAGTTGGTAAGGAAATGGGAGTAAGCACGCCTTTTGGTGAAATCTCAGTAGATTTAGAAGAAGTAGCAGATAATTGTGTTATCCAATAAGAAAAAAAATTAGAGATCCTATCGCCAAAGTAATGTTAAAATGAGAAACCTTTCCATATAAATGTAATAAATGTGGTAAAAAAAGATCACTTTTAGCAGGGCGATGGGAAGGAGTTAATTGAAGTTATCGCTATGGAAAGACTTATCGCTTAAAATATTTTTGTTGAAAATGTGTTGGAAAAATTATATTAGTTCCAATTTGCTTAACTTTAACGATTTTTATTCTAGCACTACTTTTGGCAATTTTTATTAGCAGGGTTGAGTAATATGCCACGTCAAGGAAAAGATTGTACAAGCGCGGACATTAACGAATGAGTGCATGACTATTAATGTTATAATGATATAGAATGGTCTACTCACGCCAGAGTTAAATGCGACTACTAGAAGATTTTCAAAAAATCCTCGAAAATGATTTTTATAAACAATTTGTTTATTCTTATTTTGATAGTTTTATCGTGATTCTGTTTTGCCTTTCTATTATGAGATTAACTTATTGATGAAAAAAAATTAGTGGAAATTCTTCGGAGTTTCCCTAATAATTGAGACACCAGTTTGAATTATTAGGAATTTTTTTTGCTTTTTAAATACTTGATAACACTTTGGGCAGCAATAGCACCATCAGCAACGGCAGTGACAATTTGTTTTATTCTGATTGGTTTAGTTACATCGCCGGCAGCAAATAATCCCAGTATTTCTGTCGCACAATAATTATCAGTTATAATATATCCTTGCTTACTACAAATTTTTTCGTGACTAAAATTAACTAGCGGCTTTAAACCAATACAGGGAAAAACGCCAGTTACATTAATAATTTTTGTTGTTTGATTTACTAAATTAAGACTGAGGTGAGTAATTTTTTTTGCTTGAACGGTTTCTTGACCAAAAATTTCCACTATTTCAGCATCCAAAACTAGTTCAATTTTCGGATTAGTTTTTATTTGTCTAATAATTTCTTCTTCGACACGAAATTCTTGGCGACGATGAATAAGATAAACTTTATCAGCAATATTGCTTAAATATAAAGCACTTTCACAAGCTGAATAACCTCCTCCCACTACTGCTACTTTTTGATTTTTAAAAGCAAAACCATCACAAATAGCACAACAAGAAACACCAAAATTAGTAAATTCTTTTTCTCCTTTAACTCCTAATGTTTTTTCAATAGTTCCCGAAGCAATGATAATAGTTTGACTATAAAAAGTATCTTTATTTGTTTTCACTTCAAACATATCCTTATATTTCTTTAATTCTAAAACTTCTTGTTGCTGTCATTTTAAATTATATTGATTGGCATGTTGCATTATTTTTTCTGCTAACTCCATTCCACCAATTTTTATAAAACCTGGATAATTCTCTACTTCTTTAGTTTTATTTAATTTGCCTCCTCCTAATTCTTTCTCTAAAATAAGGACTTTAATTAAAGCTCTTTTGGCATAAATAGCGGCGGTTAAACCAGCTGGTCCGGCACCAATAATAATTAAATTATATTGCTTATCCGCTTCTATCATAATTATCAAATAGATTACAAAATATTTATTGTATAATATAACTTAACTATTCGAAGTTTTTGTTAATATCTTTGTTATTTAAACATTTTTAAATGCCAAAAAAATATTTTTTTATAATATTACACACCTATTTTGAACTTCTATCCTTGCTTGTAATTCTTGTTGTTTTCTAATTTTTCTAACTTCAACGGCTTGTAATTCTGATAACAATTTCTTGTAATTCCGTGAATCTTTTCTTTCTTCTTTAAGAAGAAACTTAACAACTTTTCTTTGATTTCCAATAGCCAATTTTTTAAGTAAGGTTTGAAATGTATCAAAATTTCGTTGTTTCTTTGAAAGTTTTCCTCGACTTATTAGATTTTTTAGGATTTCTTTTTCTTCTTGGTTTAATCTTCTTGTTCTTTCAATCAATCCTTTTAATTCTTCTTTTTTTATTTTTAAGGAATCAGAGATTTTCTTTTCTTCGCTATTGTGTTTTTTGTCAGATTTTCTTTTCTTATTCTCAATATTACGCCGATTTGAGATATTTTTTTTAACCTTTTTTTCTTCAGTTGCTTCTCTATTGCTAAGAAATTCTTTTTGCTTTCCCTTTTCTTTTTTTGGTTTTACTTCCGTAACTATTCCTTTTCAAACAGGTCCTTCATTTTTGTCTGCTTGGTTTTGCAGAATTTTAATTTGAGATTCTAATTCTCTTATTATTGAATCCTTATCTTTCTTTTCTTGAGAATTATTTTCAAAATTTTCCGATAATTCATTTAATTTTTTTTTTACTTCCACAGGCGTTTGCTTAGGAAAAATGTCACTTCAAATATCTAATTGAATTTCTTTTTCTTTTAAAATGTCTAATTCAAGCAGTTGCTGACTTATTTTTTTAATTTCGTTATTGGCTTTTGTTAAATCACTTTTTAAACCGATGATTTCTCTTTCTTGTTTTGCTAGTTCATTATCGCCCCTTTTTTTAGATATTTCGGCTTGATTTTTTGAATTTTTTTCTAACTCAAACTTTGTTTTTTTAACCTTTTCTGATTCTTTAATATTTTTGCTTTGTTCATCTATTAAAGCTTTTTTACTAGTTCTAAGATTAATAATTTGTTCAGTTAGATTTGTTTTAATTTCTTCTGCTTTTCTTCTTTCTTCAAGCAAACGGAAAGCCTCTAATACACGGTGCCTATTTTCGAGGAATTTTTCTCTTTGTGCAATAAACTTACTTAAATCAGAACTTACTAATTTAATAATGTCGTCAATATGCTCATCATCTTTGTCAAATACATGATCCAAGTGATAATTTTGCGTTAATTCATTATCGATTAGTACATAATCGTCCTTTTGTCAAGAACTATAAGGAAAAGAATCAGCGCAATAAATAAAGTTTTTACGTTTTTCTTCACCTAGATGACCTACGTAACTAACATTAGAATCCAAACCAATTTTAATTCAAGGCTCGTATCAATAACAAGGCTCGTTTCAAGAATTTGTGGAAGTTGAATCATATATTTCAGAAATTTGAGACTTATTGTCTCTTTCATCAATAACTTTTTCTCTGCTTATCTTTTCAATTTTGTATACTTTTTGACTGTTTTGATTATCGGTTATTACCATATATATATTATATTAAGCAAATTTTTTATTAAATATTAAATATGAACGTAAATGAACATTTAAACAAAATCGTTGAATGAATAGAATGAGCTGCTAATGAAATAACAAATAATAATAAGGTTAGCGAGAGTTCAAAAGAAAAATTCGCACCTATTTTAAATAGGTGCGAACAACTCAAAAACTCTTTAGACCAAATTGACAGTAATTTGGATAATTTGGATAAAGTTGTTAATTTTAATAAAGCAAATGATCAACAAGATGAAAATAAAAATAAACAAAAATTGATTGAAAATAATATTGGCGTTTTTAATGCACAAAGTTTAAATGATAAATTACAAGAAATAAAAACTTTTCTTAAACAAAATAAAGACAATATTTTAGATGAAGATGCCAAAGAAAAAATTACGAAAATTGGGAATTTGATTACAATAGATTTAAAAACTCTAATAGATGAACAAACAAAAATTATTAAAGAAAATGAAGATAATATTGACTTGCTAGAAAAACAAGTTGATAAAAATGAAAGTAAACTAAATGTTATAAAAACAAAGTCAATACTTATTGGAGCAACCGCAAGCACAGGAATTATTGCTCTTCTAGTATTAAGTGTTAAAGTGTTTAAAAAGTTTAAGAAAAGCAGTCGATAAATTTAAGAATTTAAAAAGTTTATTATAGATAAAAGTAAAAACTATTTCTATTTAAATTTTCTTATTTTCAACTTCTAAATAATTTTTTTCTACCTCTGCTAAAAAGGATGATGGTTTATCATTAGTTAATAAAAAAAGATATTTTTTAGCCCGGGTTATTGCTACGTAAAACAATCTTCTTTCTTCGGTTAAATCAGTAGTTTCTTTATAGGGTAAAATGTTATTATCACAATACGCCAAGAGAACTATTTCAAATTCTAGACCTTTGGCTTGATGAATGGAAGAGAGAATAAGATTATTACGGGTTTTCGTTAATTTGCGGTCTTCAAAAGCAATTACCAAATATTCTAAAAAAGCTTCTAATAATTCACCAACATTGGCAAACTCTTTTTTTCGTTTTCTTTCTCAATTTTCAGCAATAATCAACAATTGTTGAAGATTTTTTTCTCGTTCAAAGGCATTAGTTTTGCTTTTTAAATGTTCTCAATAATTAAAACTGTTTAAAATAGTCAAAATAAAATTATGCAAAGTTTTTTTTTCTGTTAGAATTTCTTTAAAATTATTTATTTTTAAGATAAATTCCAAAATTTTTTCTCTTTGTTTAGAACTAATTTTTTCTTCGCTATTAACAAGTAAAGTGTGATAATTATTAAGATAGTTGTAAACGCTGATTCCTTGTTGTTCACTATTTTCTTCAATTTTTTCAATCGTGCGCGCTCCAATCCCTTCATTAATTTTTAAAACTCGTAATAAAGAAAGGTTATCTTGGTAAATGATGGCACGTAAAAAAGCAATGGCATCTTTAATCTCTTCTCGCTGGATAAATTTAAAAGCACCGAGAATTTCATAGGGAATTTTTTGCCTAGTTAATTCTTGTTCTCAACGCATCGAAAGATAGTTATTCCGATAAAGAATAGCAATATCATTAAATTGTAATTTTTCATTAATCATTAACCAAGTCAGACGACGAATAATTAAACTCAGTGAAAACTGAAAAATTTGTTTGATTTTGGTGCCATTTTCGCGAGTGGATATTAATGGATTATTAACTAAACTAGCATTATTTTTTTCGACAAAAGAATTAGCTAAGGCAATGATATTATTAGTAGAACGATAATTAATATTAAGATAGATAATTGTTCATTCTGGCTTTTTGGTCAAAGAAGAAATTAATTCGGGTGTGGCGCCTTGAAAACCATAAATTGCTTGATTGGGGTCGCCAACTAAAAACAAATTTTGACTTTGACTGGTTAACTGTTGTAAAATCATTCATTGAATATTATTAACATCTTGAAATTCATCAACCAAAATATGTTGAAATTGTTCATGATATTCTTTTTGAATTTGTGGTTGATTATTAAGCAGCTGAATAGTATACAAAAGCAAATCCTGAAAATCCATTGCTTTATTTTCTTTTAGATATTTTTGATATTTTTGGTAAATTTCGTGCCTTTTTTGGTCAAATTCAGTTAAATATAATGGGTCAACGTCTCAACCGTTTTTACAACGGGCAATAAAAGACAAAATAGTATTAATTTCTTTTTGATCACAATTATAGTCCAGTTCATAGATTATTTTGCGAATAATGCTTTCTTGGTCACTACGGTCATAAATAGGAAATTTATTTTCCGGAAATCCTAGAAAGTGGGCGTGTTTGAGTAAAACACGATAGCAAAAGGAATGAAAGTTATAAATATTTAGTTCTGATTTATCAGTTGAATCAATTTGTAAAGCAATCCTTTTTTTAATTTCTTTAATGGCTTTTTTGGCAAAAGTTAAAATAAGTATTTGCGTAGGAGGGATTTTTTGGTTAACTAGTAAATAAACGGCGCGCGAAATAAGTGTTCGGGTTTTACCACAACCAGGACCAGCAATAACACAAACTCTTAGGTGTTTTTCAATTACGGCTTTTTTTTGTTGTTCATTTAAAGTTTCTAAAATTCCCATTAATTAATAAATCAGTTTATATTAAAATTTAGTCTCTTTTTAAAAAGCGATAATAACTTTTTTAATTTAAAAAATCATTTACTAAAATTTTTTTTGTATAATATAATAAATTATATATAGGGTAAAATCTATATGTAAAATAAAAAATTTATGGTCAGAAGCAAAACTAAAACGATAGAAACTAGTAAGCAAATTTAAAGTCAATTACTACAATTACTAGTATTCTTAAAAAATTTAAATATAGTAGTAATTGCCTAGTGCTAAACTAGTGAATTTAGCAAAATAAAAAAAACCGAAAAAAAATATGTTAAATTTAAAAAATTCCTTTGAAGGAAAAAAGAAAAAATAATGTTATGAATTACTGTTGTGAAAATATAAAAAGAGCCTATGAGTTAATAGGAGAAGCTAAAAATATTCTCGATTTGAAGCCCACATTCAAACTCCTCCGCATAATTAGTGGAGGAAAATTTTTATAAAACAAAATAGTTATGAACAAAAATATTATGAAATTTTAGAAATACTAGAAAATGCTTCCCCAACCGAAGTAAAAGCTGCTTATCGAAGATTAGCCACTAAATGGCATCCGGATAAATTTGCTACTAAAAGTTTAGCAGAAAGGCAAAAAGTTACCGAAAAAATGCAGGAATTAAATGAAGCTTATGGAGTGTTAGGAAATGAAGAAAACCGAAGAAGATATGATAGCGGAGTAAGTGAAAATCAGTTTACTAACGAAGGTGACTTTAATTATAAAGACTATTTTGAAGCCGAAAGAGCAAGAGCAAATGCTGAATATGAAGAAGCAACAAATAAATTGAAGTCGATGTGCCGTTGTGAAGTAATACTTTGGATAAGGAGCAATATTTTATCAAACGGTTCTGGTGTGGGAAATTTTTCTACACATTTAGATAGTAATCTTTGATCTCCCTATGAGGAATGAGGAGAAAAGGTACTATCGATAGAAATTAAAGATGATGACATAGATGAACGTGGTCTACTTAAAGTCAATAGTGAATTAGCAATTTTTCAAGAAAAAATGATTGACCATATCAAAAAAGTCGCTGATGAATTTAGAAAAGGAATAAGGATTGATCCATATGTTACTGAACAAAAAAATCGTGCTATTGAATTAATAGAAAAACTTTTAAAAGATAAAGGATTAACTGTCAAAGATTTAGGAAAATACGCTAATTATCAAGCACAACTTAATGAAGCAGTTGAGATTTGAGATATTGAAGCTTTACGAAATAAAATTAAACGTTATATTTGTTCATTAAAAAACAAAAATAATAGTCAAAATTCTGAACAATCGTCGAGACAAGAACAAAATACTTTAGATAAAAAAGGTTATGAAAACAAGGAATGAGAATTAATCGAAGGAACTAAAGAAAAAATTAAGTTGGGAAAGGAAATGATAGAAACTATTAATCCTAATAGCAACAATAACAA
>Ga0307516_10008055_pt1 | contig 11977 bp, 9 predicted proteins | sample 19_EM_MG_FD_203310 | JGI IMG/M metagenome (GOLD analysis project Ga0307516, IMG submission 203310) | Populus trichocarpa ectomycorrhiza microbial communities from riparian zone in the Pacific Northwest, United States - 19_EM | ecosystem: Host-associated > Plants > Roots > Unclassified | place...
GCGAGCTTGATGGCGAGCGACTTTACGGCGTTCGATCGCGGCGGCGGCACGATGCAAACCGCATATCAAGGTTGGCCCCTCTATCACTATGCGCTCGACAACGGCCCTGGCGAAACGAAGGGCGACGGCGTGGGTACGTGGCACGCCGCTAAGGTGTCGTTCACGGCGCCGCAGTGAGCGTCGAGCGGCAAACTAGAACGCCAGCTGAGCCGCGAGCGTGAGGTCGAAGCGCGTGTGTTGCGAGCGTTGTTCGGGGTCGAAGATGCCGCCGGCCAGCTGTAGCTTGGCGTCGTTGCCCTTGAGGTAATAGTTGGCTCCGAATTCGTAGCTGGTCGTTTCGTCGTTCGGGTCGACGGCGGTCTGGCCGTGCTCGTCGTGGCCGACCTCGGGATCGAGCGAGCCGATGCGCACTACCGGCTGCAGCTTGTCGAAGAGGGTGTAGCCGGCCAAGACGTAAAAGCCTTGCCCCTGAATGCGCTTGTGCGCCGCGGGCGTGCCGGTCATGTCCCAGCCGCGGATGTACTCGGCTTGCAGCAAGAAGTTGCTCTTCTCGACCTTCACGTCGCCTTCGACGCGGTCTTTGGTGCCGATGTAGTCGCGCTCCGTGAGCCCGGTGTAGCCGACGACCGCTAGCGTGAGATCTTTGATCGGATAGACCTCGAGGCGCAGCGTCAGGTCCTTTTGGTTGTTCGAGTCGAGCTTGTTACCGACGAGCGCCGAGAGAACGGCGCTGCTGCACAGCACGCTGGATACTGAAGTGCGTCGCTTCACAGAACACGTCCTTCGAGGTCGCGCTCTCGTCTCGGAGATCGAGCAGAAGCGCGTGCCATGCCTTCGAACGGCGACGCAGTTTGCAAACTTAAGCGAGCTCACTCCACCGTTCGCACGAACGGCCGCGCTCGGCGAATGCGAGTCCTGATTCGAGAATTAGAGTCTCGAATCTCGGACAGTCGTTGGGCGCCGGAGCTTGCCCAGCCCCAAATACGGCAAAAGCAGGCGTTCCGCTCGGCTGAGGCTGAGTCGCGCAGCTGCCCGCGCCACGTCAACAGGTACCCAATCCGGAAACGCCGTGCGCCGGGCACGGTGCGCTCCGCTCTTGGTGTGCTCGTTCCAAACCTTCGCCAGCTGGGCTTTGCGAAAGCGCGTCGCGAGCTTCACGAACGCGGGCCACAGCCGCCGGTGCACGTACGTCACTTTGCCGTCGACGAGCTTGCACACGAGCACGTCGCTGCTCTCCGACACGGCCTCAGCAACCTCGAAAATCTGTTGGCCCTTGGCGTGTCCCCACCAACTGCCGCGGATCGGTCCGCCCGCAATCTCTTCGGCCAAGCTCGGCACTGGACCGCGCGCAGCTTGCAGTACCACGCCGTGTTTTTTCACGAAGGCCAGGCCTTGTCGTGGTGTCATGGCGGAGAACGGAGTCTAGCAGAACGTCAGCTTGCGCCGTGCTCGCGCAAAATGCCGACGATCAGCGCTTGCTGCTCGCGGGCCTCGGCAGAGCCGCTGCCGCCACGGCCCGTATTCTGCCGCGCCAGTTTGAGCGCGGTCGAGCCGCTGCGGTTCTTGCGTGACACGTCTGCGCCGCTTTGGAGCAAAGCCCTGACGGCGCCGGTCGAGCGCGTCCGCACCGCGCGATGCAGGGGGCACACGCCGCTCTTGTCCTCCGTATTCGGGTCTGCACCCGCGTCGAGCAATAGCTTTACGGTCGCGTATTGCGCGTCGGCGTCCCAGGCCGGCGAGCCCGGCATGCCGTCGCAAGCGTAGTGTAGGGGCTCGGCGCCGCGGCGGTTACGCGCGGCCACGTTGGCGCCCTGAGCCATCAGCAGGCTGGCAATTTCAGCGGCGTACGCTGCTGCCGCGACGTGCAGAGCCGTGTCGCCCGCGTAAACATGGTGAGTGATGGTTTCGAAATAGTACTGGCTGGGGTTTTCGCGCGTTGCTCCCGGCGCCAGCGCCTCCCGCGCGAGCAGCGGCGTCGCGGTGAGCTGGCTCGAAACGCGCCGCCGATCGCCCGCGATGATCACTCGAAACAGCTCGAGCAGCGCAGACATTAGAGCCAGCCGCCCACCACGCTGGATACACCGTAGAACGTGCGCTTGTTACTGACGGAGTCGACCGAGTGCGAAATGTCTCGGAACATCTCGGGGCCCAAGCCGAGAAAGAAGTGCGCTGCAGGGTGGATCAGGATCGGCGCGAAGACGTCGATGTCGACGAAGGTCTCGTGGACGTCTGCGGACGACTGCACTGCGGTTCCGCCGACGCTCGTCGAGAAGCCGCTGTTGGGTGCTTCGAACGACACGGTCGCTTGCGTTGCAACCGTCACCGCGAACACGAACCCTTGCACCACCACCAGCCGCCCCAACATGGATTTTCCCGACCCCGCGCTAGTGAAATGTTTCGGACTCGCGCAGCGCGAAAGGCGCGATCTCTGCCAAGAAGGCCTCGCCGTCTTCGGTGACCATTTCGTAGTCGCCGTGCATGGATCCGAACGGTGTCTTCAGCGGACAGCCGGACGTGTACTCGAAGCTTTCGCCCGTCTTCAGTGTTGGCTGATTGCCGACGACGCCGGGCCCGCGCACTTCTTCGATGTGGCCGTTGGCGTTCATGATCACCCAATGACGGTTGACGAGCTGCACGGTGTCTTCACCCTCGTTGGTGATGGTCACCGTGTAGAGAAAGAACCACTCACGCTTGGCGGGATCCGAATGAGACGACGAATAACGGGCATTGACGACCACGCGCACGCCGCGCGTGAGGGCTTCCGAGCTCGGCACGGCGCGTAATATACACGTCGCGTCCGGCAGACCACCCCGAGCCGTACTGCTCGGACGCGGCAAGAATCGGGGCCTGCCGCCAGCGGACCCCGGCTGGTCGGCCGTCCGGTTAGCTAGTCATTTCGGTGGTTTGACCACTGGGGTTGACTCGCGAGGCTGGCCGTTGGACCCCACGGGCCGGAAAGCCCGTGGCAGCCTGCTACTTCGACGTCGATGGGACCCTGGTCTCGTCCAACTTGGTTCATCCCACCCTCTACTATTTGATGAACCAGGGCACGCCTTTGCAGAGCGCGCTCAAGCTGGGGCGCGCGCTACTCGACTCGCCGCGCTTGCTGGTGGCCGAGATGGTCGATCGCCGTACTTTCAACGAGATGCTCTTCTCGTCGTACGCGGGCACGAGCGAGGACCGCCTGGTGCTCTTGGCTCAAGAAGCGTTCGACAACGTCATGCGCCCGTCACTGTATGCGGGCGCGCGCAGCTTGGTCGAAAAGAGCCGCGAGGCCGGGCACGACATCGTGCTCGTGTCGGGCGCGCTCGAGTGCGTGCTCGAGCGGCTCGGCGAGTACTTTGGCGGCGCCGAGGTGATCGGCAATCGCCTGGAAATGAAAGACGGAATCGCCACCGGCAAGCTGCTCAAGCCTGTCGTCGCCGGTCCCGAAAAAGCGCGCCTGGTGCGCGAGCACGCGGCCGCCAAAGGCTACGACCTGGGCGACTGCTTTGCCTTCAGCGACAGCTACTCCGACGTTCCGATGCTGAGCGTCGTTGGCCATCCGGCCGCCGTCAACCCCGACAAGCGTCTTTCGTGGCTCGCCAAAGCCTACGGCTGGCCCAGTTTCGATCTGAGTCGCGCTGCATGAATCATCCCTGTCTCGTCACCCTGGAGCGCGACAGCGCCCCGCGAGTTCTGTTTTCCGGCGACCGCTTGGTCGAGGTCGATTTACCGGCCGGAACTCGCGTCATCTATCCCAAGCCGCCCATGGTTGCGCTGCGGGATCCGGACGCGGCCATCCGCTACGCCATCAATCACCCGCTGGGCTCCGATCCGCTGTACGCGAAGCTCAAGCCGGGCATGCGCGTGGCGATCGCGATCGACGACATTTCGGTGCCGCTGCCGCCGATGAAGCGGCCCGACGTGCGCGAGCGCGTGCTGACCATCGTGCTCGAGCTGCTCGCCGACCATGGGGTCAGCGACATCGAGATCATCGTCGCGACCGGCATTCACCGGCGCATGAAGGCGAGCGAGATTCGCTGGGTGGTGGGCGACAAGATCTTCGACGCCTACTGGCCGGATCGGCTCTACAACCACGACGCTGAAGACAAAGACAACATGGTCGAGATCGGCACCACCGCCCACGGCGAGGTGCTGGAGCTGAATCGGCGCGCGGCCGAGAGCGACCTGCTCATCTACGTCAACTTGAACTTCGTGCCCATGAACGGCGGCATGAAGAGCGTGGCCGTCGGTCTGTGCAGCTACAAGAGCCTGCGCCCGCACCACAACCCGACCTCGATTCGCAAGAGCGACAGCTACATGGATCCGGGTGGCTCGCAGCTGGCGCGCGACATCGAGCGCATGGGCAAGCTGGCGCACAAGCACCTGAACATTTTCACCATCGAAGCCACCGTCAACAATCAGATGTTCGACAAGTCGCTCGACTTCTTGATGAAGAACGAGGACGAGCTTTCAGGCCGCGAAAAGGGCATGCTGAAGGGCCTGGTGATGGCGACGGCGCGCCTGCCGCAGCCCGCGCGCCAGGCGATTTTCGACAAGTTTCCGGCGCCCTACGGCCTGACCAGCGTGTACGCGGGCGCAACCAGCGAAGTGCATCCGCGCATCATCGAAAAGAACTTCGAGCAGTACTGCGTGCCGATCGAGGGGCAGGCCGACGTGCTGGTGACGGGCATTCCGTTCATCAGCCCGTACAACGTACATGCGTTCTTGAATCCGCTGCTCGTGCAGGTGCTGGCACAGGGTTACCTGTTCAACATGTATCGCGGCGCGCCGCTGGTGAAGAAGGGCGGCACGCTCATCATCACCCACCCCTGCACCGACAAGTTCGACCACGAGCAGCATGCGCCGTACATCGACTTCGTGCATCGGCTGCTGCCCGAGACGCGCGATGCCAACGTGCTGCGCGAGCGCTACGAAGAAAAGTTCGCCAAAGATCCGGCGCTGATCCAAATGTTCCGCTCGGGCCACGCCTACCATCCCGCGCACCCGTTCTTCATGTGGTACTGGGGCGAAAACGGGCGTCAGCACATCGGCCGCGTGATCGTGGTCGGCGCTGACAACGAATACATTCCCAAGCTGCTCGGCTACGAGACGTCGCCGAACATGGAAGATGCGCTGTACAAGGCCAAGAACGGCCAGAACAAGACGCTCGACATCACGTGTTTGCACGTGCCGCCGATCGTGATGGGCGACGTAACGCTGCCGGCGAGCGCGGCCACGCCCGCGCTCGCGAGCGGCAACGGCAACGGCAACGGGAGCCACGCCTGAGATGGCAGAAACGGCCCCCAGCAGTCTCGTGGGTTCGCGGGGCCAGAGCCCCGCGAAGCCGAATGGTCACGCGCCGCGCCTGGAGCTAGGCCGGCTACTGTCGGGCAAGCGGCTGGTGGTCGTCGGCGGCACGGGCTTTTTGGGCAAGGTGTGGTGGGCCTTCTTGCTGAGCCGCTTCCCGGACATCGGCCACATCTACCTGACGCTTCGGCCCAAGCGCGGCAAGAACGCGCAGCAGCGCTACGACGAAGAGGTCGCGACCAGTGAAGTGCTCGACGCGCTGCGCGGCGAGTACGGGCTCGGTTTCCCCGAGTTCTTGAGCTCGAAGGTGACGCCGATCGCGGGCGACGTGATTCAGCCGTTCTGCGGCCTCGACGCCGACTTGCGCGAATCGCTGCGCGGCCACGTCGACGCCGTGATCAACGTCTCGGGCGTCGTCGATTTCGATCCGCCGCTCGACGAGGCGCTCGAAGTCAACGCCTTCGGCGTGAAGAACCTGGTCGGCTTGGCGCGTGACCTCGGCAATTTGCCGCTGCTGCACACCAGCACTTGCTTCGTGGCCGGCGCTCGCACGGGGCACGTGCCCGAGTCGGACCCGCGCGAGTTTCCGTTTCCGCGCGCGGACGAGCTCGACAAATCGCACTGGGATCCGGATCGCGAAATCGCCGAGTGTATGGACGTGATCGAGCAGGCGCGACACCGCTCGAACGACATGTTTCGGCAATCGAACTTCTTGGACGAAGCCAAGAAGAACCTGCACAAGCGCGGCGAGCCGGCGCGCGGCAGCGTGCTCGAAGCGGAAGTCGCCAAGGTGAAGCGCAAGTTCGTCGAGGGGCAGCTGGCCGACCTCGGCATGGAACGCGCGCAATTTTGGGGCTTTCCGAACACGTACACGTACACCAAAGCCATCGGCGAACAGATCGCGCTGGCCTCGGGCTTACAGGTGGCGATCGTGCGGCCCGCGGTGGTCGAGTCGACCAACGAGTATCCGTTTCCGGGTTGGAACGAGGGCATCAACACCAGCGCGCCGCTGATCTACATCATCCGCCAGGGCGGTCTGCAGATCCCCGGCTCCGACAATTTCTTGGACGTGATTCCGTGCGACATGGTCGCGGCAGGGCTCACGTTGGCCTTGGGCGAGCTGCTCGAAGGTCGTCACAAGACGGTGTATCAGCTGGGCTCGAGCGACTCGAACCCGTGCACCATGCGGCGCTTCTTCGAGCTGTCGGGCTTGTACAAGCGCAAGTACTACCAAAAGACCGGCAAGGGCGGACCGGTCTTGAGCTACCTGCAATCGCACTTCGAGGGCGCCATGCTTTCGAAAGAGCAATTCCACAGCATCGGCCCGCAAAAGATCGCCGACGGCGCGCGGTCGATCGCAGGCTTGTTGAAGAAGGTGGCGCTCGGTCCGGTAGCGCCGCTGCTCGAGCCGGCGGCGGACGCGATCACCGGCTTTGCCCGACAGCAAGAGAACGTGGGCAAGATCTTGGGCGTGTTCTTGCCGTTCGTCGCCCAATACGAATACGTGTTTCGTTGTGACAACACGCGCGCCGCTTACGCGCGCTTGTCGCCGGAAGAGCAAGCGCGGATTCCGTGGACCATCGAGCAGCTGGACTGGCGCAAATGGTTCCTCGAAGTGCACGCGCCCGGCCTGGAAAAGTGGGTATTCCCGCAGATCGACGAGCGCTTGAAGCGGCCGAAGCGCGCGCCGGAGCCGCACCAAACTTTGCCCGCTTTGCTCGACGAAATGGCCGACCGCTACGAGCTGGCGGTGGCGCTGCAGCGCACCGAAGACGGCGGCTTGTCGCGGCTTTCGTTCCGCGAGTGGCGCGAGCAGGCCGGCGCGGCCGCTGCGCGTTTGATCAGCGCGGGCGTGCGACCCGGTGATCGGGTGCTGCTGGCGGCCGCCAACCATCCGTCGTGGGCGATCTCGTTCTTCGGCATCTTGATGGCGGGCGCCACGGTCGTGCCGCTCGACGCGGCGGTCGACGTCGACGTGGCGGCCAATCTGCAGCGCGCCTCGCGCGCGCGCGTGTTCGTTTCCGATCAGAAGGTGAAGACGCGACTCGCCGCGTCGCTCGACGACGTCAGCTTCGTCGACTACCACGCGCTCAGCCTCAAAGGTCCGATGGGCATCGGTTTGGCGGTGCAACCCGACGACGTCGCCGCGCTCATTTACACGAGCGGCACCACCGGCAATCCGAAAGGCGTCGAGCTGTCGCACGCGAACCTGTCCGCGCTGGTCGCTGCCCTGGCTCCGTTGTTCCCACTCGGTAAAGGCGACCGCGTCTTGTCGGTGCTGCCACTGCACCACACGTTCGAGCTGACCTGCGGCATGCTGCTGCCGCTCTCGCGCGGCGCGCGCATCGTCTACCTCGACGAGCTGAACGCTGAACGCCTCGAATTTGGCCTAAAAGAGGGCAAAATTACCGGACTCATCGGCGTGCCAGCGCTGTGGGAAATGCTCGAGCGGCGCATCTTGGCGCGCGTGGCCGAGCACGGCACCGTCGCGGCTCGCTTGTTCGACATCGCGGTCGACTTGAATCGCAGTCTCGGCAAGAACCTAGGCGTGGACGGCGGCAAGCTGCTCTTCGGCACCGTGCATCACGCTTTCGGCGGTAAGCTCAAGTACCTGGTCAGCGGCGGCGCCGCCTTGCCCGAGCGCACGCACAAGCTGTTCTCCGGTCTCGGCATGCACTTGGCCGAGGGCTATGGGCTCACCGAGGCGTCGCCGGTGCTCACCGTCGCGAACGCGGGGCCCAAGGCGCGCCCCGGCAACGTGGGCAGGCCGATTCCGGGGGTCGAAATCAAAATCGACACGCCCAACGCCGAAGGCGTCGGCGAGATCTTGGCGCGTGGTCCGAACGTGATGCTCGGCTACTCCGACGATCCGGGCGCGACGTCGCAGGTCATCGACCCTGACGGCTGGCTACGCACCGGCGATCTGGGCAAGCTCGATCGCCGCGGACGCTTGTCGATCGTCGGGCGTGCCAAAGACGTGATCGTCTCTTCGAACGGCGAGAACGTGTATCCCGACGACGTCGAGGCGCGCATCGGCCGCGTCGAAGCCGTGAAAGAGCTATGCATCCTCGGCATACCCGACGGCCGCGGCGGCGAGCGCGTGGCGTGCGTCGCGGTCGCGGATCGCGAGACCGACAATCCGCCAGCCGTGCAGCGCGCGCGCGCCAAAAGAGAGCTCGACGAAGCGCTGGCCAAGCTCCCGAACGCGCAAAAGCCGGCGCTGGTGCTGATTTTCGACAAGGACCTGCCGCGCACCACCACGCGCAAGGTGCGGCGTGGCGAAGTGCGCGCCGAAATCGCGCGGCTCGAACGCCAACAGGACTTGGCGCGCCCGACCGGCCCGGTCGACGGCGCCGCATCGCTGGTACGCAGCACCATCGCCACCATCGCGCGCCGCCCGGTGTCGAAGATCACGGCCAACCAGGCGCTGCGTGGCGACCTGGGCTTCGACTCATTGATGTTGCTGGAGCTGCTCGTGGCGATGGAGACCGAGCTGGGGCGCTCGCTCGACGCCGAGCGTGTCTCGTCGGCGGCGACCGTCGCCGAGGTCGAAGCTTTCGTGCGTGAGGCGCAGAACGCGCGCCGCCTGGCCAGCACGCAGTCGATCGAGAAGGAAGAAGAGCTGAAGCTCGATATTCCCGAGCCGCTGCGCGAAGCCGCCATGGCTTGGATGGGCATGGCGCAGCACGGCTTCTACGATCGTGTCCTGCACACCAAGGTCACCGGCCGCGCCTTCATTCCGCACAATCGTAACACCATCATCGCCGCCAATCACGCTAGCCATCTCGACATGGGCCTCGTGAAGTACGCGCTCGGCACGTACGGCGAAAAAATGGTGTCGCTCGCCGCGCAGGACTACTTTTTCGAGGGCAACAAATACCGCAAAGCCTTCTTCGAAAACTTCACGAATTTGGCGCCGATGCCGCGCGGCTCGAGCCTGCGCCAGGCGCTGCGCCAAGCCGGCGATCTGATCGAGCAGGGCAAAACGGTGCTGATCTTCCCGGAAGGCACGCGCAGCACCGACGGCCAGGTGCACGAGTTCAAGTCCGCCGTCGGTCACCTGGCTCGGCACCACAACATCGACATCTTGCCGATTTGGCTGGGCGGCACGCACCGCGCCTTGCCCAAAGGCGCCACGGTGCCGAAGCACCGCGAGGTGGAAGCACGCATCGGCGCTCCGCTCGAAGCACGCGAGATGCAGCGCCTCACCGAGGGCATGTCGGCCGCCGAAGCCTCGCGCATCGTCACGCGGCTGGCGCACCGCGCCGTCGTGATGCTGAGCCAGGGCAAGGTTCTCGACACACGCGAGCTCACGGCCACCGAAGTGCGCGAATCGCTGCCGCCGCCGGAGCCGGAGTCGCTGGAGCTGGTGTTCCGCGAGCTGGAGCAGCGCTTCAAGGCCGGCAGCATCGAGCAGCCGATCAGTTTCTACTTCTCGCTCGGTGACACCGAGCGCTGGACGGTGCGGGTGAGCGGCGAGCACTGCGAGGTCGTGCCCGGCAAAGTGTCGAGCCCGGCGGACTGTGTGCTCAAGACGACGCCGGACATGTTCACGCGCATCGTGCGCGAGAAGTACACGCCGTCGCCGGCCGAGTTCATGTCAGGCACAGTCAAGAGCAACAACATCCAACTCTTGTTCACGTTTCAAAAGGTCTTCCAGCTCCAGAGCGGCAGCCCATGAGCAAATTTTGGGTCGCCGGCGCCACCGGCTTCTTGGGCTCACATCTGCTGACGACGCTCGCCGCGCGCGGCCACGCTGTGGTGGCTGTCTCCAAGAACGGCGGCAGCGTGGGCGGCGTCGCAGTCGCCGCCGTCGATATCTTGGACGAGGCCGCCGTCACCGAAAGCGCCCGCGGCGCAGACGGCGCCTTCCTCGTCACCGGGCGCGTCTCACGCGACCGCGACGACGCGGAGCTTCTGCATCGCGACAACGTGCTCGGCACCGTGACCGCCCTCAAGGCGCTGCGCGCCGCCGGCATCAAGCGCGTCGTGGTGGCCAGCACCAGCGGCACCTTGGCCGTGAGCCGCGACGCAGATCAGGTCGCAGACGAAAGCTGCCGCGCGCCGCTCGAAATCATCGCGCGCTGGCCCTACTACCGCACCAAGCTGTACGCAGAGCGCGCCGCGCTCGACGCCAATGCCCCCGACTTCGAGGTGGTGGTCGTCAACCCGAGCCTACTGCTCGGCCCGGGCGATCTGCGTGAGTCGTCCACTGGCGACGTACGCTTGTTTTTAGAGCGCTCGATCCCTGCCATCCCGGCGGGCGGCATGGCCTTTGTCGACGCGCGCGACGCCGCGGTCGGCTTGCTGCAGGCCTTCGAACGCGGTCGCGGCGGCGAGCGCTACTTGCTGAACGGCAAGAACATGACCATCGCGGCTTTTTTTCAGCGGCTAGAGCGCATCAGTGGCGTCAAGGGGCCGCTCTTGCGCATGCCCAGCTCGCGCCCCGTCGCGCTCGGCCTGAATCAAATCTTCACCAAGGCCGTCGAAGCCATTGGCGGCCGTGCACCGGTAGATGAAGTGAGCGTCGAGATGGCTCAGTATTTTTGGTACTGCAGCGCCGACAAAGCAGAGCGCGAGCTCGGCTTCGTCGCGCGCGATCCGGGCGAAACCATTCGCGACACCGTGGGTGACCTGGTGAAGCGCAAGGTGGTTGCGATCAGCAAAGGCTCGCATCTCGGCGCCTTTGCGACGCGCTGACGCTCGGCTGCAGCGCTTGTTTTGACGAACCACCGGCGCCTGGCGCCTATTCCAGCGCAGATTTGGCCTAAATAGCCGGCGCTTCGCAGTGGACAGACCCTGCGCGCGTGCTTATACGAGACGGGAGGTTTCAAAAGCCGTGTTCAAACGCATCACGCTCTTCATTCTGACCAACTTGGCCATCATGCTGGCGCTAGGCCTCATCTTGGGGGTCCTCAGGGCGCTCGGCGTGCTCGACGCTTCGCGCAGCCTCGGGCAGTACGGGCCGCTTCTGGTCATGTCAGCGCTGTTCGGGTTCGGCGGCGCCTTCATCTCGTTGCTGGCCTCCAAGTGGATTGCCAAGTGGACCACTGGGGCGAAGGTCATCGACGCGCCGCGCAACGATACCGAGCGTTGGCTCTTGGACACCGTCGGCCGTCACGCCAACCGCGTCGGCATCAAGATGCCGCAAGTCGCCATCTACGACGGCCCCGAGATGAACGCGTTTGCCACCGGTGCCACGAAGAACAGCTCGCTAGTCGCTGTCAGCTCGGGCCTCTTGCAGCAAATGCAGCGGAACGAAATCGATGCGGTGCTTGGCCACGAGATCTCGCACGTCGCCAATGGCGACATGGTCACGCTTACGCTCATTCAAGGCGTGCTCAACACGTTCGTCATCTTCTTTTCGGAGATCATCGGGCGCCTAGTCGATTCGGCGTTGCGTGGCCGCAATGACCAACGCGGCGGCCCCGGCGTGGGCTACTGGGTCACGAGCATTGCCGCGCGACTCGTGCTGGGCCTGCTCGCCTCGCTCATCGTCATGTGGTTCAGCCGCTGGCGCGAGTTCAGGGCCGATCAGGGCGGCGGTAGCTTGGCCGGTCGCGACAACATGGTGAGCGCACTGCGCCGGCTTGGCCGCTCGGAGGCATCTCATTTACCAGACGCGGTCGCCGCGTTCGGCATCACGCCGCGGCCGTCGCGGTTCGGTGGTCTGTTTCGCTCGCAC
>Ga0307516_10008056_pt1 | contig 11976 bp, 6 predicted proteins | sample 19_EM_MG_FD_203310 | JGI IMG/M metagenome (GOLD analysis project Ga0307516, IMG submission 203310) | Populus trichocarpa ectomycorrhiza microbial communities from riparian zone in the Pacific Northwest, United States - 19_EM | ecosystem: Host-associated > Plants > Roots > Unclassified | place...
GTACAAAGTAACCGTGCCTTCTACGCTAGCCCCTATTGGGCTGCTTCCCCGCTTTCCTGCTGAGCACCCTGCTTGGCTCCAGACATTCCAACACCGTACGACAAGCAGTGAGAAGTATTTCCAACACTTTAAACACCTGCATTTCCCAGTACAACGAGGAGGCTTGCAATTGCAGGAAACAGATATTGTCACGAATCTCGTACGGCAGGCTCGTAAGCCCCGGGGCCGGGGCTGCCGTCACCCTAGTCGCCCTGTGGCTGGCCTTCATCACCACTGCCGTAGCCACGGTCATCCTCCGTGCTTAGGCGCCTCGACCGATCTCCGCCATATCGCGCCGGTAGCGATATTCCCGACCGCTGGCCGGTCTAGACCTCTCTCCTTTGTTTCCTCTATGTTGCCTACGCGTCCTTCTCGTCTTTGCCGTTTCCTTCTTGATAGTGCTTGCGCGTCCTTCTCCTGTCTTCTTACGTATGTTGTTTCCCTTTGATTATGCTTGCGCGACCTTCTTCTCTTTCTGTACTGTTCTTGCTTGCGTGTCCTTTCTCCTGTTGCCGCGAGTAGAGTGGTGGCCGCGCGGCGGCCGTGTGCGATCATGTGTTTCCTTGGGCGCGACGATTGAGTCATAATGGTGGAACTGTGTCAGTCTTGCGGGCAAGCTGTGATTCCACAGAGGGAAGGAAAAGTATAAAGGAAGGGCGCGGTAGCTAGTCTGGAGATTCTTCTCCACGCAATGTATTATCTCTCTCCACAGACCTACCTCTCTCTACCCGTGAAACCGGCGCTGCGACCACCAACATCCAGATGAACAACGAGCCCATGCAAGGCGTGTGAGAGGACCGCGACGAGACCACGCCGGGCGTGACGGATACCGCGAGAACAACGAGGTCACGCAAGGGGTGTGAGAGGACCACGACGAGACCACGCCGGGCGTGACGGATACCGCGAGAACAACGAGCCCACGCAAGGCGTGTGAGAGGACTGCGACGAGACCACGCCGGGCGTGACGGATACCGCGAGAACGACGAGTGGCGCGTGAGTATGCCGGAAGTGTGAGTATGAGCGGCACGTGAGTACGCCGGAAGTGTGACTACGAGCGGCGCGTGAGTACGCCGAAAGTGAGAAGACACAGGGAAGTGTGAATACGCCGGAAGTGCGAGCAGGAGCGCCCGCTCCCAAGGAAGTCTACATTTCCTGTCGAGCCCCCACGGAGTAGTCAAGGCAGGATCTTGACACTAGATTGCGTCTCCCCCATCGACACCCGACGTAGCAATACACAGTGGATTCCCAGGACGAAAACACCGGGGACCCCCTCAACCTTAGCGAATTTAGGGACGTCCCTGACGACCAGCGGGTACCAAGCCCAGTAACCCCAGAACCACGATCCCGAGCACAGACACCCGAGTCACCCGAACAACTCAGAAGAATGACGGAAGGACCCCACCTACTGACAACAGAAATGTTGCAAACACTGCTGGCAGCACGCGACAGACCGCCGCAGACCAGCTACCCAAAGCTCCGGGACCCCGAACCATTCGAAGGAGAAAAAGCGAGGTTCAAAACGTTCCTAGCCCAGTGCGAGCTGAAGTTTAGAACCGAGGGAAACCGATTCGACGACGAGGAAAAAAAAACGGGATACGCACCCTCCCTTCTCCGAGGAGTAGCGTCGAACTGGGTGGAAACCTTCCTGAATCAGGAAGGAGGAATCAACCTAACATGGGAAGAACTGAAGACTAGCATGAAGCACGCCTTCGGCCAGGTGGATGCCGAAGAAATAGCCTTCGTAAAGTTCCAGAAAATCCGGCAAGGAAGTCGGATGGCAGCAACCTATTGGGCAGAATTCCAGCGAATCAAAGCAGACCTCCCATACGCGGACAACATATGCATCGCACGGTTTCGAGATGGATTACACCCAGAAGTAAAACAACACTTGGTCATGAGCGAAGTACCAGCCACCGTTCTGATAGACTATGCCACTGCGGCCATCAAAACAGATAGCCGCCTATGCAACCTCGGAGTCGTTAGTCAACGACCGGCAGCGAGTCCAGAAGCACGCTTCCTTGTCCACACGAAAGAACCCCCGTCAGCACCTCTGGGGGACCCAATGGATTTAGACGCCACCTGACGATTTAAGTTTGCACCAAGAGCAAACCGGTTCCCACGACAACCACCAACGGACGAGTGCTACAATTGCGGGAAAAAGGGGCACTTCGCGAGGGAATGCCCCCAGCCGAAAAAACCACGGACCGCATGGAGAATACCATACCGGGCAGCGGAAGCCACGTATGAAGAATACACCATAGGTACTGAAACAAGGGAAGAACCCGAACCGGCGGAAAACGACAGCCCTAGGGAACAGGCCTAAGCAACAGCCACCCGAGGGAGAAACCAGTTGCAGAACCAGAACCACCCTACAGGATACAAACGATCAGGTACGACCGAGAAGGAAAAATCATGATCAAAGTCCGAATCATAGGAGCTGACGGGAATGAACACAACACCACCGCCCTAGTCGACAGCGGAGCCTCCAAGAACTTCATCAACAAAGCCTACGCAGAAGCAAGCGGAATTCCCATGCAGCAAAAAGCAACACCAAGACGGGTGCTGACCGTAGACGGGAGCGAGGTTACCGGCGGGCCGGTAACCCACGACACACAGGTCCACCTCACAATCAATCATCACGAAGAAGACATCCAGCTGCACTGCATCACGATCGGAAATGCACCAATCATCCTAGGACTCCCATGGCTCAAGCTCCATGACCCGGTGATAGGATGGAAGAATCATACTGTGAAATTCCACTCGGACCACTGCGCCGAGAAGTGCTTGCCTAGCTCCCCAAGAGCCAACACGGTTCTGGAAGAAAAAGCCACCGAACAATATTACAGGAAAACACCGGAAGAAGAAGAAAATTGGGAGATCGGCGAAACAGACCCATGGGAAGTATGTCAGATTGTAATCAACAAAATCAAGGAAACCTCCAAAACGAGCAAAAATCCAGTTCCACCGGATTATCACGAATTCATCGAAGTGTTCACTGAAAAAGAGGCTACGGCACCTCCACCCCACCGCACTGAAGACCACCATATCCCACTAGAGGAAGGAAAGACGCCCCCGTATGAGCCCCTACGACCCCTGAAAGAGGAAAAAATGAAGGCTCTCAAAGAATACCTTGATGTCAATAAGAAGCGGGGATGGATCCGCTCATCCACCTCCCCGGCCGGAGCACCGATACACTTTGTAAAGAAAAAGGATGGAGGACTACGCCTATTTGTAGACTACCGACAACTGAACAAAATCACAATCAAGGATCGAAAACCATTACCGCTGATCGGAGAGTCCCTCGACCAACTATCCAGCGCCACCATCTACACCAAGCTTGACATCCGGGACGCCTATTACAACCTCAGGATTAGGGCCGGGGACGAGTGGAAAACAGCGTTCCGCACCCGATACGGCCTTTACAAGTACTCTGTCATGCCGTTCGGGCTGACCAACGCACCAGCCTCGTTCCAACGATGGATGAACGAAATCCTGGGCGAATACCTCTATATCTTCTGTGTGGCATATTTGGACGATGTCCTCATATTTTCGCAGAACCTGGAAGACCGCCGGAAACACGTCCGAACGATACTGCAGCGAGTCAAGGAAACGGGACTGACACTGAAGGCCTCCAAGTGCGAATTCCACACCAAGAAGATCGAATATTTAGGATACGTGATATCTCCACAAGGCTTGCGCATGGACGAAGAGAAAATCCGGACGATCAAGGAATGGAAAGAACCGACGAATATCAAGGGAATCCAGAGCTTCTTAGGATTTGCCAACTTCTACCGAAGGTTTATACAGGATTACAGCCGGATCACAACACCCCTCACCCGCCTGACAAGGAAAGAAGTAGACTGGGAATGGGGTGACGAACAACAGACGGCTTTCGAAACGCTCAAAACAGCAATGGTGACAGAACCGATACTACAACACTTTGACCCGGAGCGACCCATCACAATCGAGACGGACGCCTCAGACTATGTCATCGGAGCCATTTGCTCGCAACCCGACGACAACGGAACTCTGCACCCAGTAGCCTACTACTGCCGAAAACTCAAGGATCCGGAGCGCAACTATGATATACACGACAAGGAACTACTGGCGATCGTAGACGCACTACGAAAATGGGACACATATTGCAAGACAACGGGGCCGAAAATCACGATTCTTACCGATCACAAAAACCTTGAATACTGGAAGACAAAGAAAGACCTCAACCTGCGGCAAGCCCGGTGGGGTGAGCGATTAGCCAACTACGATTTTACGATCAAATATCGACCCGGGAAACTGGCTGGTAAACCTGATATCCTCTCTCTGGGAAGGGGATATGAAGCATCGGCAGAACTGAGGCAGAATACTGCTACCCGAAGAAGCCTTCGAGGCGCCCCAGGACGATAACGAAATGCCCGGCACCACACTCTACGCCCCCGGAGTACTCCAGACCAATACAATGGAAACCATCAGCCTTCAGATAGACAAAGACCTCCTGAACGAAATCCGGACACTAAGCGCCACAGATAAAGAGATCCAAGAAATCCGGAGGAAAAAGGCGAGCGGGACCACCCGCAACGGGAAAATCGCGCTAGGACTATGCGAGGAAAACAGCAGGTTGCTAAGGTACAACGGTCGCATATGGATCCCTGACAACAATACCTTGCGACTTCGCCTATTACGAGACCACCACGACGCGCAAGCCGCGTGACACCCGGGCCGGGCAACAACCCTGCAACTCGTTAGCCGAAAGTTCTACTGGCCTGGTCAACAAAAGTACGTCCACAGATACGTCGACCATTGCGACACCTGCCATCGCATCAAACCAATTCGACACGCCCCATTCGGACTGCTAAAGCCACTGGAAATCCCACACCGACTATGGGACAAAATATCAATGGACTTCATCACCGCGCTACCGACAAGCAACGGGAAAAACACGTTATGGGTAATAATCGATCGCCTTACAAAGATGGGACATTTCGTCGCTTGCCAAGACACTATGAACCCCGAAGACCTAGCAGACCACTTCCTCCGGCAAGTTAGAAGACCTCATGGACTGCCAAGCAGTATTGTATCAGACAGAGGATCCTTGTTTACCTCAGACTTCTGGAAACGAGTAACGGAAGCACTCGGGATATCACGCAACCTCAGCACAGCCTTCCACCCACAAACGGATGGACAAACGGAAAGAGCCAATGCCACTCTCGAGCAGTATCTCCGGGCATACTGCAACTACCAGCAGGACGACTGGGAGAGGTTGCTGCCAATTGCCGAATTCTGCTACAACAACACACAAACCGGAACCACAAGAATAACCCCCTTCTTTGCCAACTATGGATATCACCAGCGTTTCCTACCAGACCTCGGCACCCGGAATGATGAAACCCCGGAAGTGTCGGAATATGTTGAGGCATTAAGAAGGTTGCATGAAGAACTTCGAGCACAGATTAAGGAAGCCCAAATGTCTCAAGCAGAACAAGCCAACAAAGCACGACACCCGGACCCAGTACTGAACCCAGGCGACAAAGTCTGGCTACGACGAAAACACATCCGGACAACCCAACCATCGAACAAACTGGACCACAAGCAGATAGGCCTGTACACCATCCTGGAGAAAGTAGGCTCACGCGCCTATAAGTTGGACCTACCGGCCACTGTCAAAATCCATGCAGTCTTCCACATCAGCCTCCTCGAACCCACAGCCAGCACCGAGCCTATCCTAGGACATCACCAACCGCCACCACCTCCCGTAGTCATCCAAGAACATCAAGAGTAGGAAGTAGAAAAGATCCTCGACTCCCGACGCCATAGAAACCAGATCCAGTATCGAGTCAAGTGGACTGGTTTCCACGACCCAGATCGCACCTAGTACCCCGTCTGCAATTTCGAAAACTCTCCCGATCTCATCCAGCAGTTCCACAGGGACTACCCCGAGAAGCCCGCCCCCCAAAACTAAGAAAAATGTCCGCCAACGCCACCGTCGACACCAACGAAGGCTGGACCTTCGCCGGCCTCAGCCGCACCTCCGAGTTTCCCACCACGACCCGCGCCAATAACTAACAAGCCAAACCAACCAACGATTGGGACCTCGCCGCCCAAGCCACGACCACGGACAGCTGGAACATCCCCCTGGCTCCCTCACCACCACTGTCCGCTGTGGGACAGCCCCGCGCCAACGACCATATCTCCCTACACTGGACCGCTTGCTACGACGATTACTGTGACGCTCACCGCCAGATGAAAGATGACAACTACTACCCGCAACAAGGAAATGACCGCCGCCGGCGCAACCACCGGCCCTGCAGCTGTCCCCACGCCCATCCATTCGAATTAGCGGAGGTAATCTGCAACCGATACCTCAACCCACACAAAGCCTCTGCGGACTGGCAGAAGGGAAAGCGGGTCTACCCCGACTGCCGGTTCCTAGTGAACATAGAAACCAACCACCTCCGCTGCAGTGCCTCAGCCCCACGGAACCCCCTGGCCGACATCACGACCCCTCAAGAGGATCAAGAGAAAATCGCACCACCGGGAGAGGTTGCTGCCAATGACGAGGCCCCCGCAGCTACCCCAGCAGCCCTCCGAGGCGAACAAATATCTTTGCGACACGACATCGTAACCATGCTCCACCACACTACTACCAGAGATGCACGCCGCAACCATGTCGTACATCGGACGCTCGCCCAGCGGATGAACAAATTCCACGACGCGGACAAACAGCAACTCCAGCAGATGGCCAACACCCTGGGGGTCATCATCACCGAACAGCAGCGAATGAACGAACAACTCCAAGCCCAGCAGCAGGGGAGCCTGGCTGTACGCATCCACCGCACCCACATGCGCCACCGTGCCACGCCTACCCTATATCACCTCGCCGGAGCTTCGGTCTGGAAAGGGGACGTACTGTCACGAATCTCATGCGGCAGGTTCGTAAGCGCCGCGGCCGGGGCCGCCGTCACCCTTGTCGCCCTGTGGCTGGCCCTCATCACCGCTGCCACAGCCACGGTCATCCTCCGCACTTAGGCACCTCGACCGATCTCCGCCATATCGTGCCGGTAGCGATATTCCCCGACCGCTGGCCGGTCTAGACCTCTCTCCTTTGTTTCCTCTATGTTGCCTATGCGTCCTTCTTGTCTTTGCTGTTTCCTGTTGATAGTGCTTGTGCGTCCTTCTCCTGTCTTCTTACGTATGTTGTTTCCCTTTGATTATGCTTGCGCAACCTTCTTCTCTCTCTGTACTGTTCTTGCTTGCGTGTCCTTTCTCCTGTTGCCGCGAGTAGAGTGGTGGCCGCGCGGCGGCCGTGTGCGATCATGTGTTTCCTTGGGCGCGACGATTGAGTCATAATGGTGGAACTGTGTCAGTCTTGCGGGCAAGCTGTGATTCCACAGAGGGAAGGAAAAGTATAAAGGAAGGGCGCGGTAGCTAGTCTGGAGATTCTTCTCCACGCAATGTATTATCTCTCTCCACAGACCTACCTCTCTCTACCCGTGAAACCGGCGCTGCGACCACCAACATCCAGATGAACAACGAGCCCATGCAAGGCGTGTGAGAGGACCGCGACGAGACCACGCCGGGCGTGACGGATACCGCGAGAACAACGAGGTCACGCAAGGGGTGTGAGAGGACCACGACGAGACCACGCCGGGCGTGACGGATACCGCGAGAACAACGAGCCCACGCAAGGCGTGTGAGAGGACTGCGACGAGACCACGCCGGGCGTGACGGATACCGCGAGAACGACGAGTGGCGCGTGAGTATGCCGGAAGTGTGAGTATGAGCGGCACGTGAGTACGCCGGAAGTGTGACTACGAGCGGCGCGTGAGTACGCCGAAAGTGAGAAGACACAGGGAAGTGTGAATACGCCGGAAGTGCGAGCAGGAGCGCCCGCTCCCAAGGAAGTCTACATTTCCTGTCGAGCCCCCACGGAGTAGTCAAGGCAGGATCTTGACACTAGATTGCGTCTCCCCCATCGACACCCGACGTAGCAATACACAGTGGATTCCCAGGACGAAAACACCGGGGACCCCCTCAACCTTAGCGAATTTAGGGACGTCCCTGACGACCAGCGGGTACCAAGCCCAGTAACCCCAGAACCACGATCCCGAGCACAGACACCCGAGTCACCCGAACAACTCAGAAGAATGACGGAAGGACCCCACCTACTGACAACAGAAATGTTGCAAACACTGCTGGCAGCACGCGACAGACCGCCGCAGACCAGCTACCCAAAGCTCCGGGACCCCGAACCATTCGAAGGAGAAAAAGCGAGGTTCAAAACGTTCCTAGCCCAGTGCGAGCTGAAGTTTAGAACCGAGGGAAACCGATTCGACGACGAGGAAAAAAAAACGGGATACGCACCCTCCCTTCTCCGAGGAGTAGCGTCGAACTGGGTGGAAACCTTCCTGAATCAGGAAGGAGGAATCAACCTAACATGGGAAGAACTGAAGACTAGCATGAAGCACGCCTTCGGCCAGGTGGATGCCGAAGAAATAGCCTTCGTAAAGTTCCAGAAAATCCGGCAAGGAAGTCGGATGGCAGCAACCTATTGGGCAGAATTCCAGCGAATCAAAGCAGACCTCCCATACGCGGACAACATATGCATCGCACGGTTTCGAGATGGATTACACCCAGAAGTAAAACAACACTTGGTCATGAGCGAAGTACCAGCCACCGTTCTGATAGACTATGCCACTGCGGCCATCAAAACAGATAGCCGCCTATGCAACCTCGGAGTCGTTAGTCAACGACCGGCAGCGAGTCCAGAAGCACGCTTCCTTGTCCACACGAAAGAACCCCCGTCAGCACCTCTGGGGGACCCAATGGATTTAGACGCCACCTGACGATTTAAGTTTGCACCAAGAGCAAACCGGTTCCCACGACAACCACCAACGGACGAGTGCTACAATTGCGGGAAAAAGGGGCACTTCGCGAGGGAATGCCCCCAGCCGAAAAAACCACGGACCGCATGGAGAATACCATACCGGGCAGCGGAAGCCACGTATGAAGAATACACCATAGGTACTGAAACAAGGGAAGAACCCGAACCGGCGGAAAACGACAGCCCTAGGGAACAGGCCTAAGCAACAGCCACCCGAGGGAGAAACCAGTTGCAGAACCAGAACCACCCTACAGGATACAAACGATCAGGTACGACCGAGAAGGAAAAATCATGATCAAAGTCCGAATCATAGGAGCTGACGGGAATGAACACAACACCACCGCCCTAGTCGACAGCGGAGCCTCCAAGAACTTCATCAACAAAGCCTACGCAGAAGCAAGCGGAATTCCCATGCAGCAAAAAGCAACACCAAGACGGGTGCTGACCGTAGACGGGAGCGAGGTTACCGGCGGGCCGGTAACCCACGACACACAGGTCCACCTCACAATCAATCATCACGAAGAAGACATCCAGCTGCACTGCATCACGATCGGAAATGCACCAATCATCCTAGGACTCCCATGGCTCAAGCTCCATGACCCGGTGATAGGATGGAAGAATCATACTGTGAAATTCCACTCGGACCACTGCGCCGAGAAGTGCTTGCCTAGCTCCCCAAGAGCCAACACGGTTCTGGAAGAAAAAGCCACCGAACAATATTACAGGAAAACACCGGAAGAAGAAGAAAATTGGGAGATCGGCGAAACAGACCCATGGGAAGTATGTCAGATTGTAATCAACAAAATCAAGGAAACCTCCAAAACGAGCAAAAATCCAGTTCCACCGGATTATCACGAATTCATCGAAGTGTTCACTGAAAAAGAGGCTACGGCACCTCCACCCCACCGCACTGAAGACCACCATATCCCACTAGAGGAAGGAAAGACGCCCCCGTATGAGCCCCTACGACCCCTGAAAGAGGAAAAAATGAAGGCTCTCAAAGAATACCTTGATGTCAATAAGAAGCGGGGATGGATCCGCTCATCCACCTCCCCGGCCGGAGCACCGATACACTTTGTAAAGAAAAAGGATGGAGGACTACGCCTATTTGTAGACTACCGACAACTGAACAAAATCACAATCAAGGATCGAAAACCATTACCGCTGATCGGAGAGTCCCTCGACCAACTATCCAGCGCCACCATCTACACCAAGCTTGACATCCGGGACGCCTATTACAACCTCAGGATTAGGGCCGGGGACGAGTGGAAAACAGCGTTCCGCACCCGATACGGCCTTTACAAGTACTCTGTCATGCCGTTCGGGCTGACCAACGCACCAGCCTCGTTCCAACGATGGATGAACGAAATCCTGGGCGAATACCTCTATATCTTCTGTGTGGCATATTTGGACGATGTCCTCATATTTTCGCAGAACCTGGAAGACCGCCGGAAACACGTCCGAACGATACTGCAGCGAGTCAAGGAAACGGGACTGACACTGAAGGCCTCCAAGTGCGAATTCCACACCAAGAAGATCGAATATTTAGGATACGTGATATCTCCACAAGGCTTGCGCATGGACGAAGAGAAAATCCGGACGATCAAGGAATGGAAAGAACCGACGAATATCAAGGGAATCCAGAGCTTCTTAGGATTTGCCAACTTCTACCGAAGGTTTATACAGGATTACAGCCGGATCACAACACCCCTCACCCGCCTGACAAGGAAAGAAGTAGACTGGGAATGGGGTGACGAACAACAGACGGCTTTCGAAACGCTCAAAACAGCAATGGTGACAGAACCGATACTACAACACTTTGACCCGGAGCGACCCATCACAATCGAGACGGACGCCTCAGACTATGTCATCGGAGCCATTTGCTCGCAACCCGACGACAACGGAACTCTGCACCCAGTAGCCTACTACTGCCGAAAACTCAAGGATCCGGAGCGCAACTATGATATACACGACAAGGAACTACTGGCGATCGTAGACGCACTACGAAAATGGGACACATATTGCAAGACAACGGGGCCGAAAATCACGATTCTTACCGATCACAAAAACCTTGAATACTGGAAGACAAAGAAAGACCTCAACCTGCGGCAAGCCCGGTGGGGTGAGCGATTAGCCAACTACGATTTTACGATCAAATATCGACCCGGGAAACTGGCTGGTAAACCTGATATCCTCTCTCTGGGAAGGGGATATGAAGCATCGGCAGAACTGAGGCAGAATACTGCTACCCGAAGAAGCCTTCGAGGCGCCCCAGGACGATAACGAAATGCCCGGCACCACACTCTACGCCCCCGGAGTACTCCAGACCAATACAATGGAAACCATCAGCCTTCAGATAGACAAAGACCTCCTGAACGAAATCCGGACACTAAGCGCCACAGATAAAGAGATCCAAGAAATCCGGAGGAAAAAGGCGAGCGGGACCACCCGCAACGGGAAAATCGCGCTAGGACTATGCGAGGAAAACAGCAGGTTGCTAAGGTACAACGGTCGCATATGGATCCCTGACAACAATACCTTGCGACTTCGCCTATTACGAGACCACCACGACGCGCAAGCCGCGTGACACCCGGGCCGGGCAACAACCCTGCAACTCGTTAGCCGAAAGTTCTACTGGCCTGGTCAACAAAAGTACGTCCACAGATACGTCGACCATTGCGACACCTGCCATCGCATCAAACCAATTCGACACGCCCCATTCGGACTGCTAAAGCCACTGGAAATCCCACACCGACTATGGGACAAAATATCAATGGACTTCATCACCGCGCTACCGACAAGCAACGGGAAAAACACGTTATGGGTAATAATCGATCGCCTTACAAAGATGGGACATTTCGTCGCTTGCCAAGACACTATGAACCCCGAAGACCTAGCAGACCACTTCCTCCGGCAAGTTAGAAGACCTCATGGACTGCCAAGCAGTATTGTATCAGACAGAGGATCCTTGTTTACCTCAGACTTCTGGAAACGAGTAACGGAAGCACTCGGGATATCACGCAACCTCAGCACAGCCTTCCACCCACAAACGGATGGAC
>Ga0307516_10008057_pt1 | contig 11976 bp, 16 predicted proteins | sample 19_EM_MG_FD_203310 | JGI IMG/M metagenome (GOLD analysis project Ga0307516, IMG submission 203310) | Populus trichocarpa ectomycorrhiza microbial communities from riparian zone in the Pacific Northwest, United States - 19_EM | ecosystem: Host-associated > Plants > Roots > Unclassified | place...
TTGAAAATGGGCTACCTTGGTCAAAGGAAAATTTGTTTGGTCACCCTACTTTGCATAAAATAATGATTTTTACGGGCTGAAAATTCCATTGAAGCTTTATTAGTATATATTCATGATGTATGCCAAATACTGAGACTTTCTAAATTGTGGTTGTGGGGATCGAGAAGGTTGAGTGCGGGCATCATGGGCAGTTGTACCTGGGTGTACGCAAACTTTTGGCCTAGTACTTTATATATGCTACTATACACTTTGCGTTTCCAGCAAAAGCAACCAGCGTCACCCCATCCATCAGCAAAAAATGTGAGAATTCCTAGGGAGCTCCCGTAGCCGTAGCTCCCATAAGCATCGCAAACTCCCATAAGAGGAGAAGTTATATTTTGCTCCTGTAAGGATTTTTAAAAAAAAAAAGTGCTTTATTTTTAGCTGAAACCACGAGAAATATTAGTTCAAATTTATGTCTCACCTGTAAAAAAAAGCAATATACTTCAACTTTCTATTTTTTTGCTGATGTTGCCGTGATCATCACATGCAATAATACTGTTTTGATGCACGTAGCATGGCTCTACGTCTCAGAAACAGAGCAAAGTTGGCAAATAAGACATGACGCGATGAGCACGACGACTATGAGAAGGATGGCGATGAGGACGCCAGCGACGAGGATGATAGCGAGTAGGACGTGGCGACTATGAGAACGAGTAAGATACAGTGAGGACGATAGTGAGTAGGACGCAGCAAGTATGATGGCGAGCTTTGTGACATGGTTAGCGTAGCTCTCAGAGTGACAGAGACACTGGGAAGTTGTAGAATACACAGTGACGAGTACGATGTCAATGAGGGTACTAGTGGCAAGGACGATAGTGAGTAGGACGTGGCAAATATGAGAGCAAGTAAGATGCGGCGAGGACGATAGTGAGTAGGATGAGGCGAGTATGATGGTGAGCTTTGTGACATGGTTAGCACAGCTCTCAGAGTGACAGACACCGGGAAGTTGTAGAATACACAGTGATGAGTACGATGTCAATAAGGGTGCTGGCAGCGAGGACGATAGTGAGTAGAACGTAGCGACTATGAGAGCAAGTAAGATACGGTGAGGACGATAGCGAGTAGGAGGCGGTGAGTATGATGGCGAGGTTTGGGACATGGTTAGCACAGCTCTCAGAGTGACAGGAACAGCAGTGGGAACTGGTACAATACGATGTGACGAGTACTATGTCGATGAAGAGGATGTCGATGAGTTTGATGGCAGTGAGGATGGCGGCGAGTATGATGGAAACATGAAGAACGACGATGAGTATCTAGGACGAGGTGAAAGGGGAAGAAAAAAGGGGTCTACGTAGGAGCGATGAGCAAGCCGAACCCTACGGAAGCGCAAGAGTTAGTAATGGCTTGGCACTTTGCATTGACATCATACTCGCTGCATCCTACTTGCTATCTTTCTTGCTGCAGCAATATCATTGACATCGTACTCCTCACCTCGTATGGTACCACTTCCCGCCGCTGTTCCTGTCACTTTGAGAGCTGTGCTAACCATGTCTCAAACCTCGCCATCATACTTTCTGTATCCTACTTGCTATCGTCTTCACCATGTCTTACTCACTCTCATAGTCACCATGTCATACACACTATCGTCCTTGCCGCCAGCACCCTCATTGACATCGTACTCGCCACTGTGTATTCTACAACTTCCTGGTGTCTCTGTCACTCTGAGAGCTGCGCTAACCATGTCACAAAGCACGCCATCATATTTGCTGTGTCCTACTCGCTATCATCCTCGCCGCGTCTTACTCGCTCTCATAGTCGCCACGTCCTACTCGCTATCGTCCTTGCCACCGGCGTCCTCATCGCCATCCTCCTCATAGTCGTCGTGCTCATCGCGTCGTGTGGTATTTGCCAACTTTCCTTTGTTTCCGACACACAGGGCAATGCTATGCGTGTCAAAACAGCATTACTGCATGTGATGATCGCGGCGATGGGTGTGACGCTGGGTGCTTTTGCTGGAAACCCGAAGTGTGTAGTAGCATATATAGATGTACATACCGTAGATATAAAGAATAGAACTGGACTGAGTCACTATACCTGGAACCTGCTACGTGTTTGCGAATGCGATCCGAGTATTTGCTGCAACGTTCCGCACCTTGACAGCCAGCGTGACTGTGCTGCCATGACACGCGTCGTCCAGACACGTCCAGTAGGAAAATGCCCAGACACAGCTGCATCCAGAAGGAAAATGCCCTGACACGGCTGCATCCAGAAGGAAAATGCCCTGACACAGCTGTGTCCAGAAGGAAAATGCCTTGACATGGCTGCGTACAGAAGGAAAATGCCCTGACACAGTGCGTCCAGAAGGAAAATGCTCTGCCACACTCCGTCCGCTAAGCAGATGCCCTGTTGATCTGCGTCCGGACGCATGGTGCTGTAGCGAGCTGTGTCCAAATTCACATTGCCTGTGCGTTTTGCGTTGGGAGTGGTATGTGCGCTGACAGGGTGCGTCCAGAGCATCCCGAGCGCCTGGTACGTCTGGACGCAGCCTGCGCATCCAGACGCTGATTTTTTTTCCTGATGCGATGGCTCACTTGTGGAGCTTTGGCGGATGATTCAATTCGAGACGGACCCAGTGTTTTGTCTGATGGCTCGCTCGTGGCGCTTCGGTGGAGGATCGGATGGAGACGTATTTGGTGACTGCCAAATGGCTCGCGCACCAACTGCCTCACGGGTAAGATAAGGTAAGGAATACGCTCATACACCAGACCCTCCTGGGTACGGGCCAGAGCCCGAAGCTACTTGTCCTGGTCAGTCTAACGATAGAATTCTGCCCAATAGTGTCATGGACCACACCATTCTCTCAGCTTATAGCTGGGTTCAAGTCATGACCCCACATCAGCACTTGGCTACGGCCTCAGGGATTATACCCTCAATGGGGGTCCTATCCGTGCCGACTGACGTGTTGCCCATCAGACCCCTTCCTATCTCCCGCCTAGACTCTTGATCTCCTCACGTATCCTTCCATCTCCTTCACGGTCAACTGTCATCCCGCTTGCAGTGCTTAGGCATATCTGCACTTCGGTGGATCGTTCTGTTCGGTGGTACGAGATGGATTGCTTGACAGATTGCTTGACAGATTGCTCAACAGATTGCTCGACAACTGCCTCATGGGTAAGATATGATAAGGAATACACTCACACACCAGATCCTGCTGGGTGCGAGCCGGGACCTGAAGCTACTTGTCCTAGTCGGTCTAGCGATAGGATTCCCTGCAATGGTATCACGGACCGTGCCATTCCCTCAGCTTATAGCTGGGTTCAAGTCACGATCCCACGTCAGCCCTTGGCTATGGCCTCGGGGATTATACCCTGAACAGGGGTCCTATCTGTGCCGACTGATATGTTGCCCATCAGACCCCTTCCTATCTCCCGCTTAGACTCTCGAGCTCCTCACGTATCCTTCTGTCTCCTTCCCGATCAACTGTCATCCCGCTTGCTGCTTAGGCGTATCGTCAATTCAGGGCGCAGGCCCAGCGGCTGACGGAGGATTGCGAGTATCGTAGTGGCGGATTGCTCGTGGTTCTGTAACGACGACTCGCTCGTAGGATCCCTCGTGGTTCCATGGTGACAACTCACTTGTAGGGGGATAGTTGTTGATCCAATGTCTTGGTGACTGGTAGGTCATCCATTGATGATTGACCATTCTGTGGTTCCTGGTTCCGCTGATGATTCCGATGATTCTTCCGATGAAGCCCCACTGCCCACCGCTCATCCGCGGGTCATCGTATAAGTATCCGGCTCATCAAAGTCACGTACTGCGGGGAAATTACCCCACACCACGACATGAAAACTCTTCACCTTGGTATTAGACTTAATCTGCTTATCACAGATAATCTCTCGATTTGGATCGAAAAGTAGTGCTTCCACGTATCATATCCTCCTGAGAGTGGCCGGAGCAGGTTCTCTGTTCTCTCGTCGTGATTGGGTGATGTGATATGGGCTGTGTAAGGGGTTGATTACGCTACTTGACCTGAGCCAGAGCAGTGAACCCTCAACAGTACCAGCTATCCTTTCTTCGGCTGCAACGGCATCAAGGTATAGCTCTGCCCCATATCTTTTCCAATAGACTCTCGAACTGTTCCTGTGATGCAGTCCTGTAGTGGCGCTTGTACTTTCCCGATCACAAGCTGGTACTTGGTCTGGGGGCTACCCAGTGCAACAGTATTGGCTTGAAGTCAAGCCTCCGCTTCCATATTCGGCTCGACTCATTGTCCCTCACCTTGGTGCGGCGTATACCCTACATCATAATCGCTGTAAGCCTCTCGGATAAGTGGGGATGTGCTCACGCTTCTATGTGCTGGCAAAGCCTATAGTTCATCGCCATAATCAGGTGTCAATGATGAGGATACGAGTGGTAGCATGACCCCTTGTGTCTCCTGACAATGGGGTGCAACAGTAATGCCTCGGGCCTTTGAGCCATCTGCGATGATACAGCGATTCCCTACTCGTGGTGTTGTTCCTCTGGGCGCTGTGCTTCTGGAATCAACTCTGCTCCTATTCCGCGATCTAGACTTGCAACTCCTTACATTCCCATTTCCTTCTGATTGCTTGTCTGTGTGATAACCACCAAGGTTGTCTTTCTCTGTGGCAGCACTTGCGCTTTCCCGGCCCTTGCCGGTACTTGGCCCGGAATCATCCAGTGCTGCAGAGTCGGTCGACCTGAGTCGAGCCCCAACAGTGTCGGTTGCCCAGTCTCGGTATGTCGTCCTAAGACCGTATTGTGACACTGGGGTTGTAGCACAACCAGAATGTGGAGAGGATCAAAGGTAATCAGGCTACTTTCGATAATTCACAGCGGAATAATCTTAGATCTTGTTCGTGGGTTTCTTTTGCTGAGCGGGCATTCGGTACTGTCCTCTCTTCTCTTTCCACCGAACGGGATTCTTGTCTAGCTATATAGCCTTCTTCCGGCGTCACGTGGTTCCTCTAGAGAACCCGTACTTCCTATCCTTTTCTCAGGAGATTTGTCCGCCAGTCAAGGCCCCAGAACCCCACGGGCTCGGTCCTCACAACTTCATTGGTCCTGGTCGGTCTAACGATAAGCCGACTGATCTCCGCACCGTGCAAACCCCTCAAGCCCTGCGGGTGAGCGGTTTACCGGCCTATCAGAGAAAGAGGAGTTATTGGTTTTATGACCTCACCCCTCGTATCTCGTATTTAGTTGCGTTTGCAGTTCGTCCGGAGATTAGCCCCTTAGGTACATTACAGCCGTAAGGTCTAATCCCGAGGCTATCTCCTGCCTAGACTCTCTAAAGCTGACTGGGCTCGACTTCCCCCTTTGAGCAGTATTAGGTAAAGTCTCACGTGCCCTGACTATGTAGCTATCTATTCTCCCTGGTGTTTCGGACTGAGGTGTAACACTACCTCCCCCTCTTCTTAGCTTCGTCCCGAAGCTATGTATGTTCTTTTACCAAAGTAGCCTGCCTCTTTCTTCCGTGATTTTTCTTGCAACCTTGATGGGTCCCCACGACTGCAGTCCTCCTCCCCTGCAGCCCTCCCAGCCACCGGATCAGGGCATCATTCTCTGTAATCTGTCGGGATGGCTGGGCCCTCGGAGTAGGCCGGTGCGTACTCCTACATCGATGACTCCCGCCGTGCAGCCATGTTCATGGAGACGAAAGCACCAGTTTTCCCAGTGCGCATCCTGTTGACCTCCGGCTGGGGCACATGGAAGGAGTGACCAAGCCCGAACAAGCCGGACGAGCCAATGGTGTGCACACAGAGGTGTCCGTCTGCCGTCAGGATTCGCCGCCTGTTGGTGGTTTCGTTTTCCCTGGCAATTACCCCAGCGCGGAGTCTTTCCGGCCGTCTCTGGCTAGATCGGTCGTTCGCGGACGAGGAGCATATGATGTTTTTCTGGGCTTGGGACACGTGGAACAAGTGACCTTCTCGACTCAGGGTTCGTACCCGGGTGTGTTCTCTGCCCCTCGTAGGTGTACATACAGAGGTGTGCCGTACTGAACGCCTATGGCTCTCGTCCAATCGAGTCCGATGTATCCTTCGACGGGTCTTCGTGCCTGATATCTGGTGCCTGAGAAGCGGGTCTTTCTTCGTAGGGGTAGCCCGAAAGGCGGGTCTTTCTTCGTTTTGAATTTCGTTTGAAAGTTGGTCATCCGTGTGTCATAGGTGTGTGTGAGATGAAGTCCTCCAACCCCTTCATCCCTACTACCGCTCGTGCTTTATCGGGCCCTTCTATGGTCATCCCTTCTAGGCGTCGGCGAGTCGGTAGTCCCTCGGCGCGTTTGGGTTTCGTTGGTGAAACTCCCGGAGTTTCTCCAGACCACCTACCGAGAAGTTGTCGAATGGTTCTTCCGTCCAGTCTCTGCGTTCCGGATAGTCGAGCCATTTGACGAGGTAAAGGGCCCTTTTGTTATTTCCCCGGCCACGTTCGGTCGAGGACATAACTTCGTCGACATCGTATTCCTCGGACTGCTCGATGTCGTCCGCCTCTCGTAGTACCTTCGACGGGTCTGGTGGTGCTCGGTGCTCGCAGGTTCAGTAAGGTTCGAGCAGTGAGACGTGGAAGACGTTGTGGATCTTCCATTTCCAGAGCAGCATGAGGTGGACCGCCAGGGGGGAAACGATTTTCTCAATCTGGCAGGGGCCATGATTCTTGTGGTCCAACTTCTTCGAAGGGCGGCACGTTTTGATGTTGCGCCCATTGAGCATTACCAGGTCTCCTACTTGGTAAGCTGGAGGTTCCTTTCGTATCGGGTCGTTATACTGGCGCATTCGCTCCTGTGCATCTTCCAGCCCCCTCTGGGACTCGTCGTGCACAGTGTGCATCCAGTGAGCGTAGACTTGGCTCACTGGGTTGAGGGGTTCTGTCGATGTGGGGTTCATGGTTGCCGGGTGGAAGCCGTAGTTAGCATAAAACGGGGACATACCATTCCCTGTGGTGGTCGAGTTGTTGTAGACGAACTTGGCCATCGGTAGCAGTCATACCCAGGCGTTCTGTTCCTTGCTAACGAACGCTTGGAGGTATGCTTCGATGGTTTGGTTGAGTCGTTCCGTTTGGCTGTCAGTCTGTGGGTGGAACGCAGTGGACATACGGGACCGAATACCGGAAAGTTGCAGGAATTCCTTCCATACTTCCGACGTGAACCTGGAGTCCCGGTCGGAAATAACATCAGTGGGGAGCCCGTGGTGTCTTCATACTTCTCTTGCGAAGATAACCACCAGGCCCGCCGCCGCTTTTCCGTCTTTCTTCAAAGGAAGGAAGTGCGCCATTTTGGTGAATCGGTCGATAATTACCCTAGTTGATCGCAACCTTCCGAAGTTGGGAGAGTTCCGTGATAAAGTCCATTGCTATTGACTGCCAAGGTGTATATGGCAGTTCCAGCAGGGAGGACAGCCCGTAGGGTTGATGCCGGGATGTCTTATTCTGTTGGCACTTGAGGCAGCTTCTGATGAAGTCGATAATTCGTTCGTTCATTTTTGGCCACCAGAAGTTTCGTCGAATTAATTCAATGGTCTTGTCCTGTCCCATGTGCCCGGCTGCCTTTGTGTCGTGTTCGGATTCCATGACCTTCTGTATCAGTTTCCTCGGTACCCAGAGCAGGTTTCGTCGGTACAGTAGGCCATTTTCGTAGCTAAATTCCCTGCCCTTTCGGTCCTTTGGCGATAGTTCTTCTACCGCCGCTTCCTGTTTCTTCGCCTGTTCGTAGGCTTCGTCCTTCTTCCGTTCTTCCCTGACGCTTGCCAGAAATCCTTCCGTCCACCTCCTTTCTGGGAGCGATGTTAGTTGGGCTGACGAGCAAATGAAGGATCGCCCTGCTTGATCGAAGTGGTCCTCTTTTAAAACCGTTGATATCGGCTGGTTTTCTACCCCCCCTTTTTCTAGGTGGTACTCCGAACGCCTTGATAACGCGTCTGGCTTACCGTTTTGGGTTCCCGGCCGGTAGTAGATTCTGAAGTCGATACCGGCCAACTCTTAGGCCCACCGTGCTTGTCGTCGGTTCAGCACCTTGGTCGTCGTGAAGTACTCCAGGTTGTGGTGGTCTGTCCAGACCTGGACTTGGTGAGTTGCTCCTTCGCAGTATCGTCTCCAGTGTTTGAAGGCGTCTACTATTGCCAATAGTTCCTTATCGTGGATCTCGTAGTTGATCTCCGCGGGTTGGAATTTCCTCGAGTGGAAGGCTATAGGGTGTAGGCGACCTTCCTCACTTCGTTGTAATAGGACAGCTCCTAGTGCAAAGTCAGATGCATCTGTCTCAACAAGTATCGGTTTGCGTGGGTCGAAGTGGGCCAGGATTGGAGCCGTAGTGAAGCGGTGCTTGAGTTCCTGAAAGGCTGATTCTGCCTGCTGGTTCCAGCCCATTCTTTGCTGACCTCCTTTTTTGTGAGTTCCGTGAGGGGTCTTGCAACCCTGGAGTAGTTCTGAATGAACCGCCGGTAGAAGTTGGCAAAGCCCAGGAATGATTGCACCTCCGTTAGCGATTCCGGAGTCTTCCAGTCAAGTACTGCTTGTACTTTGTCTTCTGCCATCATGATCCCGTTCCTCCCGATGATGTATCCCAGGAACTCAACTTCCGTGACCTTCCACACACATTTCTCCGGTGAGACTACCAGCCAATTGTTTTGTAGTCTCTTAAGTACTTCCTTGACCGTGCGGTCGTGGCGTACCTCGGTATCGGCGTAGACCAGTATGTCGTCCATATATGCTAACACTCTGACGTCTAGCATATCCGAGAGCACATGGTTCATCATATCCTGGAAGGTAGAGGGAGCGTTGGTTAATCCGAACGGCATTACCTGAAATTCGAATAGTCCATAGCGGGTTCTGAATGCTGTTTTCCATTCATCCCCTTCCTTCACTCGGATTAGGTGGAAGCCCTTTAGGTCCATTTTGGTGAACCATTGCGCTCCCCGCACCCGGTCCTAGAGTTCCTGCATCAGTGGTAGGGGATATTGGTTGGTGATGGTTATTCGATTTGGTGCTCGGTAGTCAACGCACAGATGGAGTCCCCTGCCGTGGGGTTTCGGAATAAAGAGGATCGGGGATCCGGCCAAGGACGTGGAGCGCCTGATTTTCCCTGTTCGTTCCATTTCCTTCAGCCATTCTCGGAGTACCCGAAGTTCTTCTTCTGAGAGCAGGTAGATTGGTCCCCAAGGGGGTGTGCTTCCCTCCTGGAGTTTGATCTGGCAGTCATACGGTCGGTGCGATGGTAGCGCCTCCACCGCTTCCTTCTCCATTATTCCGATGTACTGTTGAAACTCTTTGGGCACTCTTCCCAGGGGGTCTTCTTCTGTGACTCCTGATACGTACCCGATAGTCTGAGCAGTCGGGTCGGTTGCCACTGCATCGTTCCAGGTTAGTGAGAAGTCGGCTTGTTCGTATTTGGTGCATTTTTCTAGGCACCTGGCACTGTTAAACCGTATCCCCAGGTCTTGCCATGCTCCCTGAGGGGGATGTTTGGCAATCCACCAGAAGGGGAGGAAGATGTCTATCCCTTCTTCCATTGGGGAGACTTCGAATCTTTCTTTGGTGACGTGTTGTCGGTGCCGCAAGAGCAGGGGTTCGGTGTAGTATTGTCCTACTCCTTCCACGGTTTGTCCCGTGAAGTTTTCAATGGGTATGATTGGGTTATGCTGCCGTAGTGTGATTCCCAGTTTTTTCGCCGTTTTCTGGCTGAGTAACGGGATTGAGCAGCTGGTGTCCAGGAGGATTCGGACTTGATGGTCCCGAGTTTCTGTTGATAATAGCATCGATATGACAGATCGGGGCCCCCCTCTGGGCTTTTTTGCCGTGGTTTCCTCTTCTTCTGTATTCTTCCGTTTTTTGCCTGCTCCACTTATAATGCGCTGGGTCCCACCGGTTTGCCAGGCCGGTGGGTTTCTCAAAAATCCTCCTCTTCTGCCCATAAGGGTTCGGAGTCCATAACATCTAGTGCTGCTGTTTTTTGCACTTTGGGTGCCGGTTCTGGGGGGGTTTCTTCTTCGGGTTCCCGTTGCCGCTTTGTCCCTGTGGCTATTATTCATAGCACTGCGGGAAGGCTGGTGCCTTTTGTCGTGGTGCCGGTGAAACATTTGGCTGCTCGGTGAGCCGGTCGTCCGCAACGATGACACCCTCGGGTTCCTGCATATTCCCTACGCTCGCTGTCCGGGACTCCTTGGAACGCCGTGGCCTCGGATGCCCATCGCCCCGTTCCTCGGTATTCTCCACCCCTGTTGCCTTCGCGATGGGGTTCCTTCTCTGCTTCCTTATTCCTCCAGGTGTCGTCAGAGCTCCCTTTGCTTTGTCCGTCCCTTTTCTTCTCGTCTCGTTTCCCGACCAGGGCTGGAGCCCTTACTTGTTCCCGGACTAGTCGCAAGGCCTTCTTTTTCTCGACCTGTAGCGCCGCTTGGTACGTCGCCTGTAGGAATCCTTCATCGTTGGTGAAGTCTTCCAGGTAATGAGCGAATCTCATATCCATTACTGATTCCAGCATTGCGAGGTTCACTTTTTCTTGGAGGCTTTCCCCTGTGGCACGTGCATAGAGGTTGAGGGCGTGGAACTCCGTCATGTAGGACTGGATGTCGCCCTGGTACTTCAACTGTCCCAGTTTTAACTGGGCGTCTGCCACTTCCCGCTCATTGCGGTATTCGGTCCGGATCGCGGCCGAATAGTTCACCCAGGTGTCGTTGTCGCGCAGCTCGCGGTGTCGGTGAAGGTACCAGACCAGGGCTGTGTCTGTCAGAAGTGTCCCTACCCAGGCGATTTTTTGCCTGTCGATGGTCTTGGGGTAAAATCCGAGGTACATGGTGACCGATTCCCACCATTGATTGAAGGTGGTGGGGTTCTTTCCATCAAACTTCGCCGGGTTCTCCATTTTTAGCCTGGAGGTTCTCATCTGTGGCTCTGCGGGTCGGGCTGGGGCCTGTGCCGCCGCGATTCCGGCTCCCACCAACCGGGCTATTTCTTCTAGCGTGAGCATGGTTGCCAGTCGATCCCGGGTGGGCTCTGCTGCGCCTGGTGGGACCCTGCCCATGGGGAGGTTCCGCTCGTAAAGGTCGCCATCTCCTTCGCTTGGAGGGGGTGAGGGTGAGCGCGGCGTGGTCCTTCAAGTTGGGGGCCTCGGTGGGGAGCCGTTCCCTCCTGCTTCTCCTTCTTCTGCTGGGACCGCCGAGGGTCTTTGCCGTCGTTGGAGCCCTCCAAATAAGGGGTCTCCCAGCACTAGTTGGGTCAAAGGCACCCCTGCTGGGTCCTGGGCTGTCAGAGGTTCGGGCCGGGCTCGGGTCGTCGGTGTTGCTGGCAGGGGTATGGCGGTTGCTACCCGCAATAGTTCGTCTTGGGCCTGGGTCAACCACTGTTCCAGCCCAGCCATCCGTTGCTGGTCCTCATTTCGTTGTCGCTCGAGCGTTTCCACCTTCTGCTGATGATCAGCAGCCCATTTTTCCACATTACCTTGGAATTCCATAAGGTGCGTATTCCTCGTCAGGTTCGCCTCCGACAGGAATGCCACCGCATCGTGTATTCAAGCCACCTGGGTAGCTTCGTGCATTCGTTGCATTTCCTCCGTCTTGGAGCGCTCGATAATGGCTTCCCATACCTGCCGGGTGCAGGCCTGATACGCGTTAGTGAGGGGGATCGAGAAGCATGTCCATTCGAAGGAGCGGGGGCAGCAGCGGATCCTTATAGGAAGGATCCGTTGAGCCTATCACTCGAGACTAGCCTACTCTAGACTAGTGCTCCCTGCCTAGTGTTGGCACCCGACTCTCACTCCTACAACCACTCCCCACTCAAGAAAACAAGCCCCCCCTTCTGCAGTAACAGCCAAAAGCAAAACAAACATTTAATGCAGAAAAAAAACAAACCCCCTTCGTTTGCAGCTCCAATTTGTTCCCAAAACAACTTCGCGATCATACAATTTCTTTGAAAAATCCAACTGAAATCACCAAACGTCACTCTTCCATCATCCACCGATACGTCCGAAGTCCATTCGCAGCATGGTAG
>Ga0307516_10008058_pt1 | contig 11975 bp, 13 predicted proteins | sample 19_EM_MG_FD_203310 | JGI IMG/M metagenome (GOLD analysis project Ga0307516, IMG submission 203310) | Populus trichocarpa ectomycorrhiza microbial communities from riparian zone in the Pacific Northwest, United States - 19_EM | ecosystem: Host-associated > Plants > Roots > Unclassified | place...
CACGGCAGCATCTGCACAAGGAGGTAGTTAGTTGGCTAGACTTGCAGGATCGTACATAATCTCTGGTTTTTTCTTTCCTCCCTATTTGAAATGCTTGAGAAAACTTCGAAGTGGGGGGACATGGTCCGTTGGTCAGGTGCACTAGGACTTTGAAGGACTCTTGCTTTGATCTTTCATGAAGTGTACTCTTGAATTACCCTCCACCGCTGTGGGTTTGATTCATCTCCCGTCCCGGGTAGTGATGCCACAATCCAGGCCTCATACTGCTGAAAATATACAGAGACCAGAGTTGGGAGGAGCCCCCCCTCCTCCCCCCCGGAGCCCAACCACCGCCAGGACCATCACCCGCCCATCCCCGATGGAGGAGGCGCATACCAAGGTATATCATGAGTATCTGCCGTGTATGTAACTGGCAATTAGCCCATTAGCGAACCAAATATGCAGGTAGACTAGTAGTATGTAGTTGGTAATCACTTGCACCGGTGACTCAGACGTCATCGTCATGTCTTCCTGGCGGTGCCCTCGTGCCCGGCAATCACGTAGAAGAAGTAGATACTTGGTACTTCAAATACCGCACACATACAGCATCACGAAAAGAAAAAAAAATACAAAAAAAAATACAAAAGGAAAGAAACATGCCACCGAAACGTCGTCGCGTTGTCGCCACCGGAACCAACACGCCGCGAAACGCCGTGGGCTCGTCGGCGGCGGCGGCGGGGGGGGCACGCTACGCGTGGTCGTAGGAAAGAGACGGAGCCGGATGTGCCGGACGAGTTTCGGGAGGTGCTGGCGGAGGAAGAGGCGAAGGAGCGCGTGGCACGGAAGGAGCAGGAGAAGCCGGGGAAGAGGAAAGAGAAGGAGCAAGAGGAGGATAGGACTGCCAAGAGACGGCGGAAGGGCGGAGGTGAACGACCAGGGCGGGTTGGGCGCGCGGACCGTCACACTGGTACCGAAAGTCGAGGCGGGCGATGTTTGTGGCGGCGACGACGACGATGGTGAAGACGACGACGGTTACGACAGTGATGTCGACTGGGAGGATGTGGACCTGAGCTCAAAACGTGTGTCTTTATTCCTCGCGCCACAGGCGGCGAGCCACATGCTGACTATATCTCTCCCGAAGCGGTCGGTCTCCGCGATATCATGAATTCGCAGTCGCTACCAGAATCAGAGGAGCCAAGATCCACAGTGCTGAACTTGGTCCTCGGAGATCCGTCGCCTTCGAAACCGGTCAATGCCACGGCTCGTCGCAAGATCACAGCCGTGGATCGCAGGATCCGACTCGAGACGCATAAGCTGCACTTGCTGTGTCTGCTGTTCCACGTACATCTGCGGAATCGATGGTGCAATAACGACGAAGTGCGGAAGAACCTACGGCCGCTGCTCCCCGACAAAGTCTACGCTAAGCTGCGCCACGACCCTGCAGACCAGCAGTTCCGTAGATCGAAGATGTTGATCGATGGCCTAAAGGAAGCTGCCGCTGCATTTCGGATGAAATCCACGATTGCGCGGCTTGGTCTGACGGCTGCGCAATGGATGGAGGCTGAAGCTCTGAAAAAGGTATTCTGTCTGTTGTCTTCTCGCGCTGAGCTGTGGCTTATGGGTTCCGCAGTGGTCGACGCCGCTGGGCACAGAGTTGGTGTCTAAATAAGACTTCATACCTGCGTCCACCACGCTCACGGGGTCTCGCGACATCGGTGCACAACTTTTCTGCGCGTTGTTGCACTCGGCCGGTATCGAGACACGCCTCGTGTGTTCTCTACAGGTCCTCCCTTTCACATTTAAACAGAAGGCTCCAGCGGCCCGAATGATGGCATTGACGGCCCCTTCCGCCGCCACGCCGAAGCCAGAAAACTCACCCACTGCCGCACCATGGCGTGCCAGCACAACGATCCCCGCTACAACACACTCGCATCATAGTTTCGCCAAGACGCTAAGCGCGTGTCGTGTTCCTATTCGCTGATTCCAGCATCGCGAACTTTACTTCGGCTTCATTTCTACCCCTCTTGAAATGTCGTATCGCGGCTGCTACACATGCGGTAGCCTCGGTCATCTGGCTCGCCAGTGCACCGCCTCCCCTCCACCAGCATCACTGCCTATGGAGGAAGAGGATCGTTCCGACGTCGGAAGCGATGACAACATCGCCTCCCAGACAGTTGTGCAAAACCTCGAACTGCTCACAACAACGCTTCAGTCCTACTTCCGCTCCGAGATTGCGATCGTATGCGAAGACATCGGGAAGCAGTCAGCAGCCGTCAAAATTCTTTTGTCAGCGGCAAAAGAGACGGCACGCGAGATGAAGGACCTCAAGGTCCTTATGACTACGATGAGTGAGCGAATCGATAAGCTCACAGAGGAGAACCGGGCACTCCGGGAGCAAACGCCAGTGCCAGCTACACAGCCGCTGCCGCCTCCTCCATCGACACCACCTCCGCGGCCAAAGCGGAAATGGACGGGGCCTCAAACCCCGCACCAGCCGGCGAAGCAACTGAGGGATACCTCCCCCACACCGACTCTCATGCACTCGGAGCATGCGGATGTGGAAACCGACCCCGCGCAACCCCCGCCATCAACATCTGCCACGGCCGCAGGGCCCGCACCTCGCCATGGCGACACGGACGAGGGATGGAAGAAGGTTGAAAGGAAGAGCAAAGGGAAACGAGAGAAGAGAGGGGCAGGATTTGGAAGAGAGGTGGGCGTCCCATCCTGGGCTGATAAAGCTCGGGGCAGGGGCGGCGTCTCTGTGACCGTCTTCATCGGCGGGAACAGGGACGCCAGGCCACAAAAGGCACGCAAACCCAAAAAAGGGTCGGAGCTAAGCTCTGACACGGAGAGACAGAGGAGAGGTGGGAGAGGGAGTGGGCGTGTCAGCCCGTAGAGAGAGGAGGCTGGAACCGAGGAGTTGGAGAGGTTGAGGAACTACTGCTGTTTCTCCCCACCCCTTCCTTCATGGTTTCCGCAGGAAAGAGGGAGGACTAGGCGGAAGTCCGCCAACGATTTCTTTTGTCTTTCCTTTGTCATTTCTTTGGTTTTCTATCTTCTCGGGAAAGGCCTGGGCGGAGGGCAAAGGGGAGCTTGCAACGTGCCGCCACCGCGCGGACAGCGGACGGGAAAAACGGATAAAATGTACGCCGCCATAGTCTATATAGGCTGAACGCGAGTATGATTAAACAAAAAAAAAAAAAAATGGCGTGCCAGCACGCTCGCCCATCCCGTCGTTCGCGTCCCTTATGTGGTCCCGCCAACGCCGAGCGTACCGCGGCCCAAACCCGCACCGATCGATCACATAGCAAGCGACTACCCCGCGTTCTGGGTAGAGGCTTGGTCGGTCCCGGCACAACGCTGGATCACTGTCGATTCCTTGGTTGCGCGCACCGTCGCTACGCCCATCGCCCTGGAACCCCCTCTCTCAGACCTCCGAAACACCCTCAGTTATGTCTTCACCTTCGAAGACACATCTCACGCCACCGACGTAGCCCGTCGCTACGCCGCCTACCTATTGGCACGCACGCGGCGCTCCCACGTTAATTCCACTAAAGGCGGCGACAGCTGGTTCCGCCGCATCCTCCGTCGGAACTTCCATCGCGGCTTCACGGAGGACCGCGATCAGCTCGAGGCCGCCGAGTTTGCGAAGCTCGCGCTGGATGAGCCAATGCCGAAGGCGGTGCAGGACTTCAAGGACCGTCCGGTCTTTTCGCTAAAGAGGCATCTCAGACGAGACCAGATCATCAGCCCCGAGAAGAAAGTGGGGACCGTTCAGAGCGGCAAGGAAAGAACCGAGACCGTGTTCCAGAGGCGGGACGTGAAGGAAGTGAAGACGGCCGGGCAGTGGTACAAGCTCCGCCGCGAAGCGCTGCCGCACCAGCCCATATTCGCTCCCGCCCAAACGAAACCCACACCCCGCCGCCCGTCGTGAACGGAATCGTTACCAAGAACCAGTTCGGAGACCTTGACGTCTTTGTGCCGCGATGGCGCCCGCGGGGGGAGTCCGCATTCCGCACAAAACGCCACGCAACGCCGCGAGGATCGTGGGCATCGACTTCGTCGACGTGGTCACGAGCTTCGAGTTCAGAAATCGCATCGCCAGCCCGCTGGTTAAGGCGTGGTCTGGCAAGTGAGTACGGCGAGACGGTCGAGGCGGTCGTAGAGGGGTTCGAGTGGGAGGCCGAGATGGAGGCCGGGAGACAGAGGGGGCTGGAGGCGCTGAGACTGTGGGGGAGGTGGCTGCTCAGGCTTGTTGAAAATGCTTCTCACCGCTTGACGTACAGCATTGCGCACGGAGTTGAGCAGGGCGCTGACCGGGTAAGCGGGGTAAGCAGCCCAATCGGGGCAAGAGTGCGGGCAGCGAGTCTTTGTACACAGTTTGTTTTTCACTCTTACATTTTTCTCCTAGACTAAATAATAATCTTCACGGTTCCCAAAAGATCGCTCGCTGCTCTCCCCCAACGTGAGCATCAACTGAACCATCACCGCTTTTCTCTCACTCCCTTCAAGTCCTTCTTCCTCTTCTTCCTCGCCGTCTCCTATTGCTCAGCGCCCTGAAGAAGGACCCTGCCCGGCTTGCCCCTCAAACCTCTACTATTTGTTTAAGGCTCAGGATCAGAGAGCGACTTGGGGTGCGGAGCGACGAGGTTCCTGTGGCGCGGTTCAAGACCGACGGCAAGAGGCCGGGAACAAAGAGGCGGAGCTAACGGAGGGTTCAATCGGAGGGGGAAGAGGAGGATGAAAACGAGGAGGGCTGCGTTTTAGCGGACACTGACAATGAGAAGGTCGCCAGGAGAAGCAGCAGAAGGATCAGGCGAGCGGCTGCAGACGGGGGAGGGGAGGCAGAAGGGGCGTTGGTGGGGGACTGCGGTGGCGGCGGCTTTTTGGCTGACGAGGACGGGGACAGGGGTGGTGGCAGCGGTTTCGTTTCAGTGGGAGATGGCAGCGGAGGAGGGTTCTTACCGGATGACGGCCATGGCTGTGGATCCGTTCCAGTGGGAGACTGCCACGGTGGTAGTGGTGGTGGTGGCGGGGCTTCCTACCCGCCACTCCGAGCGCCGCACACGAAGAGGAGGAGACCGGTGGCGGCGGGTTTTTTCCGGTCGCCGAAGTGGATGCATGTGTATCGCGCTCGCTGGGAGAAGAGGAAGACGACGATGACGAAGAACCGTACTGGGATCTCTTGGGTCTGTAGATCCAGATGGACGGCAGTGACAGCCACAGGCATAAGCTGCAAGTACTTTAGCTGACGATGTAGATCTGCAGTGCCGGGAATTTTTTAGATTACCAGAGCGGCGGGTGATGCCTCGAGATACCGCAATCGGCCGGGTGCACACAGCCAGCGGCGCCGTCGTTCACATCGTGCAGCCATCCCGCCAGGCGGCCATGTCGTGCTATGTACACAATGCCCGTCGTTTTGCCAAAGTGGTACGCAATACCCGCCGGGGTGCAGTGTTGCCCACACCACGATTGGATATAAAAACATAAAAAAAAGTCTTGCCAAGAGAGAAAAAAGAGAAGGGGTGGCTGCGGCGCAGGCAGCAGAGTCAGGTGCAGTTACAGCAGGGAGTAGTACCGCCGTATAGGTGTAATGAATTTTCTGCGAAATCAACCTGTTTAACCAGACGTATCCCGACGTTTGCCGACAGACCCGACCTACGGTTGGTCGGTCTGGATATATCCCGACTAGTCCCGACCCGTCCCGGCCTACGATTTATTGATTGGGATATATCCCGACCAGTCCCGACCTTGCCAAAAATTATTCCGGACTGGTCTATGTAGAACACTGGTCTCCCTGCGGCAGGCTCGGTAGCCGTGGCCCAAACCGCCGCTGCCGGTTCTCTAGCTGCGTCGACGCTGCCCTGAGGCCAGATTCCATCGAGAGCGCTCCCAGATTGGTTGTCCGGAAACAGCCCGTTGTCGCTCGCGCCTCCTAGTTGACCAGCAGCTGGAGCTCATCCGCTCGTCCAATAGTGCCCGGGACGTCCACCACAGCTCCACTCCGAACATGGCGACCGACTGGGTGCAAGCCATCATGACTTTCCTGCAGTTGGCCGGTGAGAGCCCCATAATCCATTTGCCCAATGAGCCCGCGAAGTCTCGCCATTGCCTTCTTGCCCTCCTTCAGCTGGGTTGCGTGGTGGCCCTTGAGTGTGAGCTGGGAATCCAGCCATACTCCCAGCCATCGCGTTGCCTCCTTGTTGAACGGGACAGTATTGGCGCCAACTGTCACCGTAGCCGTAGGAGCCTTCCTCTTCCTGTGGAAGATTGCAGCCTCGGTCTTGCCGTGATCAAAGGTTACACCGTTACTCACTGCCCAGCTGATGGATGCTGCTGCCGCCTCGGACAGTTCCGCCGCCACTGCCTAGTCGTCCGTTCCGTCTGCCCACCAGCTGATGTCGTCCACAAAGGAGAGGCCCCGGATGCAAGGTACCGCGGCCTCCACCCCGTCGAAGATCCCAGACAGGTACGTGACGAATAGGATTGGTGCCGCCGGTGACCCCTGAGGTATGCCCGTGTCCACTGGGCTGACCTCACCTGTCTTGCCGTCGAGTACCAGCTTCACCTGGCGGTCTGACAAGGAGATGCAAGTCCACCTAATGAGGTCCGGCTCGACTCCCAACGCCTCCATGCGTCTGCCCAAGTGCGCCTTGTTGACATTATTGAATGCCGACTTAACGTCCATGAGCAGCGCACCCGCAACCCTCTTCTCTGGCCACGTCAGCTGTGTGGGGTCCATCAGGACTGCCACTGCATCCACACAGGACCGCCGCTTGCGACACCCATACTGGCCGTCATGCAGCCCGCGCTTGCGTTCCAGGTGGTCGGCAATCAAGTAGGCTCCAGTGCGTTCGACAAGCTTGAGGGTGATGTACAGAGATGAGTTCAGTGTCGCGAAGGACCCGACATGGCAGCAGATTTGGGTTTTCCGAACACCTTCCGAGAAGTGGGGGTAAGGGCTGCATCCATCCCGCGAAGCACCGGCAGGTGAAGTTGAAGGCTGTGGCGCTGCTTCTGGGGAAATCTATGGGGACCACTAGTTCCCCTTCTGAATTGTACCGTCACAGCCCGTGTCTACCGACAGCGACTACGTCGCTGGCCCCTCCCTGTTCGCGAGGACGTGCGTGCCGCCCCCGGCACTCCGCCCCCCGGCAACGCAATCCCAAAATGCACACTGCAAAACCCATACCCCCCCCCCCCCCCCCAAACGGCATGGCATCCGTCTTGATTCTGCTCCCCTGACTTTGATCCAATCGAACATGCTTGGGTTCTACTTAAACGACAACTCCGAACCGAGTATCCTGACAATGGCGACTACCCTGCGGGCACGGGAGAGGTGAAGAGAGTAGACGTCACTACCAGAAATTCTTCCTCTCTGTTAGGAGAATATTTCTCCAATGCAGTTTGAGCCTTGAAGCTTGGTGGAAGTCTATGCTGGACCGGGTTCAGCCAGTCATCGATGTAAAGGGATGGCACACACGTTACTATGCTGCCCAATTTCTTTGCCATTTTCGAGGTTTTTGGGTTTCTGGGGTTTTGGGTTTCAGGGTTTAATGTTGTAGGTTACGCAAACAATTGAACTAGAGTACAAAAGAACAAACTGAGAGATCTAACCAGCTTTGGCTTTCTCTCACCAGGTATGCCAACCTGATACGAGAAAATTGAAGGAGTCGTAGAACAGAGAGCCAAAGGACGACAGGAAAAGATGTGCATGTGCGAAAAGGTATCCGTAGCCGCCAAAACTACCAGCCCCAACCCAACAAAATGACAGGGTCCTGCGCTAAAACCTCTTCCTGCGGGTAGACTTCTTGCGGGCAAAAATGCTCACAAGCTCGTCCGCCACTTTCTCGTAATCTACCTTCAGCCTTTCGCCGAGAGCGGCCTGGTGCTCGTCTATCTCTCCAGCATAGGGGACGATGGCGAGGAGGTTGAAGAGGAATTCCCCCTCCGGGTAGCGAGCAATCCTCTCCTTGACGGTCGGACCGACGTGCATGGTCCAGTCGTCCTTAGGGCAGGAACGCAAGCGCACAGGCTGCTTCTTGAGCCCGTCAAGCTCCCACAAAGTGTCATCGACGTGGACGTACGCGATAAAATGGAACATCTCTTCAATCCTTCCTTCGTCCTCGGATTCCTGCTTCTTCTTCTTCTTACCCTTGCTCGACTCCGGCTTCGCCGTCATGAAGGGACGCATTTTGGCCAGTTCGACCAGAGAGATGTCGACACCACGGAACTCTGACTCTCTACTAACTGTTAATTGCCGAGAAACCCGGAGATTATCGAGAGCTTCTTACCTGGCGAACGAGTTGTGGATATCGCGCACAAAGGGGAAATTCGCAAGTGCAAGTCCCTTCAAGGGAGGGGTCAAGGGAGACGAAAACTCCTTGAATGCATCCATTTTCGCGCCAAGCGCGGCGCTCGAATTGAATAAGATATTCAGCATCGCAAGCGATGCACAAGCATTGTCGATGACCTAGTAGTCGTAAGCCGATGAAAGAAGGGCTGAAGGATGAAGGGATTTTGGTGGGAATGCGTGGGGTCTTGATGTCGGTGTGGTGACCCCCGACCGGGGATGCACTTACTTGGTTGGCAAACCAGATTCCCTCGGGACAAGTCGTTTCAATTTCTTCGTCAACCTCCTCCTCCTTCCAGCGAAACAAAAAGATGATTCCGTGAGCATCCTTGATACCACGCAGGGAATCTTCCTCGATATCGTAAAGTTCCTGGGCTTTCACATCATCCACGCCCAAATCTTTGATGATCTGGGTAAAGACAACCTGCATATTGACGTAGATTAGTGTTGATAGTACATCAATCACGGAACGGAGAGTGATGTATTTACCGGCTCGCTCTCCACAGTCGCCCAACCTGGCCAAACTTGTTGAACTTCCTCATTCTCGATGTTGCGGCCGTCTTCAGTTTCCACGGGCTGTGAATTGATAGCGGCTGGGTGACTGGTCGAAATCATTGCCTTTTTGACCTTCTTGGCTCCCGAAGCCACCGCTTTGCGCTTTTGTCCCATTCTGATTAATGAGGCTGGAAGCGGTCAGTCGTCGCTTGATGGTGCAGATTGCTCAAACAGACAACGGATATATTCCTTAACGGACGAGTATATCCAGACGGCGAAAGATGAGTATGTGTGGTAAGCGGTTAGGAAATTGGGGGTTGGGGTTGGGGGTTGGGGGTGGGAGAGGCGCGTCGGGGAAGAAAGCTGGGGAAGAAGGTCGGGGCGAATCGGCGAAGAGAGAAAGAGGGAGTTGGATGGAGTGTGCAAAGAGGGACGAGGAATGAATTGAAGGTGGATGCAGCTCTCTCCGCGCTAGCGTTTTTTTCTTCGGTTAATCTATCAGATAGATCATTACGATAGATACACGTTGTCCAGGCCTTCGCGCTAGCGTGCTGTGACAGCGATATCTACACACATTCAAACAGGTTCAACGTGATTCTTCGCATCAAGATCACGTCCGTTGTTCCGTATCCTTTGTGGTCCATTTCCAAGCCGCCGCCGGAACGGGAAAGATCTCGTTCACTCCAGCCAAAAAAGGGCTTTTGACGACTCAGTGCGAAGAGCACAGAGATCGGAGCAGCTGCCGTAGACCTGGTTTCACGGCCACCGAGTGGGGCAAATTTCGGAAAAAGGTTTGCACAACGAAGTGTTTCTCACTGATTCAACTGCACGTTTTCTCTTCAGATTCAATCACCACGCCGTTCAAACCCTGCTGGCGCGGATGGGAATTGGATTTGCGGCCGTGATCGTGGGCGATTGAGTATCAGAACAAGACCAATATAGTGTAGGCGCTGCTTCTCAACCTTCAGCAGCCGGCCACTGGTCAGGTCGATGTGCCACTCATACAAAAACTGGGGATGCTCCTCAGGTGCGAGTGAAGACCGCCTGGCGCAAGACGACGAAGTGGCAGGGAGAGCGCCGTTCCCGGTCCAGCGCGTGCGAACATATTGTACGATCAATCACCAGAGTGTGATGTGGGATATATCAGGTCGCTAGATAGGCGGAAGCTCGGAATGTTCTGTCGCTGTCAGCATAGGTCAGCAAGCGAGCGTGCTGGGAGGTCAACACGGCGGGCCGGTAAATGTCACTTTCGTTGCAGTGAGAAGGGGTGAAGAAGTTGAAGTTGTTACTCGAATAGGCAATAGATGGTAGGCTTGGCGATTTTAGTAAGATGAGTGTGGTTGTCGGAGGTGGTGAAGTGTGTCCTGGATGCCGTCGATGATGATGATGATGATTCATTAATCGTGTGCGACCCTATTGGATCGTGACGATATTATATACAGTCCTTTCCCGTTCGCCGTCCGCTGCGCCCTCGAGCAGTCCGCCAGCGGCTCGCGGCGACTCCCCCTGCCCCCGCCCGGCCTGTCCCGCAGAAAAGAAAGAGAGCAGACAGAAAGAGAGAGACTCAAAGAGAAGAAAGAGAGCCAAGGAGAGAGCGATCAGACAGAGCGAAAGAAAAAGAGACAAAAGAGCGTAACTGAGGAGACCATGTGTCTCCCTCCTCAATCCCCCACCCGGTCTGGTGGCCGCTCCCGCGGCCCCGTCCTCGCCCCCACCCTCGTCGTTCTCAAGAAATCCAGAACTGCTCCAGTGCACCGCTCGTACGCGAACATTTCCCTGATCGTGAACCGGTTCTTTCCTCTTCCTGTCTTCTTCCGTATCTCCGCCCACATTATCTTCTGTTGCAGCCTCCACCTGTCACAGTTCTTGAACAGGTGTTCCCTTGTCTGCGTAGTGTACTGGCACCACCCGCACTCCGCCGTGTCGGAGTTCTTCGTCCACTTCAGGTATTGCCCTGTGCGGCAGTGCCCGGTCTTGAGTTGATGGTACCTCCCTGCCAGCCTCTTCGGACCTCGTGCTACCATGTTGTTCTGGTGCATCGTTTTTGGCATCTGGTACTTCCTTACTCTGACCCTCTTCTTCGACCACGTCCATGCTTCTTCCCACTTCCTTTCCAAAATTTCCCGCTTTAGGTTGGCTAGAGATCTGGGGGGTGGCATCAACCGCCTCCCGTATCTGTCCTTGTTGCCCATCCATTCGACCCCTCGTGTGTCTGGTTCCTCCGCTGCCTGCTTTGCCCACTTGTCTGCTTCCTCGTTCCCTGCGACTCCGCTGTGAGCGGGGTACCAGCGAAATTCGATTCGTAGGTTTCGGTCCCTTTTCCTCAGCTTCGCTATCCATTTTCTCGCCTGCCGTGCGTACTGTTGGGCGGGGCCCGGTTCCTCTGATGCGATCCTGGCCATCGCCGCCTGCGCGTCGGTGAAGATGGTGACTGCCTTCGGTCCTGTTCGCCTCTTTGCTGCCACTTCCAATGCTGTCGCCAATGCTGCACATTCCGCGTCGAAGGCCTCCTGGTTGTAACTCATGTGTGCCTTCACTCATACCCACCGGTTGCCTGCCTTCCATGCCACCCCGTATTCGGTCGCTCCGCTCTCGAGTCTCGCCCCATCGGTAAAGAGGGTTAGGCCCTCCTGTCTTTCTCTGCCTCTTCGATTGCCCTTTCCCGCTCTTCGACTATTCTGACTGCTTCCATCTTCTCTGGCCTAACTACTCGTTATTTCGGTTCCTTCCACCCTTCCTGAGTATCCAATTGATGCTTCCAGCCTTCTTCCAATAGCCGGCTGGGCTCCCACGATCCCCCTGGCTTCGCTGCCTGCTGGAAGGCTAAGGAGTCGGGCTGTAAATCGCCTTTGCCTGTTGTCTAACTGGGCTGTTGCTGGCCTCAGTCCGGATTCCATTGCTAGCGCCCCCAAGTTGGTTGTACGAAAGCAGCCTGTGACTGCCCGCGCCTCCTGGTTAACTAGCTTCTGCAGTTCTCCCGCTCCGCTACTCATCCCGGCTTTCCTTTGTCCTGGATGCCGTCGATGATGATGATGCTTCATTGATCGTGTGCGACCCTATTGGATCATGACGATATTATATACAGTCCTTTCCCGTTCGCCGTCCGCTGCGCCCTCGAACAGTCCGCCAGCGGCTCGCGGCGACTCCC
>Ga0307516_10008059_pt1 | contig 11975 bp, 18 predicted proteins | sample 19_EM_MG_FD_203310 | JGI IMG/M metagenome (GOLD analysis project Ga0307516, IMG submission 203310) | Populus trichocarpa ectomycorrhiza microbial communities from riparian zone in the Pacific Northwest, United States - 19_EM | ecosystem: Host-associated > Plants > Roots > Unclassified | place...
GATGAGGCGGGGTTCAGATCCCCTCTCTTTGCAATGTGCAGCCATACATTTGAAGACGTGGCAGCATTGGTCTCCATCTTTGAGAATCTTGAGAATGGACTTGAAGAAAGCATAGATCAGAGTATTCCAACCCAACATCATTCATTCTAGTGAGTCGTTCATAAGTACTGGTCCATTTGAACTAAATGCAAGCTCACCCAGTTCTTCTTCAGAAGTCTCAACACCCCCTTCATCAGTGTCCTCTTCATCCCCACTCTTGATCTCGATGGGATCTTCCACAGTATGTGCACTCTGGGAAGTCTCGGCTGCCTGCTCCTCATCATCAATGTCTTCTTTGAGGATGAAATTGGGATTTTTCGGGTGTTTGTGAGTTCATTGTGCTTCTTCGTCCTCAACATCCTCGACTGTTGGGCTGCATTCTCGAACTGTCTTATCAAGTCTTCTTTTTTTCACAGGTAGTCTCTCTGTGTTGTTTTCATCAACAACCTTGGATGCTCTCACCCGTTTTTGTGTTATCGGGTCTCTTGGAGGAGGGAGTGGAGCAGTCTTTCGGGGGGGCATAGTGCGTGTTGCTGTGAAGCAAGTGAGCCACAAACTTTTTGTGGTTGTTCATTGTGGATCTAATGGCAGACTTTTGGCAGATCATGCAGGTATTGTGGGTGGATGTAGCATCATATTTTTGACATCGGCATGGGTGTTACAATAATTATTAAATTTCTGACATATGTATATATATAGAAGTTTAATACTCATGTCAACTGTCATTGATTGGACCAGTTGAGGCCCATTGGCTGGTGCTGAAACCGGCAAAACCTATACTGGCGGATACAGGTTTGGGACGGGTCTACCAGTGATGATCCGGCCCAGCCACATACAAACCCGCACCCACAACCCACATGGGTTTTGATACCTGTGACAATCACTATTGATTGATGATGAAATTCATTATTTTTTCAACTACAGTTCAATCAATAGTTAAAGGTATGAAACAGAGCATTCATACTCTTTCAGATATGAAATTCATTCACTTTTGGGTTTACAGTGCCCTCTGAGTGGCCAAGCGACTTATAAACCATTCATTTGTGTCTAAGCCTTGGCCGATCTGTATTGATGTGTTCGAGCTTCACAGCAATGTGCTTGCTAATAAGGATGTCCACCCCATGATACACACCGCCTGAAAACAGCCATTTGGTTGATGTTTTTTGCTCAAGGTTTGGGAGGATTTGGCATACTGAAGGACCCTGAACCAATTTTTCTCTTCAAATGATAGATTCCAGATATTCTGAATACAGCAGAAGGGAGGTCTCCATTTTTACAGTTAACATGTTTTACACAAGTAAGGGAGTCCTGCTGGTGGATCCCAGTGAGAGATCGGTTGAAGTCTGCTGACATGAAGCTTATCATGAAAGGAGCTCAAAAATGAACATGGATATCAAAAGTTCAGGAAATAATTATGCACAAGGATGAGAGTTGTGGGGGGATTGCATGCAAGTGGCGGACTCAGGTAGTCAACTTTGCTTACTCAAAGTCACATGATCAGCATGTGGACACTCAGATTACAACACAAGCAAGTAGGGTGGCTGGTGCTGCAGGGCCTGCTACTATAAACATTGGACTTCATTTTTATTTAACTTAGTATGTATATGAATCTACCAAAGGCAATCTCAAATGCAACAAATATCATCCAGAGCATTATCACTGATATCCACACATTCACACTGATGTCTTCAAATTAATAGAACAAATGAATACAACAGAGGAAAGGATACAAGAGCATAAGAGTGCCTTGAGGAAATAGAGTCTCATAGATACTCTAGTTGTTACAAGCTTGATGGTCTGGGATGTTTGGTGCTTACCTCATCCCACTCCTTCATACAGCAGGTGTGGGTGGGCCAGACACCTGTGAAAGTCCTGTTGAGCATCAGGGCTCAAACGGAGTCACTCAGGAAGAATGGGGACCTACCCCACCAGTGAGGACTTTCACATCCATGAAAGCAGGATGCACATTTGGTGGGGTGTGAAGCTAGTGGCTCGTGAGTATCACTGATCCTCCCATGTCAATGGTGTAACATGGCTCCATGTGCAGTAAAGTTGTTTCCACAGGCAAAAGTGGTGGAAAAGCTGGGGTAACCAGTGCAGGGATGTAGAGATGTGGGTGCTAACATGTGGGGCAATGATAAGAATGGCATGGCTCCTGATAGTCAGGTGGACCACTGCTGGTGTTTCCAATGAATGCAGATCAAGCATGATGGGATAGCGGTGGCTCTTATCTGGCTGTTAAGAGTAGAGGGACCACGATGAGTGGATAGCCAGTCATGAGATGCCATCAAGACACCATCACAGGTTAAGCTGAATGTGCTGCCATTGCTCTGAGATTGATGAATAGAGAAGACTTTTTCCACGAGAAAAAATTTGATCAATGCAATCCAAAAATGCAGTGCAAGCCTCGCCTGCTTGACCACATCCTGACTCCAAGTGGCCCCACTTCCCTTCCTCCCACTGCACACCAACCCTCGTAACCATGCTATTGTTCCCACCACCAATCCCCACCAGCACCTTTAATACTTCCCCACTCACAAGCATTTTTCAACACCTCCTTGAACCCCACTCTTGGAGGGCAGCCTATGACGCTGATCTGAGCAGAAAGCCCTCGATAAATTGTGAACCATGCACACAGGGAACCTGCATCAACATCCTGGATCATATAAGCAGATGGGTGGTGGACTCGTCCCCAACTTCTTCAACCAGAAGATTGAGGAGGGGGGGGGATAAGACAAAAAAAAAGAAAAAGATAGACAAATAAGAGAACGCCACGGACCATCAGAAACACAACAGGCATCATAGACAACTTCCTCTCCTGCATCGACTGATGGTAATATACATGCGTCGTCCATGTCCTATCCAACGGCATCAGCCCTTATCCACTGTACACATTCTCTGGCATAAACTTGCCCATGTTCAATGAAAAGAAAGAAAAAGACAGACCTGCAGCACGATGTCCTCATTTCCAGAACTCATCCATGCCACAACTGTTAGGGCAACCACTTAACTATCTTCTCAAAGCATAATCCAAGGACTATGCCAAGAATCAAGCATTGTGGGCTCACATAGATGAGCTTAGAGAGAGAGAGAATGATGGAGGAAAGCACCAGTTTATATTGGCTTGAGATATCACTACAGTCAAGTGGGAATCCTAAAAGAATAAGACTAGAGTTGACAGGCTTTGTGCTACTTTATATATACTATACTAGCCCAGGCTTATCATCCAATAAGATATGGTCCAGATATCCTCCAATGAGATATAATCCTGCTATCAGATGAATCAGAGATAAGAAGATAAGAAGATAAGGTGTGAAAGAAAGAACATATAAGAAAATAGCTGAGTAAGAATATAGTTTGGCTGAATAAGGATAAGGTTTGAGTGTAAGCAGTATGAAGTAATGGCTTGGCATTGAGTCAGCAGTGTGGAGTAATGCCAAGCAACTGTCAAACCTTATAATAATGTCCACAAGACCAAACAATGATAAAGTGTAAAATATTAAATAAAGAGCTGGTCCATATCAACCAAACTGAAGTGTTGAATAGTTCATTTGATAAGATGGGAGAGGCATGATTGATAAGATGAGATGAGATAAGACAAGAGGCTGTTCCATAACACTATCCCCTCTTTAGGTCTCGACTTCCAGGTGAGAAGGGTTGTAAAATCACATTGTATCAATATAATCAATCCTATAAAGCACATGGATGGGTTCCATCACTCTATTCTAGTACGGCCATATCCTGAAGCCTCCCATTGAATATGTGCAGAGTTTTGCTTCCAATAAATTTAGTGCAGTGAGTACACTGAGACAGGGTCACGGTATCTATTAATATCATCCTGCTGCTTCTTTTGATGCACATGGCAGCCTTGTATCATCCAAGACCGGGCTACTATAACATGCTAGTTCTAGTTCTGGAAACTCATCCAGTGATATTCCTATTTTCTTCTGATTTAAGGACCATTTGGATGTACTATGATTATAGGCTATTATTGTTGTGTACCATCCAAATCCAATGAACCAACCAAAATAGAATCAGAACCAGGCAAGTCCCATATAGATGAGGAGCATCATACTGCTGACAGTGACAAGAAAGATGATCTGGGACTTGGATAGCATCTTGGAGTGAGACAACGGTGTAGATAGACATGAGGGTTGTTGAGTGCCATGTAACAATATTTGTGCTTGTTTGCCACATTTTTATGTATGCTCTACTCATTGTTTGAACTGGACAATGTAAATATAGGATCTCGCAGATGAGCCCTCTGTGCTGCTCGTCTTTGTTGTGGATTGAGAATCAGATCTCGCATGTTTATCCAAAATGTATCTCCTGCTTCCTCTATCCAACCCTCATCCCAATTGTAATGTAGAATAGAGGTAAAGTTTACAATAGCATAGCTTCCAATGAAGTAATGGATGGCAGACAGCTTGCCAAGCATCAGTGGCATTGATTGGAGTTCTTGCCCATCATAATCAAAATAGAACCAAAAGAGATCTCCTTCTCCAATTGGGGTGGGGATTTGATTAATGGTCCATTTGATAGAGTGGTGCTCATGATTTGGGATTAAAGTGGCTACTGCTGGATTTGTTGGCAGGGGCAGCCAATTGGGTTCTTCTGAATCCATATGTTCTATTGAGTTGCAAGTAGAATGAGTAGTATCCATAAGTGGGTAAAGATGTGTTGGAGCTGAGGATGATGGTCAAGACGTAGAACTTCCTGCCTTTGTAATCAATTTTGCGGATCACAATATCTTCGCCATGGTAATTATAGCAAAGTGGGCAGCACCATCAATCTACAAGCATCAATCCAAGATCATTGTTCTTAGACTCAGGGCCAGTTTCAGATCTCTGATGCCTGTCATGGAGTGTTCCTGGTGATAAATATATAGTTGACTGAGCATGTTGAGAGCATCAAAATCCCTTGCTGTTATTCGCCACTCATGACAGCCTCTATAAACAATTCCTCTTCTGTGTCTTCTTCTGATTTTCTGGTGAGTTGTTCTTCTTTGACTTTCTCTTCCACAATATCACTAGTCACTAGCATTGTGAATTATACAAACATGGCACTTGCCACTAGATCTGAGTGTATAATACTGTGCCATTTATGATATGGCTGACATCATAAACTTGTGGCTACAAACAATTTTATGTTATCATACTCATCATAGTGCATATGATTTGTGCGATCCCTCCAAATCATTCTCTAGCCATACCCAATCATCACTAATGCTACAGGTTATCATTCTGGCTGTATCATCCCTGCTGTCTAGGATATCATTGTATTCGTTCTGAAATCATACCTGATATTTCATCTCTGCCGCTACAGATTTTCTGTCCATATATCATCATGCCTGTGCCGAAATCATACCTGATGTATCATCCCTGCCACTGCGTATTTTCTGTCCATATCAAACCTAGCCATTGGTGGTTATTGTGGGTGTATCATCCCAGCCGTCTAGACTATGATGTTTTGATTATATCTCAGTCAATTCTTGTCTGTTTTGGAGGTTTTTTGGCTTGATTTACCCGCAGAATCATGAGTAAACCCTTGGCAGGTATAGGTACAGGTCTGAATAGACTGGCCATTGGTGCAGTTTGGTCCAGATTCAACCCCTTCCAGCCAGAACCCAGACTTGCACCCCAGGTTCAGTTCACCAGGTTCAGGTTCACTGCACTTTATTTTGACAACTATCTATGGTACATAATCAAAATTTGTTCTCCAAGTATCATCTAGTATTGCCCCAGAGTGAGACAATGGTCAGACCTCTATCATGGCAATACACCCTGCTAGTCTGAGAGGGGGAGATGAATGCAAGGAGGTGAAAATGGATGATGGACATGCAGAGTGCAGTGTTGAGAAGAACATGCACAACGCGCTGGACAAGTGTGGCAGATGATGGGAATCGAGTGCAGAAGAGACAAGTGAGACTGGGGAGAGATGAGTCTGAGGCAGGTTGGGATGGGAGAAGGAATGAAGGAGGTGGGGATGAGGAAGGTTGAGTGAGTGGTGTCGAAAATGGTGGGAAGGACAGCATTGTCCAGATAGCTGGGGGTGGGTACAGTAAGTGGGGTGCATCGTTCTTGAGAGGGACTTACTTGGGCACAAAAGGCCAAGTGCCTCATTCATCACTCGAAATGGCTAGCATGTAGGAATGCCGAGTGCTGAGTACTTGCACACCCACCTGCAGTGAAACAAGGAAGGCAGTGGTATGGCCAGCCATCAACTGCAAGGGAGCAGCACTGCTACTGCAAACGTTAGCAGTTGTTGGTTGGCAGGAGTGAAGATGCTTACACTCGTCCTTTCACGACCTCCTCAATTCTCCTCGTCATCTGTGAGCATGTGGTGCTGCTGGACGGACGATGGCCAATCGATTCGACAAATCAATGATCATGATTGATGCTGGTGACGTGGCTTGGTTTAAAACTCCGCCCGCGCGGCTGATAGGAGTCACCAACAGACCTCGGCAAGGTTCGTGTTCAGCTGGACAACGAACCCGGACATGTCCTGCAGGTTCGGTTCAACCATACCCCGAACATCGAACCCAGACCAGAGGTGCGGTCCAGGTTCATGTCCGGGTTCACGGGGTTCTGAACCACACCAACGGCCAGTCTAGGTCTGGATTACTTACCCACAGGTTACCCGTGCTATTCACTAGTAGTGGCAGGTGGTCGTTGGTGTCACTCGCGGCTGACGTGGCACGTCAGTGCTGGGGTTATGGAGTGGTGGGCGTGCCCGATGGGTTAGGGGGTGGTGGGTATTGGCGTAGGGTCATTGGCGATGTGGCATGCTGTTTAGAACCGTTGGCATCCGCAATTGTCGTTATAGGGATGTGGCTCGGCTGGGCACCATCGAGTTCGCGAATGGACAGAAAGCGGGAGAGAGGGGAGAGAGCGCGCCGGGGAGAGAGAATGGGGTAGGAAAAAGCCGGGGAGATGAGGGAAGGATGGACGCCGCGAGGTGGTCGAAAGTCGTTTTCTGATGAAAAAGGGAACGAGCGAACCGCTTCGTTGATGAAAGGGGTTTGCCTCCGGCTCCTTGCCTTTTGCCTTCACCCTTCGCGCCAGTGCCCTCCACATGAGCTTCCTTGGTATTGTCGGACTCGTCCATGTATTAGGTGAACCCCCAGCGAGGCCATCTCTCTTCAGAGATCGCCGATCCATCCCGTGAGTACGGCCCGCCGAGGATCGGTAAAGCACGGCAGATAAGTACGAGTCGTTCCTACATAGGTTCTGATGGGTGTCCCCTCACCATTCACAGCTGGCCAGACGAGACCATCTCACACTAGGATTCTTGAGATTCTTGCCCCGACCGTGACAATCAGCCCAGCGGTCATGGCCATGCTCTCTTTCCTCGAAAACGTCACCGATAAGCAATACTTTCAAGCATGGCTCGTCTTTTCTAGCATTGTCTTCATTACCTATTACCGTTGGCCGGGGCGTCGCGTGAGTCTACCTGGCGTACGGTGGCGTTCCATCTATGCGCTCTCATCCAGTTTTTCTCTTGCCTAGCTCGACCACATTCCTGCGGTCGGATCTTCATCCCAGATACTTTCATTTATAGGGGCATTTGGGTTTTTATTCAAAGCCCGAGATCTCCTTCAGCGAGGATACAACGAGGTCAGTTGCCCACCGTGGGGATGCTTGAACTTTGAGAATGAGATAAATTCTCCAAGTACCATGATTCTATCTTCCGAGTCCCCACCCTCGGCAGATGGATGGTTATCCTCAACGGACCAGACCTCATCGAGGAAATTAAGGGAGTCCCGGAAAGTACATTATCTTGCGTGGACCCAATTGATGAGGTGTGTGGGGCAAATTCCATGCTCGACTTCGGATTCTAATTCGTCCTCTGGCTCCATAGTTTGTTCAAACTGATTTCACGATGGGGTCCAACATCAAGACCATTCCTTATCACGTCCCGATCATTCGGTCTCGGTTAAGGAGGAACCTGAACACTCTCTTCCCGGCTATTTATGAAGAGGTTGTGGACGCTTTAGCTCAGCAGGTGCCTGCTAGCGAAAATGGTTGGTCTTTATTCTAATGGCTAGGATATATATTTGACTTGTTATGAACCCCCTAGAATGGCTCAAACTCAATGCTAAGGAGGCTATGATCCCCATCATATGCCGTGCAAGCAATTGTACCTTTGTCGGAGCTCCTTTATGTCAGTCTTTGCCTTTGTTTAACGTTCATAAAATCTTCAACAATTATGGAACAGGCCGAGATCCCGATTACATAGATCTCAATGTTAGTTTCACCACCACGGTCATAAAGGCTGCTGTCATTTTGCAAATGTTCCCGCCATTTCTCAAACCGTAAGCGACACCTACCATGTAGAAAGTCGAAATGGCTGATTTCCATGCATAGAATCGTCGCTTCATTCTTCACAAAGCTTCATTCTAGCATAGAGCGAGGTGTGAAGCACATGCAGCCTCTTATAGAGGAGCGCCGTCGACAGAGGGCGGAATATGGCAATGACTATCCCGACAAGCCAGTAAGTCTTCTACCAAAATCAATTCTTATTTCTTCTCTCAACTGTCACCCTAGAATGATTTCCTCAGCTGGTTGATGGATGAGGCCCCAGGCGATGAAACGTCAATTCTCAATCTTAGTCGTCGGATCCTCATGCTCAACTTCGTCGGGCTATACACGACGTCGCTGGTGCGTCTGTTTATATTCCCTAAGTCCCGACTGTGAGCAAAAAAAACATGGTGTAGGCCTTCACCCACGTTCTTTATTACTTGGCCGAGCATCCTGAGTATGCCCAAACCCTTCGCGAGGAGGTCGAGGACATCGTTGATCGGGAAGGGTGGACCTATGCTGCCGTCACGAAGATGGTGAAAGTGGACAGCTTCATCAAAGAGAGCCAGCGTCTCAACTCGGGCGGATGTAGTATGTCCTTTCACACCTTCGAGCCACATATAACACCTCATTGTCGTGTCACCTTGCAGTAAACATGATGCGCATCGTCCGTGAACCCTTCACCTTCTCCAATGGAACATACCTTCCCAAAGGTACCTACATCGTTGTCCCCTCTCATGCCATCCACCTCGACGAATCCAACTATCCCGACCCCACCTCCTTCGTACCCTTCCGTTTCACCGACAAGGCGAAGGAGCGCAAGGGCCCTAAGGTCGACATAACCACCACGTCTCTCGACTTTCTGACATTTGGGCACGGTCGGCACGCGTGTCCTGGGAGGTTCTTTGCGGCAACGGAAATGAAGCTGATGTTGGCACTTATCGTGATGAAATATGATGTCAAGTTGGACGGTCCGCACCCGGAGCCTTTGTGGATTGTGGCGTTGTCTATTCCGAGTCCGAAGGGAGAGGTGTTGTTCCGTAAGCGAGCGGCTGCCCGGGATTGACTGCGTGTTATGGATGATCTACTAGTACATGGGCAGAGTGGATGCCCTCGGATTCACTTGTTTGACGTCTTCACACTTGCGATCCCCTCACTCTACTAGTATTTTGGATGAACAACGCGCTTCATTTTTGCGAATCGTTCCTTTGGTCTTATGGCTGGAATGGAGTCGACAGTGGTCGGAATCCGGAATAGCGTCAAACGCGAGGAGCCATGATGACTGGGCGCCAAGATCTTGCATACACGTTTAAAATATCTGTTCTTGTTTAATTCCTGCTGATATTACACGGTAAATATGTGTTCCGGAACCCCCGCTGTCGTGGCTTTCTGGTCAACCGCGAGTCCCAGAGCATATGTATATTTGTCCTTACGTTGTATCGAGGGAACCCTATTACACAGTAGTTCTGATAGTACGATTCCGAGTTTGAGTTTACAAGATCGAGGGGTATGCCTCTTTGTTCGACAGAAATGCTACTATTGTTGCCGAACTTTGAAATTGACGTGCCCAGGCTGGATAGGGTAGTACGTACCTCAGATTCTAAGGAATGGTTGATCTCACTCCACCGTACATCACCGGCCTGCAAATTGCCCAGGGCTCACAGTGCTCGGTGTCGATGCTGTGATCACCGCCCTGTCGGCGATAGGCATAGCGGTGGTAGTATTTCTATTTCGTAATCCGCGATCCGAGGTTGAGCATGTCCGGGGGCTCTAGGTGGCTGCTGTAGCTGCATGTGTGGAGTTGGGCTTCTTGATTGCAAAGCTGAATGAACGTATAGGTCAAGAGCGCTGACGCATGTCCGGCCCTTCTTACTCACTACCGTGGTCTTGCCAGAATACAGGGAAAAGAAGACCGATCTGGAAGCAAGGACCAAACGGGTTACGCAGACCCTTGCTGACATAGAGAAGATCAAATCCGAGCTCAAGAGCAGACTCCTTCCCATTCCCACCTTCGTGGTTGAAGGAATGAATCTGAGTCGAGGTGTTGAGGTTTTATCCGAATGCAGGTGATGTTGCTTATCAAATACTTCCTTTTTCGTACTCAACCTTAAATCCTTCAACCACGACTGGCACCACGTGCTGATGGATCACTCGCAGGGAAAACAAACAGACACTGTCGCGTCTTGTTTATCATTGGTCAGATGAAGCTCGCACTCATCCCCCCGCTCCCGTAACACAATGTCTACCACCCCGCCCATCGAGGACATACCACCACCTCTATCCGAAATACGTGACCACATACAGAAGGTTTTCGGCCACTGCCCATGTCTATGGCAACTCAAAAGTCGTTGAGGCAGTCCTCAAATGCGACCGTGATGTCATCTCTATTGCCAGCACAGGAATGGGGAAGACCTTAGTGTGGTGTGCACAGAATAAAGCCAATAGATTGTGCATGGTAATGTACACACGATGCGATGTGACACTGTTTGGTTTCCTACTGTCACCACATCAGCAGATGAGTGATCCATCAGCACACAAGAGAGAATGGCGCAGCTCACCTGTGACCATCATCACTTTCTTTGTAGATGTTTTATGCCAGTCCCTCCAGAGTGGTTGAAGGATTTAAGGTTGGAGGACAAAAAAGGAAGGTGTACAAAAAAGGAAATATTTAATAAGTAATGTCACCTGCATTCCTCAATGCCTCAACTCGGATTTATCCTTCAACCACGAAGGTGGGAATGGGAAGGAGTCTGGCTTAAGAGCCAAGCAGTGATTCAACATTGTGTGCCTTGACAGTTTCCAATTCATTTGGGCACACATATATCACCTTTTTGTGTGCCCTGAATGTTGAGACACTGGAATTTACGAGCATGTGCTTGCACAATCCACCGCTTCTTGTTCTCTTACCACCATGTGCACAGCCACCTGGTGCCAGCACATCGCCTTCAACGACACCTAGCTCTCTGAACTTCTACCTGATTCCCCCAGATCTCTAACAGGCATGTCCTGCTGTATAGAAGGACATGCCCTCAAGGCCACTAAAGCCCAACCCCCAAGAGGGACACATCTATGGCCCCTCTTACATGTCTGATCCCCCAAAGGATTATAGCATGTTCTCTGCCTCTAGCCCTGAACCGGCATGGATGGCACCCCCTTCAACTAGTGGCTGGGCTCCTTGCCCCACCCACTCACCACCCTCATCACCTGAGGCTATTCGGACCTCCCCAAAGAAGGCCAGAATGCGAGTGGACTCAGGTTTGTCTGCCCCCTCGTCTCCTTCTAGACTTGGCAACATTTCTGCCACCACCCCCTTCATTGGCAATCTGATTGAATCACTTCGCCCCCTCTTTGAATCTGGCACTATCAATGTTATGGAACAGCCATTTAACAACTATTTTTTATTTTGTCCTTGTTTGGCTTTGTGGACGATATTATAAAAGGTTAACAACATGAATCTTACTTCATTTTATTTTATCTTTGTTTGTTCTTATTTGGCTATCTCTTATCTCCTATCTCTTATCTCTTATCTCTTATCTCCTTATCTTCTTATCTCTGGCTCATATCCTATTGGAGGATATCTGGACTATATCCTATTGGTTGATAAGTCTTGGCTAGTATAGTATATATAGAGTAGCC
>Ga0307516_10008060_pt1 | contig 11975 bp, 12 predicted proteins | sample 19_EM_MG_FD_203310 | JGI IMG/M metagenome (GOLD analysis project Ga0307516, IMG submission 203310) | Populus trichocarpa ectomycorrhiza microbial communities from riparian zone in the Pacific Northwest, United States - 19_EM | ecosystem: Host-associated > Plants > Roots > Unclassified | place...
CTTTTTGCTGTGGGGCTGTGGACGGTCGTTGAACCCCTTTGTGTTGTTAGTTACTTTGTGGCAATCAAGGAACGTTCCCCACAACCCTTTGGCCCTCGCGTGACTGTGAATCCGAACGGTGCTTCCCGAGCGAGCCCAATGGTGGGGCGAGATTGTAGATGGCTGTGGTACCAAGGCTCTTTTGCCGCCGAATTCGTGCTTGAGGGTGAGAAGCCGTCGGGAGTAGCTCACGGGAGAGGATCGTGAGGAGTAGAATGACATGCGTCGGGCGGAGAGGCGGGAGTCAGTAGCATTGTGGTTTCCGACGATGTCCTGAGACCGCAGTAGGAGCTCCTAGAATCGGGAGCGACGGGGAGGGAGGGCGACGGACGGCGACGGACTGAAGACGTGGCCGATCAAGGGACAAGAGCGATGCCGGCGGCGGACCGACGACGTGGCCGATCGGGACCGGCGTCCGAAGTGAGGAGCGACGCCGACGGATTCGCTTCCGTTCACATCGAGGGCGAGAACGTACGAGAGGACGGACAGTCGTGAGCAGAATCGGAGCGCAGTCGATCGCGCAGACTTGTCCTGCATCAAACAGCACACCGCATACATATCGTCGCATCGTCGGAATAGCACATGTAGCTGGATAATCCTCGCGGGCACCGTGGTCGCCTCTCTCCGAACGGGATGGGGGAGGGGAGAAGAGGGATGCAACGCGGTAGATGTAGGCTCCGCGGCGAGAACCCTGATGGGCGCGAAATCTGGCGGGGTATGCCGCCATTGGGCGGGGTGGATTCATCAACCGAACCTGGTGGCGAGGCTGCCGAATAGCTAGCTACCAAGGTGCACAGGGGAAAAAGCACCGCAGTCGGCCAGACCCCGCTCGTCTTGCGGAATAAGAAAAGAACGGCTGGTCTGGCTCAGCGATACTGAACGAGCTGAAAGGTGATACTGTGGACACGGTATGTATGCGAGCGCGAACCGGCTCACGGTCACGAGCCATCGGGACTGGAAATTCATCGACGGAATTGCTTATCCGCCGTCAGCGCAGCCACTCCGCACGCTCGCCGCGGCGCCTCACTGCGCCCTCGCGGCAAACGCCCGAGACCGGTGGCGCCTGTGCGATTGGGGCCATGTCGCGGCCGGAAGTGTCGTGCGGCCTCCGCTCCTCCATCGCCTTCCGCCAGGGACCGAGGAGTGAAGCCGCTTTCCCCAGGTACCAAGCCACAGCAGACGAACGTTGGATTGCGAGTTACTTTCGTATATAGCACCACACTTTAGACAAAGTAGTGCCATTTGCATCATTTGAACATGAGCGTACCTGCGGCGGTGAAGTCGTTGCTGGCAGTCCACCACACTGTGGCGGCACTGTGGCGCACTAGTGCGCATGGGTTTAGATCCGATAGAGCTGAGGCTCGGGATTCGTGTTCGACACCAAATTTCTTCGAGTACGTTGGGAGCCAATCATCGAGCGTTGCATAAACCGAGCATCGAATACTTCGCGTGCCGACCATCGAGCACTACAGCCGAAAGCTGTGCCGTCGAGCAGGGCGTCGCCGAGCGATACAAGCGATCCGCCGGGCGATACGAGGGAACCGTAGGGCGAGCCGAATACCGAACCGAGCCCCTTAAGATTATTTGCGGTGAACCCCATATCGTTGTGAGGTATCAAGAGGATATTTTCGTATGACGCTCTGCCTTTTGTATTGTATGATAACTAGTTTGGACTCCGGCTATGGCGCGACCTCGCCCGGAAAACCTGACTTGTTCGATATTATTTTTGACTCCGATGTGGACCCGACGTCTCGGACCCACATACTCGATGTTCCGCTCGCGAACTGTGGTGTACAGAGGCTTACCCTCTATAAGAATCCGCGCGAGTTACAGAATGGACATGCTTCTTGACCTCCCTTATCTCCTGGCGGTCGTTGCGGTATCCTTACTGCCTGAGGCCAAAGGACTAAGAGATGTGTGGGTGTGGATACTTAGAAGAATCATCAAGTCTTCGCTATCGAGGCAGAGTTGCTCTCGCTGATGAGCTTCGGTATTTTAAAGGGCGAACAACCGTATTCTTTACACGATCTTATTTTGTCTCTAAGGCCGAATACCGTCTCGAAACTCTGTGCGTAAGAGCACCGTGTCGCGTCACTACGTTAGACGGGATCTCATCGGTGTTTTTTGGTCTATCCTCTACTCGCATGCGACCTAGCTAGATCATAGCGAGGTGCACCGTCCCGGTCTCCCGTCCGTTGTCGGCACAATGACGGCACGTTACAAGCTCCCCATTGCCCTCCACTCGGGCCTGTCCCAAGAGAGAGTATATGCGCGCACCTAGTACATCACAAATGAAAGACAATAGAGAGGAAGAAGGAAACCGTGGCCCTCCCCTACTCCTCTCCTGCAGACGCCATGAAGGGGGGGGCGTGGGGGGAAACAGTGGTTGTTCCTCCCAACCGGCACCCAGCTCCTCGGCCTCCAACCCCCTGCTCCTCTTCCCGCCACTTGAGCTTCCTGCGCTCCCACTCTGACACGTTAGCTTCCCGCATCGTCCTCAGCCGCGACCAGCCTTCCCATATCCGCAGCGGAGAGGAAGCCAAGCACCTCTTCCGCCAGCGAGGAGGTCCCGGATCTTGAACCGGCTCTTATCCCTCCCCGCCACCCTCCACCCCTCTGCCCACGGGATCTTCTGTTGGGCCTTCCACTCGGGGCACACTGTAAAGAGATGCTTCCTCGTCTACGTCTGGTACTGACATCACCAGCACCGAGAGGTGGACCGATCCTTCGTCCAGTGTTACTACCCGGTGATGCAGTGACCTGTATTCAGTTGGTAAAACTGCGAGGCGAGCCACTTGGAGTTACCAGCAGCCGTGCACGGCTGGCTTCTGCCTGCTCGACACCTTGTACTTCTTCTGGAGGGCCGGCCTCCAGCTCATTGGTGGGCCTCCGCCCACTTCTTCTCGCAGATCTCTCGCTTGAAGTGTGCGAGGGATCTAGGGAACGGCATCGCGTGCCTCCGCCGGTTCCGAGTATCCTAGCCATTCCACCCCGCGTGCGTCTGGCTCCTCTGCCATGAGCTTGGCCCACTTATCGGCCTTCTTGCTTCCTGGGACAGGCACCACTGGATCTCGATGGTGATGTCCACTCTGATCCTCCGCATCGCCGCGATGTGTTTCCGTGCATGGAGCGCGTACATCCGCCCCCGGCCAGTCTCCTCCGAGGCCATCCGCCTGATGGCGGCCCGGGCGTCCGTGTACATCGTGACCCTTTCCGCGGCGGGGCTTCAGGTCGACCGGCGATAGTAACAGAGTGTATCTAGATAGAGGATTGGACCCGCAGACCAAATGGCGGCCCACTGGGAAAACCATGGCTTTTTAGATATTTGGTCAAAAATGATGACATTAGACGTTTGCCGAAAATAAAATAAAATAAAACCCCTAATGCCCTTTCAATCGTCTTTTAATTACCGCTTTGGGATTTTATTCCTCCTGTTTGGGGGCCAAGCTGCAAGATTGATTGGGTCGTACACTCCCGTTGTATGGACCAATTAAGGAACAGAATGGCTCGTCCCTTCACGTAACAGGCAGCTCATCCAAGGATCCAAAGTGCGCCAAACAAGTGTACATACTAGTACTACTGGTACATACATGACGGGCTTCGACGCGGGGTAAAACATGGATGCCTAGGCACTGATGAACGTTGGCCGCGGAAATTATGACCACAAGCTACGCGATCAACCACAACAACTGCATACGCATCGATCAATTACAGCATCAGGGTACATTTCCCAGCCGTCGAGATGTATGTACATTCCAGCCTTCATCCGCCTAGCTAACATCTCTAGCTACTGATTTCTCGTCCTCAATCCGGGCGGTCGTACCCAACCACGGCATAAAACGCAAACCCAGGCGGACACCGCCCCGAGCCCAATATGGCCAACGGGAGAAATTCAGAGAGCCGGCGGATCTACCAGGACTCAAAGCACTTCGAGTTCGTGGGAGGGGAGTTTCATGGTGGGCAAACCTTCGAATCTGGCGGGTAAATGACCCTCCGTCGACCTTTTCAGATGTCATGACTCTGGCTAACTGAGTAGCGCTAGCAGATTGGAAAGTAAGTGATTTCGTTGTGGCGGAGATGTCCTACATGTTTGATTATCTGAGACAACGTTGTTGGAAATCCCGCTCACGCTGTAACTGTAGGGTCCAGACGAACTGAGATCCTCGAATGGATATCAACGATCCCGTACACAAGCCACCATAGGCTCATCAGCGATGGGCGCCTAGAAGGAACTGTGGGGTGGATCTTTGAGAGGGAAGAATACGGCGCTTGGCAATCATCGAGTGTGTCCTTGCTGTTACTGTTGCGTGGAATACGTAGGTGCTCGACTTCCGCGGGAAGGACTCTTGGCTTACCGATTCGGCTAGCTGGAGCCGGCAAAACATACGTTGCATCAAAGGTCATCGACTCTTTCCTTTCGGATTCGTCCTCTAGGGGGTTTGCATATTTCTACTGTAACCGAGCCGAGGGGAATCGCCGAGATCCCGAGAGCATCATGAGTGCGCTTGTTCACCAGCTTGCTCAGACTGAGTCGGAAGAGCCCTACAACCTCGCGAGACCAGTCATCGACCTGTACGAAAAGCGGGAAAAGCGGGGGCAAAAATCTTCACGGCTGAGTGTTACCGAGAGCCAGGAGCTTCTCGTTCAACTAGTAAAAAAATATCCTGAGACAATGATTTGCATTGACGCCCTGGACGAAGTCGAACATGAAATCCGGATAAAATTACTCAAGGCACTGAAATATGTCATCGGAAGTTCAACGAAGGTCAAAATCTTTGCGACCACTCGAATGGACACTGACATCCTGCTGCAATTTGAAATGTTTCCGAAGATCGAGTTGCAACCGAACGACAATGTGGACGACATCAACCGGTTCATCAATACACAGATCCAGACCGCCATCGAGGATAAGCAATTACTTCACGGTGTTGTCCCCGACGAGCTCAAAGATAAGATATGCAAGGTTCTCCATGTGGGGTCCAAGGGAATGTAAGTTGATGATGAGACACTTTAGCCCATAGCGTCTGACGACTAGTTATCAGGTTCCAGTTAGCGGCACTTCAGATTACATCTCTCTGCGAAATGGCCACCCAAAAGGATGTGGCATGTTGCTTGGAGACTCTTCCAGAGACCCTGACGAAGGCATACGACGAAATATACAAGCGCATCTGTGCTCAGAAAGGTACTTTTCCTCGACTGGCACTGAACGCTTTCCGGTGGCTACAATGTTCATACGAACCTTTACGAACCGAAACATTGCTTGACGCAATCACTGCGGAAATTGACGACTCCGGAACATTCTCCCACTACACGATACAACCAAACGACTTACTGAAAGCTTGCCAAAATCTCCTCATTATGGATGAAGCTCTGAATGTTTTCCGCTTTGCACATCTTTCCGTAGATGAATACATGCAGAGAAAGCTATGCAGGATCGATTCCCAAGCCGAGATCGCCAAAGTCTGCCTTTCGCTTTTGTGCTCTCCAGCATGGGACGGTTACGACACCGCACTATCCACTTTTCAGGGACGCAACTCCAATCGCCACTTGTTGTTGTACTCGGCGGTATTTTGGCCTTGGCACTTCGCTCATTGTGATGACAGCAAGGACTGCCCTGTCTTGACTGGCCTTTGGAATACATTCGTATCGGAGGAAACCCACCGGCGGTGGCTTGACTATCATCGACAGTGTGTTCTGACCGACTGGCCTGTCCGGGACACCTTTTTTTGGCAGAGATCTGCCACTCGGAACAAGGAAGGTTACAAAGATGTCCTTTCCACTGTCTGCATCTACGGGTTAGGACGGAAGTTTGAAACTGCACTGGAGGCAATGTCTCTGATGGCCGGGCCCTTATCACGTTCGCCTAGTTTAGGACCATACCGTACACATCAGTTGCTCCTCCACGCCTGCAAATTTGGCGACCTTGATATCGCCCGGCGCCTGTGTGAGGATGATGGGAGACCTTATGTTTCGCCTACCAATTGGTTCTGGGAGACGCCATTGTGCCTAGCGTCGGAGGGAGGACACGAGGCGCTGGTCCGACTGGTAATCGACCGGGGAGCAGACGTGTCAGCCTCCGACGAAGCGGGGCAGGCGCCACTGCACCTTGCACTTCAGGAAGGGCACGAAGCGACGGCCCAGCTTCTCATCAGCCGGGGAGCGGACCTCACAGCTGCCAGCAAAAGGGGGCACACCCCACTGCACCTGGCCGCTTTGAAAGGGTACGAAGCGATAGCCCAACTTCTCATCGACCGGGGAGCCGACCCCACAGCCGCCGACATAAGGGGGCGGACCCCGCTGCACTTTGCAGTTCAAGAAGGACACGAAGCGACGGCCCAGCTTCTTATCAGACGGGGAGCCGACTTCACAGCCATCGCCTGTGAGGGACTGACCCCGCTGCACCTGGCCGCATTGAAAGGGTACGAGGCGATAGCCCGGCAGCTCATCGACCTAGGAACCGACGTTTCAGCCTCCAACGAAGAGGGGCAGGCGCCACTGCACCTTGCACTTCAGGAAGGGCACGAAGCGACGGCCCAGCTTCTGATCAGCCGGGGAGCAGTCCTCACAGCTGCCAACAAAAGGGGGCAAACCCCGCTGCACCTGGCCGCTTTGAAAGGGTACGAAGCGATAGCCCAGCTTCTCATCAGCCAGGGAGTGGACCTCACAGCCGCCGACAAAAAGGGGCAGACCCCGCTGCACCTGGCCGCATTCAAAGGGTACGAGGTGATAGCCCGGCAGCTCATTGACCTAGGAACCGACGTGTCAGCCTCCGACGAAGAGGGGCAGGCACCACTGCACATTGCACTTCAGGGAGGGCATGAAGCGACGGCCCAGCTTCTCATCGGCCGGGGAGCCGACCTCACAGCCACCGACAGGGAGGGACTGACCCCGCTGCACCTGGCCGCTTTGAAAGGGTACGAGGCATTAGCCCGATTACTCATCGAGCGGGGAGCTGATCTCTCGGCCGCCGACAGTGCGGGACGGCCACCGCTTCACCTAGCCTCGAAGGGAGGTCATCGGGCGTTAATACGTCTGCTTCGGGATCACGGAGCTCCCTGGGTCATATCTACCGTAACCGGTGCCCCATGGCGCGCCCCTTCAAGTGTAAGAGATGGGATCGATATTGGTGGTGACATCGATACTTAGTTCGACTCGCTGGAATCATGGAGAACCTTCCTATACCCTCACGCCAGAGTATGCATCCGGCAGACACTGTCGCTGATTGAAGGTGCGACAATCCCGCTAGTTATCCCTTTTCATTTATATGCTAGAGGGGCATCTGCAACCCCCCGCATGTAAGGAGGTGGCTGTGACAGGTTGTGGTATGCCGTCTGCTATTAAACGAATATGGTTTTGTAATTTTATTTCTCTTATTTGCTTAGTCGTTGCATTCGCTGTTGCTTAATCAACGTTCGGTTTACTTCACGAGGCGCCAATCTTCCCTCATGTCCGCGACATGATGTCGCCGATACCATTTCCGCACGGATCATGTTTCTTCAACGGAGCTCTGGGCTTGGTGGTTAGGTGATCAAATAGGAAATAGATATCGGAGACGTGATTGCCGAACGGTGTTGCCTTCGATGCGGCAACGAATCTTTGCATGCTCATCAAGGTTTCGCATAACCCAATTGGTGGGTTCGCTTGACCAAACAGAATATAATCCGTTGTTATCACCCTCATGGAAAGCCAATGCAATAGACGCGAGATTTTAAGCACGGAATCAGTAGTGCTACGTAGCAAAATACCATGGCATGGTGAACGAAAACCGCGACTGCTGGGTGGGCAGTGTAGGAAATTCGATGGCGGGCCGAGCACACCCACGATATACCCCGTCCACGGCCGTACCGTGTTAAAGTATCCCCATCTCCTGATCCCCTATGTCTAACTATCGACCAAAACCATCAAACCCCTCCGGATCCTCCTAAACCCACTACCAGATATCGCTATCGTGAGCCTCTCTTTCCTCCCCGTCGAAGTTTGTTGTCCATCTCAAGTCGACAGAGGGTAACTTCCATAAAACCATCCGTAATCGGGCTACGTACAACGGAGGGAGCCTGGGCTAATGGAGAGGAACTAGATAATCCGGGCTCAACTTGCGAGAGTCCCGCTTCAGCCGTACCGATTGAGAGGCCGTCCATTTTCGAGTGGCGTGTTTCGCGGCGACGGGATTTCGTCTTGCTGCTGCTGGTTTTCACTTTGAAACTATTTGGCTCGGTTTCGCGGCGTCATCGGCTCTGGCCCCGCCAGTTCATCAATTTGGTGGTCGTCTATTAGTTGAGAGCGTGTCAGTCGTAGTTTGCAGCACAGCCGCCATGGTGGATTACATACAAGGTGGCTGGCTGGAAAGGAATCTTGTTGAAGGTGCTTCTCGCCGCTCCGGCATGGGGTGCCGGCGGGGGCAACTCCGACGGGGCAACACCGACGGGAGCAACGCTGTGACGACGGGAGCAATGCTGGGCTGCAAGGGCACGAGACTGGTATCAGCGCTGTGTAACAGCTTGGCGTTCAGTACTTAATTTTCTCTTCTTCGTTCTTTCTTTCTTTTCCGATATATGCTAGTTATAGAGATTGAATACGAGTGCCGCTTTCAACTCATACTGTTTTATCTCCTCCATCATCTCTCTTCATCTCCATCTCTCTTTGTGCCTCTGTCACCCTTCTCTCTCCTCGACGGTACTCTCTCACCCCGTTGGGAACTCCCTGTGTACGCGGCGCTCCGGTGGTTTCTCACAGTTTCTGAGCCCGGAGCCGTAACCGCTCCATCAACACACCTCAAATCCTCGCGTCAAAAGTAACTCCCAAGAAGGAGCCAGCAGTAAGCGCGGGGGCCGGCATATCGATGCCTGATCTCTTACGTCCTCCCACAGTCCATACTACTTTCGCTAAAACTCACGTAATCAAGAACAACACCGCATCCAGCCATCGCCATGTCCGAAAAACCCTACAAGCATGCTCTAGGCGTGGTCGAACTCCTCCAAGCAAGGAACTATGCTACCTGGTAGAGCAGTTGTCGACGTATTCTTGAAGGGATCACAGCAGGGGCGAATGTTGTGGGAGAGGAGGAACCGAACAATCCAGTCGAATTCGCTGCTGCTGCGGTAGCTGAATGAGCGGTCTACATCGACTACATGAACCGTCGAGCACAGGCTGCTGCCATCACCTGTGGATCTTGCTCCAACATGTAGGAGGAGGACTCCCGGCACGGGCCGCGCGTAGCGTCAGGGGCCGTGTGCCGTGTACTGTCTTACATGTGCGTACCCTAGGGCTCCTACAGAGGACAGCCACAGAAGACAGACACAGGCTAGCGCGGACACTCTTATAGTGTCCGCCGCTCGCCCCTCTAGAATGGACATTCTTTTTGCCCCCCTCAACTGGTAGCAACACTTGACGCCGCCCCTCCCCCCCCGGCACCGCTCGTACCGATTCCGCGAGATTAGCGAAGGAAGATCGGACAAGGAGCATTAGCGACACAGGCGATGCCAAAAAAGACAAGAAATCGTGTAAAAAGTAGCTGCCGAGAGGAGCAAGCGGTAAGCGCGGGGGCCGGTGTGTCATGGCCCGCGCACTGAACATCCCACGAAAAGCCTTACACGGATCAAGCTGACAGGACTCGGACAAGGTCTCGAGCAGGAAATGATCACCAACTCCCACCACCATTCGTTTGTCGCCCTTATACCCACCACTATAACCGCTTATACTACCGGTGACATACGTACCGACGTCTATCCCACAGAAGTTCTGGCCAGACCCGGACGAGCTTTTTGAGTGGTTCGGCGCTGGAGGGAGGCAGCGGAGGTGGTGAAGGTGACCTCGGTTCAGTTGGAGGTGCGGAGGATTCTGATCTGCAGCTAGCGGTAACGCAGGTTCATCCTTCTCTTTCTGACTGAAGAATAGACTAATACTTCCATAAGTACATATGTTGCAATTTGGCAGTTTCCTTCTTTTGATCTTTTTGCTTCTGAGAATAGTACCATCGAGACTGTTCTTTTCCCATGTTGGAAATGCTTCTCACCGCATAGAGTACGGCGCTGCGATCGCTAGAGTTGAGCGAGAACCGGCGGACGAGCGGGGTGACCAATCCAATTGGGATAAGTGTGGGAGTAGCGAGATACTTCGTACTCTGTTTTGTTCTTTCTTACTTCTCTTCACTAGACAGGAGAGAATAACGAAGAATTGTCGTCACGCCTGCCTCCACGATCTTCTCTCCCGCTCGCGATCTACTTTGTCGCTCCTGGGAGATCTCCTTCTCTCTCTCGCTCTTCTCGAATCTCGACCTTTACATCCGTATAACAGTGCTAATTCTATGATTAGGCCCAAGCGTCTTAACACGATTGTACGGACGGCCATAACCATTTCAACAGGTTATGAGCCCGGAGCCGTAACAGCTCCATTCAACTCGCTTCACATCGTCGCGTCAATAGTAACCCCCAAGAGGAGTCGTCAGTAAGCGCAGGGGCCGGTGAATCGAGGCCCGATTTCTTACGTCTTCCTACACCGTCCGTACTACTTTCACTGGCACTCTCAAGAACACTTCCAGTTTCCTCTCTCTTCGCTGTCATGTCCGAAAAACCCTACAAGCACACTCTCGGTGTCATCGAACTACTCCAGTCGACGAATTATGCTACCAGGAACAGGAGCTGTCGCCGTATGTTCGAGGGTATCAGAGCATGGAAGATTGCCTTGGGGGAGGATCTGGAACCGAACAATCCAGTTAGGTTTGCTGCTGCTGTCGTAGCTGAACGAGCTGTCCACATTGACTACATGAACCGCAAAGCGCAGGCTGCTGCCATCATTAGTGGATCCGGCTTCAACGGAGTTCAGGTTCACTTGGAAGAGATCAGTAAGCCTGCGGAAATGTGAACTATACTGTAGCTCCATATCCTTGTGATATGCAGTCCACAATGCATAATACGTCTGATCATGGCCACCTCGTTGTGCAGGATCGGCCGAATTCCCCTTGTTCTTCTGGCATGTCAATGGCTGTAAGGGGAGGTCATTGCCGAACTAGTTTAGACATTGTAAGTGGTTGTTCGGTTCAGGAATTCGAAAACGAAACCCCAGACATTCACCTTGAACACCACAAATTCCGCAGGTTCCATCAGCAACTGAGAGCCTTAGAAAATTCTTTGTTGAAATAATACCGATTAGCAATGAAGATGGAAATAATCGATAGGAGTTTGGTCCGTCTGAATGTCGCACGAGATGAGGATACATTAGGTGTATGGGTACTAGTCGTTTGAATGGCTCACAACTTCGATGTGATATTCGATGAGTGCATTACAGGAGAAAGTGAAAGAACCCGCAGAACAAAGATCCTCCTCTCACACTCCCCCGCTTGCGCCTTACACAATCGTGTCCTCAACAAACTCTAAGGCACAAGTGCCAAATCCAAAAGACTACCAATACGAGCTCCTGCAGCGAGAAGTAATTCCAACACCCTCCATAGCCCACTCAACTGGATTACGCTGCTTCGGCAGATTCTCCTTTATAGTCGAAGGGATAAATTGCCCCAGCTGGAAACCGGTATCGCCAACTCCCAGATTCTGTCCTGCCATCAAAGTACTTAGGTGCTGGCCCACTTGCTCTCTGTGTGGTATGCCTCGTCTGTAACCCCCTAGCATACTGGTGGTTGTGTAGGCTCCAACCTGGATCAGATGGGCGATTTTTTTCGCATAACGCACTTGTGTGCTCCTGAAATCGTTCTTACTTTCGTTCCCTGGCGTGTATATGCTTCCTCTGTAGCCTGCAACCGTTTCTGGAATCTCCATTACTTTTACTGCTGGCAGATAATGTACCGCATGGATGATGATACCTCTGGAGTAGAATACTGGCAGGAGCGGTGCTGGTTCCGGATGATCTGCTACTGATGTTGCCACAGCGAGGGGGGGGGGGGGGGGGGGGGGGGGGGGGGGGGGGGGGGTGGGGGGGTGAAGAAC
>Ga0307516_10008061_pt1 | contig 11973 bp, 6 predicted proteins | sample 19_EM_MG_FD_203310 | JGI IMG/M metagenome (GOLD analysis project Ga0307516, IMG submission 203310) | Populus trichocarpa ectomycorrhiza microbial communities from riparian zone in the Pacific Northwest, United States - 19_EM | ecosystem: Host-associated > Plants > Roots > Unclassified | place...
GCGTTCCGGAACCGGCAGCTCTGGCAGTCCACTTTCGCCTATGACCTGGACGTGCCGGAGCGGCTGATCCGTGGCGACCACGGCTATGACCTGGCCGGTCTGCTGCGGGTGGCGGACGCCCAGCTCACCGCGGCCTCGATCAACCTGGTGAACCCGACCGGCGCGATCCTGGACGCGATCGCCCGGGACCGCGCGGCGGTGCGGCTCGGCGTGCTGGTCGCGCTCGGCCAGGTGCTGGTGCTGGCCTGGTTCGCGATCGGGCTCACCGGCCGGTATACCGGCCGCGACCGGCGCGGCGACGCGGCCCTGCTGAAACTGCGCGGCAACACCCGGCTCAGCATGCTCCGGCTGATCTCGGGCCAGCATCTGGTGCCGCTGCTCGGCGGCGTGATCGTGGGTGCGCCGCTGGGTTTCGCGCTGTCCTGGATGCTCGCCGGACGCCTTCCGGTGCCGGCCGAGCGCGGCCCGGCGATCGCGCTCTCCGCGGCCGCGGCCGGCGCGGTGCTGGTCGGTGGCCTGATCGTGCTCACCACTGTGGACGTGCTGGTGTTGCGGCTGCCGGTGGTGACGTTGCTGCGGCGGGTGCCGGCCGGGCGGCGCGACTGGCGAGCCGACATCGTCGACCTGGCGCTGCTCGCGGTCGCGGTGGCGGCGATTTATCAGGCCCGGTCCAGCGGTCCGGGCAGCGGCCTGGGGCTGATCGCGCCGGCGCTGGTGGCGCTCGCGGCGGCGTTGCTGCTGGCCCGGTTGCTCGGCCGGGTGGCGGACCGGGCCGGCGCGGTGGCCGTACGGAGCGGGCGGCTGCGGTTCGGGCTGACCGCCGTACAGGTGTCCCGGCAGCCCGGCACCGACCGGGTGTTCGCGCTGATCCTGGTGGCCGTGGCGATGTTCACCACGGCGGCCGGCGGGTTCTGGTCCGCGCACATCGCGCGCAGCGATCGCAGCGAGGTCGAGCTCGGCGCCGCGCGCGTGCTCACCGTGCAGACCGACACCAGGACCGGGCTCGAGTACGCGGTCCGCCGGGCCGATCCGGGCGGCCGGCACGCGATGGCCGCCGTCGTCGACCTCGCCTCTACACCGCCGATGCTGTCCGTCGACACCACCCGGCTGGCCGCGGTCGCGCGGTGGCGCCCCGAGTACGGCCCGATCGCCGCGTTGCCGGAGGCGACCGCCCGCGGCCGGGTCCCCGCCCCACTGCCGCTGGTCACCGGCACCGGCCTCACGCTGCGGGTGGTCAACCCGGGAACCGCCGCGCTGAGCGTGTCCGCGATCCTGCAGAACGAGACCACCGGCGAAGCGGCATCGGTCCAGTTCGGCCCGTTCGGGCCGGGCGAGCACACGCTGTCCGCGCCGGTGGCCGGCTGCGCACCGGAGTCGGGCTGCCGGTTCGTCCGCTGGGAACTGGTCCAGCCGGCCGCCCGCGGCGGCCCACCGACAGCGCCGGCCGGGCCGGCCTCGGTCACCATCCGGTCGCTGGCCCAGCGCGACCCGGCCGGCGAGATCCTGGACGCCGCCCGGCTCGCCGATGTCGGCCGCTGGCGCTCCGATCTGGCCGGCGCGGGCATGGACATCAAGGCCGACGGCGGCGGCCTGACCATCGCGATGGACCCCAACCCGCTCTCCTTCCCGTTGCTCGGCAACGCGGTGTACGCGGTGGACGCGCCGCTCCCGCTGCCCATCCTGCTGGCCGGCCCGCCGCCGGCGGCGTGGCAGGTCGGCGATCCGGGGCTGTTCGCGTTCGGCGCCGGGGCGACACCGGTACGCCTGGCCGGAGCACCGAGCGTGCTGCCGGTGCTCGGCGCCAACGGCATCATGGTGGACTTCGACGCCAGCCGGCGGATCGCCGCGGACGCCGATCTGCGCGGCACCTTTCAGGTGTGGCTGACCGACGACACCCCGCCGTCCATCGTGGACGCACTGAAGCAGGCCGGGCTGACCGTGATCGCCGACGATACCGCCACCGCGCGGGCCGGGCGGCTGGCCGAACAAGGCCCGGCCATCGCCGCCACGTTCGCGTTGGTGGTCGCCGCGATCGAACTGCTGCTGGCGGCGGCCGCCATCGCGATCACCGCCGCGGTCGACCGGCGTCCCCAGCTCGAGCAGTTGGGTGCGCTGCGGGTGCAGGGCCTGCCCCGGACTACGGCCGTGGCAGCCGGGTGGGCGGGCTGCGCCGCGCTGGTGGGCACCGGGCTGCTCGGCGGCGTGATCGCGGCGGCCGTGGCCCGCCCGGTGGCCGGCGTGGTGGCGCCACCGTTCACCGACCGCTGGCAGGTGGTCGCGCCGCCGACCGCGCTCGGCGCCGCCGCGCTGGCGGTGGCCGGCCTGGTCGCGCTGGTGACGCTCGGCCTGACCGGCTGGCTGTCGGTGCTGCCGCTGGCCCGCCGGTTGCGTGGGGGTGATCGATGATCGCGCTGGTGCTCGCCATGGTCTGGAACCGGCGTGGGCAGGCCGTGACGTTGGCGCTGTTGGCCCTGTTCGCGGTGGCCTCGGCGGTGGCCGCGCCGGCCTATCTGCGGGCCGCCGACCGGGCCGTCGCCGCCGGGCAGGTGCGCACCGCGACGGCGGCCGAGCGCAGCCTGACGATCGGCAGCCAGCAGGACGACCGCGCCGACGGGGGTGGGGGCGGCGCCCGGTTCTCCGACTTCGCCGCCACGCTGGCCAGCCTCCCCGGTTTCGACTACGTGTACGCCGCCGAGTATTCAACCGTCGGGCTGGAGCCGGACGTGCACTACCGGACCCGGTTCGTCTACCGGCAGGACGCGTGCGCACACCTGACGCTGGTGAGTGGACGGTGCCTGATCGCTGAGGGCGAGGTGGTGCTCGGCGAGCGGACCATGCAGCGGTACCGGGTGGCCGTGGGCGACACCATCTCGTTGACGTTCGCGAAGTTCAGCGACAACCCGCATACCCCGATCTTCGAGGCCAGCGGCGCACCGAAACGGCTCACCGTGGTCGGCACCTACCGGGTCGCACACCCGGAGGAGACGTACTGGGGGACGCACCGGTATTTCGCCATCGACCCGGGCGACCGGCCCGGCGAACCGGCCTTCACCGACGCCGGCACGCTGGGCGCGATGGACCACGGCCGCACGTCGATGTCCATCGACGGCACCGCCGGTCCCAGCGTCCTGGCCGTGGATCGCCTGCCCGCGTTGCGGTCCGCTCTGGGCGGCGTCCGCAAGACCGCGACCGACCTCGGGGCGAACGTCACGTTCACCACCTCGATCCCGGACCTGCTGGACCGCATCGACGCCGGCCGGTCCGCCGCGCATCTGATCGTGCCGGTGCTGGCCGTGCCGCTGGTGCTGCTCGCCTGCCTGAGCATCTTTCTCGCGGTCGGGTACGGCACCGAGGGCCGCCGCCCGGAACTGGCCGTGGTCGCGCTGCGCGGCGCCCGCTGGGGCCAGCGCTGGTGGCTGGCGACCGGCGAGAACCTGGTCGCCATCGCGATCGGTGCGGTGCTCGGCTGCCTGGCCGGCCAGTTGTTGGTGAACGCGGTCGCGGCCTGGCGTTTTCCGGGCGTGGGCGCGGACGCCGGGTGGTCCTCGCTGCGGTTCGCCCCGTACGCCGCGCTCGCCGCCCTGATCGCCGCGGTGCTCGCCGAACGGCGCCAACTGCTCAGCCCGGTCGCCGAGTTGCTGCGCCGGGCGCCCACCGTGCCCGGCGGCGCACGTGCCCTGGCCATCGAGGCCGCGGTGGCGCTGCTCGCGGTGGTGGCCGGCGTACAGCTGCGGATCTCCTACGGCGCGCTCAGCGGAGTCGGGACGTTCGCCGCCGCGCTGATCGTGCTCGCGGCCGCGCTGCTCGCCGCCCGGGCGCTGCTCCCGGTGGTCACCCGGTCCGCCGGACGGGCACTGCGCAGGCGGCGGCTCGGCATGGCGCTGGCCGGCTTCCAGCTCTCCCGCCGGCCCGGCGCGGCCCGGCTGTTCGCGCTACTGGTGGCCGCCGTCGCGGTCGCCGGATACGCCGCCTGCGCCGCCGACGTGGCCGGTCGGGGCCGGGTCATCCAGGCGCGGCTCGGCACCGGCGCGGAACGGGTGCTGTCGATCGAGCCGGTCACCCGGGGCCAGTTGCTGGCCGCCGTACGGGCCGCCGACCCGGCGGGCCGCTTCGCGATGGCGGTGGTCCGGCAGACACACACCGGGCCCGGCCGGCCGGTCGGCTTGGCCGTCGACTCGACCCGCCTGGCCGCCACGGCGTCCTGGCCGGCCGGCGCCCCCGAAGCGGCCGAGGTGGCCAAGCGGCTGCGGCCGGCGGCGCCCGCGCCAGTGGTGATTCCCGGGCAGGACGTCACTGTGGACATCAGCACGTCCGCTCTGGACCCCGGCAAGCCGGTGCGGCTGGCCGTCGTGTTGTCGTCGGTGACCGGCCGCGGCGACGTGGTGGTGCAGCTCGGCGAACTGCACGACGGGCCGTACACCTATCTGCAGCGGGTGCCGGTGTGCCAGGACGGCTGCCGGTTGAACGCGTTTCGGCTTACCACGGCCCGCGGCATCACCGCGCTGACCGGCCGGGTGACGTTCACCGGTGTGCGCAGCGTCAACCCGGCGCAGACCGCGGTGCAGCCCGGCCAACTCGCCGACGCCGCCCGGTGGCGGGCCGACGGGCTGGGCAAGCTGACCACCGCGCCGGACGGTCTGCAGCTCGACATCGACGCGGGCATCGGGCTCACCGACGGTCTGCTGGTCGAGCCGGTGGACACGCCGTACCCGATCCCGGTGGCCGAGGCCGGCCGCTCGTACGCCAAATCCATCGACGGCCTGGACGGCCGCGCGATGCCGATCACCCGGATCGCCGGGCTGCCCGCGTTGCCGGCCGCCGGCATTCCGGCCGTGCTGTATGACCTGGAGTACGCGGATCGATTGTCGGTGGACGCCGCACCGGCCACCGGCGAACAGGTGTGGCTCGCCGCGAACGCGCCGGCGGACATCCTGACCCGGCTCGACGCGCACGGCCTGGTGATCACCGGCGACATCCGAGCCGAACAGATACGCCGACAGCTCGACCAGCAGGGTCCGGCGCTGGCCTTGTGGTTCTATGCGCTGGCCGGCTGCCTGGCCGTGGCGCTCGGCGCCGGTGCGCTGATCCTGGCCGCCACCGTCGACCGGGCCCGCCGAGTGGAGGACCTGTCCGCGTTGCGCGCTCAGGGGTTGAGCCGGGCGGCGTTGCGGCAGGCGACACTGTGGACCTATCCGGTGCTGGTCGCCATCGCGGTGCTGGCCGGTGTGCTGATCGCGCTGCTCGGTTGGTGGCTGACCGGCTGGGCGCTGCCGCTGGCCGGTCTGCATCCCCCGCCGCTGCCGCTGCCCGCTTGGCCCCGCGCGTACGTGGTGGCGGCGGTCGGCCTGCTTGTGCTCGTCGTGCTGGCCGCGGTGGCGTATCTGGCCGGGCGGCGCACCCTGAAGGAGATCTCATGAGAACGCTGACGGTGCTGGCGGCCGCCTTCGCCTACGGTTCGGACGAGCCGGTGCTGCGGGACGTCACGGTGACCGCCGGCCCCGGCGAGATCCTGGCCGTCACCGGCACCTCCGGCGCGGGCAAGACGACGCTGCTGAACGCGATGGCCGGGCTGCTGCCACCGGCGGCCGGCCAGGTCCTGGTGGACGGCGAACCGGTCGGCGACCGGGACCACGCGGTGGCGCTGCGGGTGGTGCTGATCCCGCAGGACAACGGCCTGGCCGCGATCCTGACCGCGGCCGAGAACATCACCGTGGCGATGATCGCCACCGGTGGCAGCACCGCGGAGGCGCGCCGCGGGGTGACCGACTCGCTGGAGAAACTCGGCCTGGCCGGGCACGGCGACCAACTGATCGAGGAGCTTTCCGGCGGCCAGCAACAGCGTACGGCGATCGCTCGCGGCCTGGCGCTGCGCGGCGACGTGCTGCTGGCCGACGAGATCACCAGCGAACTGGACGCGGCGAACCGGCAGCGGGTGATGGAACTGCTGCGGGCCGAGGCGCAACGGGGTGCGGCGGTGGTCTTCGCCACCCACGACCCGGAGGCGGCGGCCGCCTGCGACCGCGAACTGCACCTAGTCGACGGCGCCGCGACGCTGGTCCGGGGCTAACCGTCGCCGTTGGCATCCGGTCGGAGCGATGGCGCGCGAAAGAACAGTAGGTCCCGACGCTCCACATCCATTCAGGTGTGAGCCACGCCTGAATGGGTGTGGGTGCGAAACGTTTGGTGCCGCTCGGCGGCGGCGGTTGCTCGCCCGATGGCAACGCCCGCACGGCGCGTCCTCGCCGGACACGTCGGCACGCCCACGGGGAGCGGCCTCGCCGGTCAGCCTGAGGTTTTGGCGTGGCGGGGGACCGGCTGGTCGGGGGCCGGCTGGTCCGTGCCCGGCGGCAGGTCGGGTACGAAGCGCACCGTCCCGTCCGAGTGGTCCACCGTAAACAGGGTGCCCGGCGGGAAGCTGCCCAACACCTCCGGCGGCAGTTGCACGGTGCCGTCGCCGGCGACCACGGCGAAGTCCTGCCCGTCGCGGCCTTCCGCGCCGACCCGGCCGTCGCGGATGGTCACGGCGCGGCCGAGCCGCGCACCGACCTCGTTGTCGTGGGTGACGACGACGATGGTGGTGTGGCGCTCGGCGTTGACCGTCTCCATGGCGGCCAGAACCTCGTCGCGGCCGGCCGTGTCCAGGCGGCTGGTCGGCTCGTCGACCAGCAGCAGGCCGGGCCCGGTGGCGATGCCGACGGCCAGGGCGGCGCGTTGCCGGCCGCCGGGGGTGAGGTCGGCGAGGCGGGAGTGCCCCTGGCCGGGGAGTCCGACCAGGTCGAGGATGCGGTCGGGATCGTCCAGGGTGATGCCGCGGGTGTGTGCGGCGCGGCGTTGCGCCAGCCAGATGTTGCGGTGCAGGGTGGCGTACGGCAGCAGGTTGCGGGACGCGCCCTGCAGCACCACGCCGACCTCGGTGCCACGCAACCGGGAGATCTCGGCGTCGGCGAGTTTGCCCATGTCGTAGGTGCCGATGTTGATCCGGCCGGCGGACGGGCGCATCAGGCCGGCGAGCAGCGCGATCAGCGTCGACTTGCCGGAGCCGGACGGTCCCACCAGGGCCAGCGTCTCGCCCGGAGCGATGGACAGGTCGACGCCGGCGAGCGCGACGACGTCCCCGGCTTCGGCGCGGTAGATGTGTACCACCCGGCGGCACGCCACGGCTAAACCATTCATCGGCTCACGGTAGCGAAGATCCGGTCACCAACACGACCCACCGCCGTACGCAAACCTCCGGCAGCGGCTGAACCTGAGGTCGCCCATACGTGTTCGTACCCCGCCTTCTAGGGTTGATCCGTGCGCGACATCGCCGTCTTCACCGGAAGTGCCCACCCGCAACTCGCGACCGAGATCTGTGAGCACCTCGGAGTCCCGCTGCTGCCGACGAAAGTCTCCCGTTTCGCCAACGACTGCATCGAGGTCCAACTGCAGGGCAACTGCCGCGAACGAGACGTGTTCCTGATCCAGCCGCTGGTCCCACCCACCCAGGAGAATCTGGTCGAACTGTTGTTCATGCTCGACGCCGCGCGTGGCGCCTCAGCCGGCCGGATCACCGTCGTGCTCCCGCATTACGCGTACGCCCGCAGCGACAAGAAGGACGCACCGCGCATCTCCATCGGCGGGCGGCTCGTCGCCGACCTGCTGCACACCGCCGGTGCCGACCGGATCCTCGCGATGACGCTGCACTCGCCGCAGGTGCACGGCTTCTTCAGCATCCCGGTCGACCACCTGCACGCGCTGCGCGAACTGGCCCACCACTTCCGCGGGTACGACCTGGAGAACACGGTGGTGGTCGCGCCGGACCTCGGCTACGCCAAGGAGGCGGCCGCGTTCGCCCGGCTGCTCGGCGTCGAGGTCGCGGCCGGCGCCAAGCAGCGGTACGCGGATGACAAGGTGGTGATCAGCTCGGTGATCGGTGAGGTCGCCGAGCGAGACGTGATCGTGCTGGACGACGAGATCGCCAAGGGCAGCACGGTCTTCGAATTGCTCGCCCGGCTGCGCGAACGCAACATCCGCAGCGTCCGGATCGCCTGCACGCACGGGCTGTTCTCCGGCGACGCGATCCAGCGGCTGGCCGCCGAGAAGGACATCGAGGAGATCGTCTGCACCAACACGGTGCCGATCGCCCACGAGAAGGCCAACGAGAAACTGACCGTGTTGTCGATCGCGCCGGCGCTGGCCGAGGCGATGCGCCGGATCCACAACGGGGAGTCGGTGAGCGCGCTGTTCGCCTGAGCCGCGGTCAGCCATGCCACAGCCGGCGCATCTCCGGCGAGTCGCGGAGCACGTCCGGCAGCGGCCCGCAGGCGGCGACCCGGCCGCGGTCCAGCACCACGACGGTGTCCGCCCGTTCCAGGGCGGCCCGTCGGTGCGACACCACCAGCATGGTCTCCGGCCCGTCGTCGGCGAGCCGCTGCCACAGCACCCGTTCGGTCTCCGCGTCCAGCGCCGACGACAGGTCGTCGACCACCAGCAGTTCCGGGGACCGCACCAGCGCGCGTACGGCGGTGGCCCGCTGCACCTGGCCGCCGGAGAGGCGCACCCCGCGCGGGCCCACCACGGTCGCCGGCCCGTCCGGCATCCGGGCCAGGTCGCGGTCGAAGACGGCCAGCGCCAGCGCCCGGTCGAGGTCGTCGTCCGGGTGGCCGAGCAGCAGGTTCTCCCGCAGCGAGGTGGAGAACAGCCGGGGGATCTGGCTGGCGTACGCGACTCGCCCGGGCACCAGGAAGGTGCCCGGATCGTCGATCACCCGGCCGTTCCACAGCACCGTGCCGGCGTCCGTCGCGACCAGCCCGAGCAGCGCCCGCAGCAGCGTCGTCTTGCCCGCGCCGACCGCGCCGGTGACCACCGTGCACGATCCGCGGACCAGCCGCAGGTGCACGTCGTCGATGCCGCGACCGTGCGGCTCGAACCGTACGGTCAGCCCGCGCGCCTCCAGCACCTCGAGCCGGTCGCCGGCCGCCGGCGGATCCGCCGGTCGGGGACCCAGGGCCAGGTCGCGGACGTCCTCGTGCGGCGCCATCAGCCGGCCGAGCCGCTCGGTGGCGACCTCGGCCTGGGGCAGCCGGTAGAGCAGCACGCCGATCGCCCGGGGCAGCGCGGTCAGCCAGCTCACATACGTGGTGAACAGCGCGAGGTCGCCGACCGTGAAGTCACCGCGGCGCATCGCACCGGCGGCCAGCAACAGCACCAGGCCGATGCTGAGGTCGACGGTGGCGCCGGTCGCCGTGTCCATCAGGTCGGTGGCCAGCCGGTCGCGCACCGCCGCGGCCCGTCGCCGCTGGTTGTGCTCGCGCAGCCGGGCCATCGCGGCCTCCTCGGCGCCCGCGGTCTGCAGTGCCAGGACACTGCCGAAAACCTCCCCGACGTACGCCGTGACGACCGCCCCGAGCTCCCGGGCGCGCAGGTGCAGCCGCCGGATCAGATCGCTCATCAGCTTGCTCAGCACCGCGACGACCAGCATCGGCAGCACCAGGACCAGGGTGATCACCGGATCGATCGACGCCATCACGACCAGTGCCCCGGCGCTGAACAACACCGCGCCGGCCAACTCGACGCCGTGGTCGACGAAGTTGGTCAGGTCGCTGGTGTCGGTGCTCAGCCGAGCCAGCGCCTCGCCGGACGAGCGGGGCAGCCGGCTGGCCGCGGCGCCCCGCGAACCGAGCACCGAAGTCAGCACGTTGGTCCGCAGCAGCGTCGCCGCGGCGTTCCACCAGTAGGTCCCGTACGACCAGGCGATGAAGATCATCAGGCCGCGGGTCAGCTCCACGCCGACGAACGCCGCGCACAGCCACAGCGCCTGCTCCAGCGCGGCCGGCCGGTGCCCGCCGATCCGGTCGAAGATCTGCTGCAGCAGCAGGCCGGTGCCGATCGGCAGAAAGCTGACCGGCATCCAGAGCAGCGCCCCGATGACGAAACGCCGCAGGTCGAAGCCGGCCAGCCGACGCGCGACGATCAGCGCCGGCCTCATCGGGACACCCCGGCGGTCTCCAGCATCGCGGCGAACCGGCTGCCCGGATCGGCGAGCAGATCGGTACGGCGGCCGTACTCGACGATTCGGCCGTCCACCACCACCGCGATCGTGTCCACCTTGGACAGCGAGCTCAGCCGGTGCGCGATCAGCACCGCGGTACGCCCGGCCAACAGCTTCTCGACGCTGTCCGAGACGCGCCGCTCGGTCGCCGGGTCCAACCGGCTGGACGCCTCGTCGAGCACCACCAGACCCGGATCGGCGAGATAGGCCCGGGCCAGCGCGAGCAACTGCGCCTCGCCGGCGGACAGGCCGCCCACCTGGTCGTCCAGCCGCAGGTTCAGGCCGACCTCGGCGAGGACCGCACGCAGCCGCTGGTCCGGCAGATCGGTCCGGAACAGCGTCAGGTTGTCGCGCACGCTGGCCGCGAACAGCTGCACATCCTGGGTGACCACGCGGACCCGGCGCCGCAGCGACACCGGATCGGCGTCCCGCAGGTCCAGCCCGCCGATCCGGACCGTGCCCGCGGTCGGATCGTAGAGGCGCAGGATCAGCCGGGCGATGCTGGTCTTGCCGCTGCCGGTCCGCCCGACCAGGCCGAGCTTCTCGCCGGGCGCGAGCGTGAGGGTGACGTCGTGCAGCACGGGACGGCGGTCATCGGCGTACGCGAAATCGACGTGCCCGAGCTCGAGCCCCAACGGCCCGGCGGCGGGCAACGGCCTGGGGTCGACCGGATCCGGGAGGCTGCGCCGCTCGGCCAGCAGCGCGCCGACCCGGGCGAAGCCGCCGAGCGCCGCCTGCAGCTCCCGCAACTGGCCGATGAGCTGCTCGAACGGCGTGCGCACCAGCAGCGTGTACTGGAACAGCAGGACCGCCGTCCCGACGCTGATCGCGCCGGACTGCCGGCTCCACGCGGCGAGCCCGAGCACGATCGCGGTGCCCGCGGCGAACGCGACCGTGGTGCCGCCGAGCACCGCGCTGCCGGCCCGCGACCCGGCGAACTCGGCGCGGTACCAGGCCCGCGCCACCACCCCGAAGCGCCCGACCACGTGCCGCCCGGCGCCGTTGGCCCGGACGTCCTCCGCCCCGGCCAGCCACTCCTCGACGGCGCCCAGCATGGTCGCGGTCGCCGCCCGAGACCGCACTTCCGACGGTACGGCGAGCCGCTGCGCCCCGACCATCCCGGCGCCGACCAGCACGCAGTAGCCCAGCAGCACCCCGCCGATCCGCAGATCGACCGTGCACACGATGACCACCACGCCGGCCAGCAGCAGGAAGCTGGCGACCGCGTCGAGCAGGAAGGCGACGATGAAGTCGGCGATCGCGGCCACGTCGCCGTCCACCCGTTCGATCATCTCGCCGGGCGTGTGCCGGCCGTGGAACGCCAGGTCGAGGTGGAGCGCGTGGGCGACCGCCCGCTCGCGCAGCCGATTGGTGCCGTCCCAGGCGAGCCGGCTGGCCAGCCAGGCGGTGAGCACCCGGGCGCCCTGGGCGGCCACCGCGACCGCCAGATAGCCGGCGGCGAGCAGGCCGAGCGTGTCGCCGCCGGCACCGGCGATCGCGTCGTCCACGAACCGCCGGACGAGTTGCGGCGCCAGCAACGGCAGCATGGTGGCCGCGGCGATCGCCGCGGCGAGGGTGATCGCGGCCCGGGGCCGCGGACGGAGAAGTTTATAGGCGGATGGTCCCGAGGATCGCACTGAGCGTCGTGTCTCCCGAGTAGGCGGCAGAAGTGGCCAGGACGAACACCGACGTCGTTCGCATGTCACTTCTCCTCGGGTGAGACCGGTTCCTACGGGTTAGTCGACCAGGTGCCGAGATCAGCGGCAACCCGATTACGGCCGGGGCGGCTGCGGGCCGCAGAGGCTGCGGATCGCGGCCAGCAGCGTCGACCGGGTGAACGGCTTCTCCACCAGCATGCTGTTCGCGTCCAGGTGCAGTTGCGGCCCGAGCGACGCCGCCGTGTACCCCGACATATAGAGCACCGGCAGGTCCGGCTGGTGGGT
>Ga0307516_10008062_pt1 | contig 11972 bp, 20 predicted proteins | sample 19_EM_MG_FD_203310 | JGI IMG/M metagenome (GOLD analysis project Ga0307516, IMG submission 203310) | Populus trichocarpa ectomycorrhiza microbial communities from riparian zone in the Pacific Northwest, United States - 19_EM | ecosystem: Host-associated > Plants > Roots > Unclassified | place...
AAAAATTTACATTGTTATTTCTTAATTTGTTTTGCAAGGGACAGGCAAAAGAAAAAGGTTAAATATTTGATACTCTCAACATAAGAAATGATCTCAAATCATGTCTTGACACAAAAATGATAAAAATGATGCTGTATGATATTTGTCTTTTTTGTTGAACAAAATTGTAAATAAAAGAGTATCTCTTTCTTCTATTTTTTAAAAATGTTTTGTCATGAAACATTGGGAAATGCTTGCAGTGTTTATGACCCTATCTACTTCATTCCAAAGGCTCAAGTGGATGAGGTTGGGCAGCAGATTCAACGAGCGCATAAGTGGGTACTGAAACAACGGCATGCCGTGGTTCCCAACAAAGCAATCAATCAATGTGAGGCATCATATGATGGCAATAAACAGAAGGCTGCTATGGATTGCTTTGATGACACCGGGATCATGGTGCTAATCTGTCGCCATGACATCCCTCTCTTCTTTGCCAACATTGACACTCCCAGTGAGCAACAAAAATACAGCATTGCACTCATTGAACACCTCTTTGCGTTCCTGCCGCCTTCAGCCACTGTAGTTGTACTATATGATGTTGGATGCGTGCTGGCTCGTTCTTTAGAAAAGGTATGCCAACTCGCAATGTTATCAACCAGTACTGACATCCGTAAGTTCAACATTCTTCACGATGACGTTGTTTGTCGCACCCGTTTTGCCACAACCACCATGCATGCCTATGGGCATGAATGGGCATGCCAGCTCATGTATAACCCTTGAATTATTCCCAGTCTAGGTCTCTCAGATGGAGAGGGAACTGAGTGCCTCTGGTCATGCTTCATCAAGCTCATTGGCATTGAGCGAGCATCATCAGTAAGTACATTTCATTGTGGCAAATCAGTTGCATCTCACAACACCCATTCAGCATCAGCGGCACATCTGGCTCATTGATCATCATGCTGCTGCGATAGGGATCGAGATGCAAAATGATCTCAGTAACTGGATTCAACATCGATTGAAGAAAGGGATTGCCGAACAAGGTGCCAAAGTGCAATGAATCATTGACACCTGTGGATTCAAAATCTCAGAATTGCGGAAGCAGTGGGCTGATCAATGCAGCACACAGCTTTCAGTACAAGCCTGTAAGCCTTCTCATGTAGCTGAAGTCCATGGCTGATACATTATCATTAGATGCACCAGTGTGGCTGAAAAAAGAATTGGACACAGTTCTTATACTGCAGTCCGACTTAGAGGCCTCAGACAAGGCACTACAAGCTGCCTGGACAATAATTGAGAGGGATGCCACGCAAGACACCTTGGAGGCTCTCCAGAGCTTGGAGCGTAGTTACAATCGGCTTCTAACTAAGGTAGATGTACTATATACATTGTTGAACATCCAAGACAGGTTTCCGGAACTCCATGGTGTCAACCTGGAGTTTGTCCGTACTCTTCTATTGGCACACGACTTGAAGATCAACATCTGGAAGCAGGCAATTGGTAGCTTTTTTGAATGGGATAAGCTGGATCATGCTGTGGGCGGCAAGCAGAAAGCCTTAGGTCAGGTTCATTGAATGTACAACTCGCCCTAACATTCTTTTTTTCTAGGTACGAAGCTCCATCAACAGACTTGCAAAGCGATTGCCAAGCATCAGCCAGCTCTTATGTCTGCAATCCGCAAATTTAATATCTACTGTGAACGTCTGGCTGAGTTGTACGACCCATCTTCTGGCATCCCCCTCCCCTCACCACTCACAACAAAGCTTGCAGAACTTCACAATGATGAGAGCCTTCTTCAAGATATCTGGGTCACACCTTCGATTGGTGAAATCCCACATTGGCTTGAAGATATTGACATGAGAGAGGGTATTAGAGTGGTCCTCAAGTCTGATCGTTGCCTTGAAGAACAACGTTGCCTTAGCATTGAGGCTGACAACATGTGCCAGTGGTATGGACGCGAGCTGTGTGCCGTTGAACTCACCATCCGACAACCTGAAAGTATGTAAAATGATTTATTAATTTCATTGACTAATGCTCTTTTAGATTCTATGTACTCTCTAATACTTCAGCGACATAGGGAGACATTAATGAAGCTATTGGAACAATGGCCCACCCCGCTGGCATCCGTCATCCACTATCAAAGTCAGGCACACACTGCTGTGTCCGTTGCCAGTACCCTCGCAGGTACTCCTACCCCTCTTGAGCTCCAATGGCTGCCTTCGGTTGTATGCAATGTAGATGGTCTGACTGAGGAGGTCTCCACACTATCACCAGCTGATCTCAATGTGGCTGAATCTCTTCTAGACCCCAACCAAATTTCCTTGACAGATGTTCTCGAAGACGTGGAAGCTGATCCCCATATTAATGAAGATAGCTTGGGTGACAATGAAGATCAGAATCCTGCCTATAGCATCAATCTTATTTGAGAACTTCCTTTCGTAAGTTCCTTCGTGTCTATTCATTCACACTTAGTCATATTCTCTTCAGGCCCTCACAAGTGATACGATCAGCATGTACAGCAACACTCTTATCATTTGCAGGGTTTTCGCAACACGCATCCAAAATCCACAGGATGGGTTCCCTCACCAGACCTTTGAGATGGACGACTACGAGTGCCTTGCTTGCCAAACTGCTTGACTCAATGACATATGTATCAATGGCTGTTCTGTGCTACTGTACTCAAGGTTCCTATCCTGGAATGCTGCACAATGTGCCATTCTGTCAACCCACGATCTCCCCCACATCCAATACCATGCGGAGGACAATGTTTTATGGAGAAATATATCATGGACTCACTATTGGGAAAAACCGATGTGGATACTCCCCATTCACTGGCCATCCCCTGTCAGGCACTGGGTCGTTTGTATTATCAAAATTAACTCGAAACAACTACTCCTCTTCAACAGCTTTGCCAAGAAAAAGCTGTGGAAACATGAGATAAAGGTATTCTCGTACTTCTGACTGCTATTCTCACTAATGCTTGACAGGACATCATCCAGCTTATTGCCCGCTTGTCCCATGTAGCCTTCAAGAGGCTCAGAGTTCCTCGGAATGATGGGGGAAGCTGGTTGGCGCACCCGATTGAGGTAAGTACTACAAAATATACTTGGAGACCATCATTCAATGAAATTCAGGTCAAACCTCTGCAATCCAATGGGTATGATTGTGGACTCTGGGTGTTGGCTCAGATTATGGCGGTTCTATGTGGGTATGACATTACCAACTTGCGTGAGGGAGATATGCCAGAGTTTCATCGTTACTTGCAATCCCTTGTTCTTAGCATACCAGTACCTGGAAAGTAATTACAATGCACTATTATCGTATGGATTTCCGCCTATCTCTAATTCTAATGCCTCTTCCATGATACAATGGATATCTTGAGCTTGCCAATGTAACCAGCATGCCGCCATTCAGTTGTGACGACGACTAGACTCCACAGAAGCTTGTACAATATCATAAACAGAAAACCACCATACCATCCGCTCCTTAATACTATGTACCAGTTCTGTGAAGAGATCAAGATCCCTTTTTTCAAATTGCTTTGCTCGCTCAGCTTTCATTTCGTCTGATAGCCTGGAATGTCACCCAAGCATGACATCAACCAGATTGCAAGTGAATCTTTCTTCTTCTGGTGTTGAATCAGACTCGGCATTGTATGGGGGATCCTCCTCCCAGCCCAGGAGTTCCGATTCATCCAGAGCATTGGCACTCTGAGCTGCTTCCAAAAACATGGCTGATGTCGGCAGACGCATTGTTGCGTGAGTGATGAGTGCTGGCGGTAGAACTGGAATGGAGGAGGTGTGGGGATCCAAGCCTCTCCATGTGGGTGGAGGACTTTGGTGAATGGTACCGTTACGGAGGTGTCGACCAACCCACTTTCTGTATGCACACCAATTCTGCTCAGACCAGAGTTCCTTGTCCCTGAAATATACTTCAAAGTTAGTCATTGCACTGTAAGAGTATAGTGCCAGTTACTTGGTACATGCATGGAGTGCCTTTTGCTTGCACTCAGCTGCCTGTCTGTCATGCAGTGTGAAGTATTTAGCTGTGTGCCCCATGGGAACTAGTAAGAGGTGATGGTGAACCCAATTCACAACAGCCAAATACATTGAATGATAGCACTATCATGTGCAGACTGACAGACATAGCAAATAGGGAACATTTATTCTAGTGTCATCTGATAGGGAGAAGCATATTAAAGTATTTCCAACTCTTACAAGGGGCAAGAATACAGTATTCAAGGTTGCAGCTATGCTTTATTTTCAGTAGGAAGGTTATTCATATTGTGATTGGCTGTCCGAGTGTGAGCCTGACCGCATTGAAATGAGCGTGGGTGCCCCTTCTAGAGGAACAACTATCTTCATCTGAGAGAAGAGGCTGGCTCAGACAGACTACCAGATAGTGTGGATATCTATCATTCTTATGGTGTACATATACATGTGGTGTGTGATAGATACATATGTGCAATAAAGTGTGTAGAAAAACATAATGATGACAATTTCCAAAAAGAGGAGGCGAGCCCATCACTGCTGGAGTGCTCAGGTATGCCGAGTGGGCTATTTCCACATGCTGGCGAGACTCGGGGGAGTGTGGTTGCATGTGGAATGGTATTGGGGACAGGTGTGAGGAAGGAGAAGGAAAGTAACATCCAGATGGTGGATCCACCACCCTGTTTCAAGCTGTCAACATGTGGACGCTTGCTGTCCATCTCTTCCATTGCAGCAGGGCTGAGAGGACACTTGATTGAATTGGATCCAGATGATATGGGCGAAGGTCCGTTGGACGAGACATATCAACAGTGGGCAGTGGCAGGTGAAGTCATAGTGTGTCAGCTGCCACTCAACAATGTCAGCAAGTGCACATTCTCATGGCCAGACACTGAGGGCTCAGCAGAACAGGACTGTGAAAGAACAACCAAGGCATCCACGGCACCCTTGTCATAAATCTTCATCAATGACTCAGCACAGCTGGTGTGATGTGGCATTGGGTGGAGATGGCTGCAAAGAATGACTGCCAGAGCCACTCCACCTTGCCGTATCTTGACCATCCTTGATTTGGAATGTAGGACCACGTGGGAGGCGCAGATAAATGTGCAGAACAAGGTGACATCTCCATTGGGCTCAGGGCACAGTGGGCGTCTGGCAAGCGGAAAGGATAGTATGAATGCTGTGAGCCGTGTCCAGAGTAGGGGCATCCACGGGGATGACCCCAGTCGCAAGGATCTCTGGAGGAGCATGACGACCCCAAAATGGATTGTGCTGTGCAGGCTGCACAGGCTCGCGCGAATATGAAGGCGGCAATCACTGGGATGAGGAGGGGCTGGGTTGGGCTGGCGACCTGGATGATAGGAAGGGAATCCAGATGCACCCATGCAGGTATGGACAATGTGTGCAAGAAAATAAATAGCCCGCAGGTAATCGAGATCAAGGGTGACCTACCTGGCAATCCAAGCAATGAACCTCCTCGTCTTGCTCTTCACTTTCCTCCTGTAGCGTGAGTCGATGGTGGTGGTGTCGTTGACGCTGCAGATGAGGGTGGTTGATGGGCAATGGCATCATCGCATGATGCCGAAGTTTGGAGGTGGTGGTTGGGGTGGTTGTGGCATGCGTGGTGTCGATGACACTGGGGAGTACCAATCATTGTGCCGGTGAGAGTGACTCAGAAGGGTGGTGGGGTGGTACTAACGGGAGGCAATGTCCACACTATGGAGATAGTGGACAGCGCACAGCGGGCTCTACTCAAATGACAATGAAGTCTTAACTCACTTGAGATAGATGGTTCAAACTTGAAGCAAGATAATCGAAGGGGGTTTGATAGAACTTTACTTGTAGACAAGAAGTTCAGTGAATAGAACGTAATTGGTAGATTCGTTATTCTCTACCTAAAAGACATAAGAGTATTTATACGTCTGAGCTGCGCACAGACCATGTAAAGTAGAGAATCTCTGAGAGTCCATAAACGGACAGTAGATAAGTACCTTCCTAACACAGTAATTCTGTGGAAGCTCGTAGAACCTCGAAGAAGTCCACAGTGAGTCACATGTAAGATAAGAGATAGGAAGAACGGTCTAGATTGACCTCACAAGAACATTCCAGAAGGAACGTTATCTCCTTATCATGACCTTGTCATAGATAAGTGATATGACTCTGGTTAGTCGGTACTCTCTGATAACCAGTCATGTGACATAGACTATCACATGGAAGAGAAAGAGTCCAGACACCTCACGTGTCAAGGCTCCTGAGAAATCATGTGCTAGTGATGACTAAGCACTCACTTTCTCAACAGGTACTGGTTGTCGTTGTCCTCGCTGTGGGTGGTGGGTGTTGCTGTCATTGTCAGTAATTGGGGCTATGGGCAAAATGGCACTTACCTGATGGCCATTGTCATTGCAGTCAACATGAGAGTAAGAGAGTGAATGTGGTGATTAGTAAGAAATTGAAGTGTTGTAAATAGAGGCATTGTGATTACTAATCACAACACCTCTCTTGCCTTAAGTCCACAGCTCGAAGATGCCGATGCCCAGCATCCAGCACTGCACAGATGATAACGACCAGCCCTCAGTCCTAGGGCAATGACACCAATGTGCCCTACACACCTGGAAACAAGTGAGTTTGTTCTTTACAAGTGTCAATGATCACTAGTACCAATCTCCCTTAGCATCAATGGACCACCAGCACCAGGTCCCATCATCGACAATGTTAACAATCACCACCCCAAGGTTCTGTGTCTATGTCGGCGACTAGCCCTACCCAGTCTCTGTATCCATGCAAACAACAGTTTGTTGTCATCACAGAGGCTCTGCAGACCCTCACCAACCTGCACAGAGGCTCTGCAGAACCTCACCAACCTATCAATCTGAGGTTTGCCATCATCATCTCAAGCCAGCATCACAAATCAAGTTTCATGTCCACTGGACTTCCATGTAAGTTATACTTTACTTTACTTTCTAGAGGTGCACTCTGATCTTTGGCAGATCTCTAGTAATGCCCATCGTACATAAAAATGGCATACTGTCCTGGTTGCAGTTTCCTTTCCCATCCTTTGTTTACTGCACACTGGCAATTCTTCATGGCAACAGTAAGCACTCTTTTCCAATAACTGTACTCTACATGCATCTGATTTTTGTCAGGAAAAGACATGTAGTTCTAGCCAGTCAGGAGCTGACCCTGCGGGTCTAGTACCAGCACATCCAGAACTATTAACAGGTTTTCAGGACGACTATGTATTGATACAGGAAGGAGGCAGCCGTCATGAACCTTCACCTTCCACCATGATAACTCCAACCTGACTCCATCAGAGGATCAAGGTGACCACTCGGGATACTGGGCTGATCCATGAAGTGTTGTTCCGCCGAAGCCACATTCCCCCCAGCGAGACTTCAATGGATGTTCCTCAAAGTTCTGATGGTGATAATAATCCCTTTCTCTCAGAACCTCTCATCAAGACTGTTTCCAATGCACGCAGTGATATGTCTATCACTGAAAATATAGGTAAGCTTATTAAATTGTATTTCTGCTTTTAGCTGAATTGGTCCCAGAGGGTGATGATATGCCACGGCCTTCTCTGCTGACACCCCACACAGCTGTCCCCCCTCTCGATATCCTTACTATCAAGGCTGCTTCCAGTGCTTACACTGACTCTTCCTTTACCAAAAATACAGGTAAGTTTGTTGAAACAGTATTCCTGTAGTTAACTCAATCAGTTGCAGAGAGTGATAATATACCATGGTCATCCCTGCAGAAACCCAGTGCAACCCTCTCATGAGGGTCCTCGAAGCCACCTCCAGAATGGTCTGCACCGTCTTTCCCCACCATTGCAAAATCAGCTTGTGGTCTGGCCCCACTTTCAGCCCTTGACAAATTGGGCTTTGAGCCTGCGCAGAGTGTCGATGAGCCCGTTAACAGTGTAAGTCATTGCTTTGTTCATAGGGTGAATATATTAATCATATATATATCCCAAGATTGAGCCATCAAGGCTTATTCCACAGGGTACAGTGCTTGCCTCCATACCATTGTCAAATCAGCTCATGGTCTGGCCCCACCTTCGGCCCTTGACAAAATGGGCTTTGAGCCTATGCAGAGTGATGATGAATGTGTCAAGAGTGTAAGTCGTTGCTTTGTTCATAGGGTGAATGTATTAATCATACATATGTCCAAAGGCTGAGCCATCAAGGCTTATTCCACGGAGTACAGCGCTGGCCTCCCAAGACTCACCCACTCCATGCCATTGTGCTACCCCCACTCCCTTGCAAGAATCTGATTTACTGCTGCTTCCATCCACTGGAGAACATAAGACTGAAAGTGGCAGACATGATGGAGATGACAAGGATCCCACTTACACTCGTGGGAGGGTTCCCGATGTGCTCATGGATGAGTTCAGTGAGGGTTTTCAGCAAGTGAATGATATATTCACCAAACTCGGGGTGAGTCACGGAATGCCATGGCAACAGGTCAGGGATCACTACAACCGCCAGTACTCATGCACAAATTCACAAAATGCTTGGAATATCTATACTGCGTATTTTGTCAAGCACAAGGAGACTGAACTTGCATGGATCCCTGACAATGTCGAAGGAACCCCTTCTCAGGCGGATGTCAAGAAGTGCTACAAGTGTTTCAAAGACAATTACCCTGATACCTATATTGAAATCCTGGAAACATGGAAGGAGTCCAAAGAGCTTGAAGATATGGGTGGAACAGTTGCACAATGCCAGCAACTTTTCAACAAGGCTGCGAAGAATCTAGTCGCACGGTAAGCATTTCTTTGGTGTCCTAACAGCGATATATATTGAATTGATTGTCTTTGCTCTAGTTCACCAGACTATCAAAAGCACACAGGTTCGAGGGCTGCTATGTATTAGCCAGCAAGGTTGTCAATCAAGATGGCAGCCTTGGCCATGCCTTTAGTACTCCAGCCCCAATACTAATTTTTATAGTTCTTTTCTGTGCGTTGTCATGTGGATACCGATACAATCATTGTGCATCTGAAGGTGCACATATAGTACATCTACACCATTTGTCTGTGTCTGCCATCATTTGATATTTTATTAGTAACAAGGTATCTCTAGAGAGCGTAACAGAAGCCTTTGAAGGTACCACCAAACTCCCTACAGAAACCACCACTGAGGGAAGCAAGGGAAAGCAACACACTAACAACAAAAAGGATCAGCCTGACAACGAAGATGATGTCATTGAAATCATCGAGCGACCCGATCACGAACAAGTCAAGCAACTTCTCAGGAAGCTTGTTGGTGGGTTCTCAATATCTTGGCTTTGATGACCTCTGACCGCTTCTTAAGAGGGTTATCATTTGAAGTGGGCATTGCAGAAGCTGTTCCCATGGAAGTCATTCCTCAGCCATCTCACAAGCAGTTCACTGGTCATGAAAAACTGGCTGGTGGATGTTCTATTCCTGGGTGAGGAACACTGCAGCAGAGGAAGTGCAAAGGGTATCTCGGACCTCACTCTGGCAGACTGTTCTAAGCTTGTTACTGCTCTCACAGACACCAGCAATGACAGGCTTCATCTTGAACACGTCCTGAATAAAAAATGTATGACATTGCCTCTTTAATATCAATGGATGCTAATGGAGCTACAGTGGCTCTTGTTGCATCAAAGAGTCCTGTCATAATTAATGCGCCACCACCATCAGACTCTAAACTTCAGAAGGGTTGGCGGATATTTTGCAATTCTGTGATCAACTACAATGGACCCGATCGATTGCCCAATCCATCTGCCACACAAATCAAGAAGAACAAGGGAAAGAAGAGGATGGTCACTGATATTGACACGTCAAGCATCCCTGATTCAGATGCCATTGATGAGATGCCTAGGATCAAGGAGCCAAAGTTGGCTGCAAAGCTCCTGGGTGTATTCCCTCCCCAACGATCTTCCAAGAGAAAGACTGTGACAAGTTCCAAAGTAATCATTCTTTCTAGTGATACACCATTTGAGTCGGAGCCATCTAGTGATGAATATCACCCGGACGAACAATCACAAGGCGGCCAAGATGATGACATGCGAACTGAAGATGGTGAGGTCAACGCTGACAACGTCATTGGGAATATCAACTCTGAGTATGAGTGAGAACCATTGTCACGCAAGCACAAATTGAAAGGGTCTCAAGTGAGCGATATCAAGCAGGAAACCAAGGCCTCGGTGCTACTGTTGGACTGCAAGGGAGAGACCTCTAAACACAGAAAGATGGTGGGCTCCAAAGGTCTGAGGGCCCATACTACCAGTGGCAAGACTCGTCACCGATGTATGTTCCATCAGATGATAGTTGTCAAGCAGATTCTTCTGCAAAGAAAGGTGCTCGCCCCAATGTTTCAGACCAGGGCAAGTCCGTCAATGTTACCCAGGTATGTGTACCTCCATGCCTTCAGATCCTACTTGTAATATTATTGTAACATGCTCTATACAGAAAAATGTTTGGTTTGAGGTCGCAGACTCCTACAAGGAGTCTGAAAACACCGTGAAACTGCGTGCCTCTCCTGCTACCTGTGCTAACTCTCCTGCTGGTCCTCACAATCGGTTGGTCTGTCCTTCCTACTCCTGCATTCTCTGATTCAACCTCTTCTAGTAATACATGGTTGCCCAATGCTCTCCCAGATGCTCCAGGCCCCACATCCACTGTTGTTGATGCCATGGACACTAGTAGCAACCATGGCTCGGCAGCTGACACATCAACCACCACTGACAGCCCATCCAATAACATCCCTCCTGTGGCCTTTTGAGCTACCCGTGAACCCTCCTGTGATGAACCTCCCATGGCTCCAATTAATACCCGCCTGGCTGCTGATCTCTTCACTGATCATGGTGACACACCAGCAGGCCAGCCTGACATAGACTTTTATACCTCACGTACTAGTGAACCTGTGTCAGCATCAGTCCCTCGGTCATCCCGCCTTGCCAGCCCTCCATTAATATCCCTTGACATGTCAACAGCATGCAAAGGAGAATGCCCAAAGCCCCGTCTCGTGTGGTACCATCAACCCAGAAATGAGAACGAACCATTCAACCTCCAGGACCAAGTGTTCCCCAATAGGTCTGAGAATACTAGACCATCTGGTGAGCACTCATCTAATCTGACTGCAAAACTGTTGGCTGCCGAGGAAGGTCATCATTTCACAAGCAAAGGCGAGGCTGATGGCTCTCGAGAAAGTGAGTGACTCGCACTCCATGTGCAGTGGCTCTCATGATTAACATCCAGGTCCTGAAGGAGGTCGTCAGCCTCGCGCTCACCAGAGTGCCCATCCCATCTCTCATGAAAACACATTCACACAACTGTCTCAGCAACCTGGGTTCAATGAGCGGCCTCTTGCGCCAGGGATGCTACCTTGGATGCGAGGTCCACCATATGACTACACTGCTACCATGCAAGGAGGGTGGTACCCGCCTCCACTGGCACCATATCAGCATCTTTACCGACCCGGTATGCATCCACCCTACCACGGACCATATGGAGAAGGTATTCCTCAAGTCAACTACAATGCACAACAGGCTGCCAGTAATCATGGGCCAGACTACTATTTGGGCAGTATCCGCAGAGCCTACGGAACAAGTACTCATTAGGGTGGCTCAAAGTTGGCGCCGTTGCCTTCGCCTTTGCTTACATATGCCTATGCTACCAAATTAGGAAGTCACATTCGAGTCAGCTTTTTTCACACTACGCATCTACAGTATTACCACTAAACACGACTCAATCCACTCATTTACTTCCGTACTTACTTCCACTCCTTATCATATTCACTCGTTACTGTTTTCATATACCAAATGCCTCGCAAAAAGACAACAGATGGCCCTCAAAATCCTGCTGTAACCTGGAACATAGCCATGATTTGGGACCTTGTTTCGCAGATCGAGAAGCCGGCCCATCTCAAGGTTCTATTTGGTATCAAGGAAGATTCCTATGATGTAAAGGTGTATTATTATACTTGGTACTTTGGCTAATTGGATCTCTAGAAAAAAACTGGTGAATGAAAGGTTGCTGTTTAC
>Ga0307516_10008063_pt1 | contig 11969 bp, 3 predicted proteins | sample 19_EM_MG_FD_203310 | JGI IMG/M metagenome (GOLD analysis project Ga0307516, IMG submission 203310) | Populus trichocarpa ectomycorrhiza microbial communities from riparian zone in the Pacific Northwest, United States - 19_EM | ecosystem: Host-associated > Plants > Roots > Unclassified | place...
GAATAGTACTTTCAGTTTAACCTATATATACTTTGTTTGTATTTAGGTTAAGACTAAGCACTCATAATATACATATTATTCAGAATTCTAGCCTCCTTTTCGTGTTTAAGCTTAATTATTTTAACATATGTATCCGAACCCATTAATAGTTTAATTAATTAATTATAAAACATGCTTTTTATAGTCCAAAATAGCTTCCATAAATGGCAAGACTAATCATTTGGGAATTTTCCAAATGAGTCGTAGAAAATGCTTCGTTTTAATGTAAGTGTTTGTTTGATATTGATATTAGTTATGAAACTCAAGAGCCATAAATTAATAGCGGGGTATTTTTTTTTAATTAACTCAATTATGTAATTGTTTATTTTTATCATATAGTTAAAAAAAATAATTTTTTTAAAAAATTTGTTATTAAATTTTAAAAAATCTATGGGCTTGTTGACGAGTTTGAAAAATTTAACTTTTATTTTTTTCTTTGAAATTGGATTAGTTGGGAAATAAGATTCATAATTTATTTATTTTTTACTTTCTATAGGATTTGTACTCGATTTTGCAAGCATTTAATGTTATTATAAAATTAAATAAAAAAACAAAAAAAAAACAAAGACACTGTCTCAATATTAAAAAATAATTATTGTCTTAAAGTTTTTTTAAAAGCTATATAATTTTTTTACCAATTATCAAAATTATCTTTAAATTCATTAAATTAAATGATTTATTTTTAATTATCTATCATATAGTTTAATTTAAAACTCAAATTAACTATGTCTCTATACTTTTAATATTATATTTTAAATTTAGAAAAAGAAATAGTATGATATGTAGCGCATACAAATGTACTGGTAGCGAACTGTTTTTAATTTGTTTCATTTCGAAGTATAAAGTTTCACGTCGAGGACAAATTGGCTTTGCCAGATTACTCGCAGTGGGGGGTTAAGTTGGACTCCTTTGGACTCCAAACTAGCTATTAATTAAGCTTGATTTATGACTCGATTGTGTAAGCGAGTCAACCAAATGAAGTCGACAACATAAAGACAAGAGACTTAAAGCTGTAATTTTTCCATCTATCCGTACCAATTATCACAGTGCACTGAATAGAGTTTATCTGCCGACACATTATTGGCATTCAAACTTGGTTGCTTAACCTTCAAAATTAGGAAAGGGACTTCTTTCCCAGCATGGTATGCCCAAGTGAACTGGATACTGTTCACTTTGCTAAAAACTTCCTCCACGCAAATGCTTCATTTTCACATGAATTACTTATTGATGCATAGGCATTTATTGTTTTTTTTTTGGATTGTCTTTCGAAGCGTGCTCAAGGAGAGGATTATAACCCAAATGTTTCTGACTCAAACAAGCGCTAAGTTTAGATGTATATAGGTCGGACAAGCCGGTAGATTCACCATCTTCTAACATTTATGAGTCTGATAATTTATAAAATTCATCGACATTAGACTTATACTTTTTCTTTAACTCCAAAAAAATCACAATCACAAGCTCTCTAATAGGATCGTGAGTCAAAAATATTTTATTTTGACGAGTTAAAGATATTTTTTACCATGTGAGTTAAAGATATTTTTATCCTGACAATACAGATATATTATCATGATATGTAAATTCTACCTTATGTAAGAGATTTTCAATCTTAACAAGATAGATATAGTTTACTAATACGCTAATCTCTTTTCTTTGAGCAAAAGGAGGGACTTCAGGGCTATATATCTATATATATTAAGATAACCTTTGCGTATATCTATTTTTTCCTTCTCTCTGTTTATTTTACAATGACAAATATATTCTAAAAAGCTATTTTAAAAAAAAAATAATTAATTTTTCTTTGAATCGACACTAATTTAATTTTTAAAGACTCTCCAAATATATATATATAAAAAGACTTTTTTTACAGATAATAAATATGATGCACCACCATTCCATCAAGAAAAGACGCATCAAATTATCAAAATTAGAGAAACGAACCTCACCACTTAGCTAGTAATATCATCGACAGTCATCCCATGTATCAACGTTATCCTACAAAAATTTTTACCCAAAATCACTTTATATGTTAAAAGATTAATGACCCAAAATTTTTACCCGAGAAGAAGAGAATTGGTGAGCCTCAGTCATCCTTGAATGACTTCGTAGAAATGGAAGGATTTTTTTTTTCGTTCCAGTCTAAAAATTATCCAAGGGCCTGTGGAGTTTGGCGTTATTTTCTTAATAAAACAGGAAAGTCTCAAGAAAAAAAAAAAGTAGCTCCACGAAGAAAAATATTGTATTTTTTAATCAAAGCTAAAGTAGACTTTCTGTAAAAGAGTTCTTTTATATGTAAAAAAAAGGGGATAAAAGATGTTCTACAAGGAAAAACAAAACAAAAAAAGATGCTACTGACAAATAGGAGGAATCACTGCCATCACACATCAGCTGTGATGGGTCTATACACTTTTTTTCTTTTATTTTCTTTACTCGAACTATAATCGATATTATTATTTTTTAAGAAATAATTTTATATTAATTTAGTATATTTATTGATTTTTTCCTTTTATTGATAATTTATACACAATGCACATACAGCTGGATCATGTCGGAAGCAAACAGCTGTACAAAACGGGTCGTGAAAATAGTGCTTGCCACAACTATACGAGATCACGCTGCTGTTATTTGAGAATGTAGTAGATTTTTTATTTTAAAATATATTTTGTTTGAAAATATATTAAAATAATATATATATTTTTTATTTTTTTAAATTTATTTTTAATATCAATATATCAAAACAATGAAAAAACTCTGAAAATATTTTTAATTTTTTTTTTAATCAAATAACATTTTGACTACTTGAAGACACTATGATGCCGCGTAAAAGCTATCAAAATATTTCTATTTAATTATTAAGCTATCAAAATGCCAGCATAAAATGCGACCCAATTTTACAGTCCACCTACTACAACTCTAATGCCTGCAAAAGATAGAACAAGCGTTGCACGCACTATCTGGATGGCCAAGAGCAACCAAAGCTAGCATCCTCCCACACTTGGCAGATTTTGCAAGGCAGACTAGCTTACACCACTCCTGAGGGGAGCCTTAGAACAAGTTGTCCACCAAGAACACTGCATTTATCCAAGCATGTGTTAGATGGATCATAAAGAACGTAATTTATATTTTCCAAAAAGAATGGCCATTACTCACCTCTTGACGTAGTAGTAGCAAAAATCAGCAAGAATGAATGTCTGCACAATTTCTGAAAGTAGGACCATAAAAGGCCACAATCCATAGCCCAGTGCTGTCAATAGGCGTCCTCGAGTGTCCAGTACCTGTATATAGATATGAAATGCATCCTCAGATATTCGTGGCTACTTAACTGATTCATGCTAAGCCATCTTCCCCTACGATTTGGCACAACTTCAAGCACTAAACACAGCAGAGTAACAAAGAATTTTACATGAAGCTTAATGAGGATATACTTAAGCATTCTTTTACACTTGAGGCATATGCATAATGCATCGAGTGTGTCCGCGTGGGTAGGGATGGACAAGCAGAAAATTGATGTGTATTTGTGCCTAAAGATACAGGAGGGTGGGTATCATTAGGCCCAAAAAATTGTACATGGTCATCCATGCATCACAAAAAAATGAAATGCATGGGGAAAATAAGTACTTCTTTAGGCAGTTATATTAGTGTACTAATCAATCTTGTGGACAAAACATTACTCTGTATGAAAGTTCTCTGCCTAGTGCTGGGCGAGTGTGCTACGGCGACAAATGTCTGATGGTAATTGGTGATGCCAAGATGGATAACTAATACGAATAGTTCATAATACAATGGCCATACAATTTTCCAATAACATAACCAAGTTATATCCCAAAATCTATAAGCTGCATTGTCAAACCTGGAGGACCCAATGTGCACAACCCAAGAACCTGGCAACTCCAAGCGCAAATACATAATGTGCCGTGAAGGGTTCAACAATCTGAAATAATAAGAAAAGAATGAAAGAAAGATGAGCAGGAATAGTCGTGTAAAGATCATGTACACATTAAAAGAAACAACCCAATAATAGCCTTTATTTGGGCATTGATTAAGAAGAAAGTTAGTAGGCGCACATGTTATTCTCAGCCATACCTTTGTGTTTTGCATTACTCGCAGCTGAGGCAACACTGAAATAGATTCAAGGTAAACACAAAAGGCCCAGCAAATCCTGTTGACTATGTGGTGATGTGTTCTTGGATGAATATACAAAGCTAGCACAGCACATGGTATCACCTGTTAGAAAGTAGTATGTTAAGAGAATACAACAAAGAGCAAACTGAGACAAAAAAAACTCGTGATCAAACTACATTGGCGGCCTGATTAAAAAAATTAATAAGAACTACCACACTGTAAGCAACTGGTACTGTTTTTTTTGCAGGTTTAAGACATCACAAGGCTAAATATGAATCTTCCAAATTGATGATAACACCAATCTGAAATCTAGAATGCACAGAGAGCTGACCAACCATTTCAATAGGCACATATGAAGATGGTTAGTTTAAACTCATAGTATAGTCAAGGATGTTCAGACTTACAGGATGAGCTAACTGGTTAAAGACCTATGGAAAAATTGCAGTTTAACTTGCATGCTAAAATAGGCACACTATCAGGTCCCTTATCACGATTGTTTTTGGTTAAACACATTTAAGTATGGTAAGCCATAGTGATTTATAATCTTGTTAAGGGCACAGTAAATTCAGGTATATTTAACTTACTGGACTGGATTAGCTAACTGATCAAATACCCATGGAAACATTGCAGTTTAACTTACATGCTAGAATATAATTACTCAATAATCTTTACATCCCATGAAATCTCCCAAAAAGAAAAATAAAATAAAATCTACTTATGGATTATTTCAGTTCAACAAATGCATATGACTCACCAAATAGTAAATTGCAAAGTTATCTTTGCCTCCCATGTAACTGGACCTCAAGTTGAAACGGATCGTATAGATTACCCAAAGGGTTGTCAGCAACGTAGCTGAATCAAGTAGAGTGTGTATGTCATACTCCATGACAAAACTGCAATAGAGCCTAACAGCTAAAAATATAGCTGTTAGCTCCTGTGATTTCAGTGAAAGTCCTGCAAAGAACTAAAATTAGAGAAGACCAGGATAAAGACAAAACAAAGGCCAGAGTTGTGTTGGTGCAAATTAGAGAGACAGAATGCATGCTTAGTTGCAATGAGTTACATGAACGATATTGAAAATCACTACAATCACGAGACAAATAGTAGCATCGACCAGGCAATTATCTGTACATGATAATTGATACGACGAAAATTAATCTTGCTTTTCTTCAATAAAAGCTATTTATCCTAAACTAGCAATTTAGATCTTCATAGACTTCCCAAAATGAAAGGATAAATCACCATATACAGAAAACAAGAAGATGACCTCGCCAAGTCACAATGCAAGATTGGCATAAATGATAAACCCCATGACTACTGCACCAGAGCCCTATCATTTTTTAAGCGAATTTTGACTCAGTTTTCACGGTCTAAGATTTTCAGCCTGAAATATCAAGCAAAAGCCCTTTTCCTCTCTCACACTAATTTAATCAGAAGACTCAATAGACAATAGTCCTCTTCAATGGTTAAACAGAAATAATCCCAATAAACCAAACCTTTTACACTTTACAGCCACGAATAAAACGAAAATGATCATAAACAAAAAAGCCAACTACATTTTACCTACAACAGCTTAAGAAATCAATTAGTACAACAAATCAAGAAAAAAAAAACCCTGACTCTTTAGCTAATCATAAAGTTTCAGAGAGATGTTTCATATTTATTACCAGCACAAGTCTTCTCCTTCATGAGCTTGTAAATAAGAACAGAGATTCCAATAGAATGAACAACCTCAGCAGCAACAAAGAGGTTATCATGATCACGAACAACCATTCTAAGAAAAACCAAAGCCGCCAACCCTGAAACCACCGCTAAAAAAGCCTTCATCTTTGGTGGTTGCCTCCTTACCCATCTCGCCACCGCCTGTATCGGCCTCCTCGTTGCCTTCATTCTATTCCTCTCCTCCTCTAGCTAAGACTCTTCTCCCTCTCCCTCTGCTTCTCACTCTGCGCTTCTAATTTCGATGTATCAGTCACGGGACAGTAAGGTGATAATGTAAAATGCATATGTTGTTGATGTTAATGTTGTAATAAATATTCGATATGCCTAGAGAAGAGGTACACATGTGAAGTACAGGAGGGAGTCTTTCATTAATGTGAGTTAATGTTATTATAACACGTGGAGTGGTGGAGAGTTTGGTAAGAGGTAGAAATTGAATGTCGAACTACTTGTGTTTTGTTATTGTTTTGAGAAAGAAATATATTAAAATAAAAATAAAAATATAGATAAAGATATCAAATAATTTGTTTCATGAGTAATTTTAAATTATTTTTTTTGTATTTTTTTTAACTATTGATAGAACAAAGTATTTGAAAATGTATTTTTTAAACTTTTTTAAATGAAATGTGATTTTTATAAAAAAAAAAAGTTCACAAATATATTGGTTTCTGCTTAGAAAAAATAAAATGAGAAGGGATGATTAAGGATTGCTTGTTTTATTTAAAAGAAGAATATAACATTAAATAACCTAAAATCATTAAAATAATAATGTTATATAGTTTATATTAATGTATAATCTAAAAATGTCATATGAGGTTCATTGTATCACTTGACTTTTGAATTTACCTAAGTGTTTTTCTTCTTTTCGAGTAAATTATTTTAATTTCTTAATAAAAATATTTATGTAATGTATTTAATGCCAGACTTAGTTCAAACAACACAACAAAAGATCACCAAATAATTTAATGACGTTAGTTTAATGTACTCAACCTTATAACAAGGACCAAGCAAGCTCCTGGTCCTCAAAGACAATGGGTTATCTTTATTAAAAAAAAAAAAACGGGATGAGGAGTTAGTTTCTGACTGATAATAAACTAATATATAGTTTTTTATACTAGTGATGAAAAAAATATTATATGACGTATTGATTCTCTGTCTTCCTCTCTACTCATATTACTCTTTATTTTTTATTTTATCTATGAAATTATTTTTCATATTTTCAAGTAATTTAATTTAACTTTTTAATGAAAATTTTAAAATTATATATTTAATATCAGTTTAATCCAAACAACACAACAATAAACTACTAAATAATTTAATGGTTTTGCCCCACTTACTATTTAATCTCATAACATAATATAAAAAGCAAGGATCAAACAACTTAGATTAAGGGTTAATCTATAACTAATAATAAATCAATGAGGTGTGATGATATCTTTATTTTTTTTTTAAGAAAAAGGTGGGATTGAGGATTAGTCCAGCTACCATGAACTTATAATGGAGGATGCGTGCTGGATGATATTTTTCTTTTTGGTAAGGCAATCTCAATTAAGGTGAGGTGGTTGGTCTATCTTTTTTGCAAGGGCCAATGGAATCGTGCAATATGGTTGACAAATTTGGACAAAAGCACTTCCTGTTGACCTTATCCATCTCCCAAAGACGAATGCGGATAAGGTACATCTAATATTATATATTTTTTTATATCCATTGATTTGCAAAAATATCTTTTAATTAAAAATATATTTAAAATAATTTTTTCAAGTCAAAATATAGTTTTGAAAACCATAAAATACATTTTTTTATTTTAGTTTTTTCATGTAAAATGTAATTTGCATGGTAAAAGCTGTTAGAGAATAATATAAATCATATCATGGGCCCTCACCTAACAACTTAAACTATGGAGTTAGGATGATTTTTTGACATGATATTAGAGCCTTGATGACCAAGCGGTCACGAGTTCGAATCTCATCATTCTTATTTATTTGATAAAAATTAAGCACAAGGTAATGTGAGTCTGTGTAAGTTTCAAGCCCAAAGAGCTTTCACCTGAGAAGGTATGTTAGAAAATAATATAAATTATATCATGTGACTTTACCTAACAACTTAAATTATTGGATTAAAATAATTATTTAACAAAACAACACGCGGCCAAACGGGAGCTAACACTTATATTGCATCGAGGGAGACAAGGGAAAATCGAAACATGGAACTGATCACCTTTGTACTGTCTTCGTATGTTTATCCAATAAATAATACTTCGACAGCCAAAAGAAAAAAATTCATTCCAAAGTCAAAGACTCACAGTCAAATTCTACCTTCTATTTGCTTGTTTGCACCCCTGTTTTTATTGAAGTCGTAGATGATCGATTCCATGGTATCATCAACCAACTAGCAAGGAAAAACTACCTTTTTCATTTTATTACGAGGGTTTTAATATACCTATTGGTAGTCAGGGAATCACATGAAGATTATATACATTTCTTTTAATGGTAAATATGATTGTCCTATTTTAAAGAAAATAAATAAAAGCTCAACATGTTTTTTATTGTTTGATTAAAAGAATTTCAGAAAACAATTAGTAAAGAAGAGCGTAAAAGTTTTAACAAACAAAAAACATAAGAATTTTTTTGAGAGGAAGATATTACAGATAAGAATTTCAACTTCACATGTTTTATTTTCTCTGAATGAATAATACTGCAGGAGATTTATAAAGCTTCAAATAGATTAGAAACAATAATTACAAGAACAAACAACAATTATAAAAATAAAAACTAAAATTAATATAAAAATTAAATTTTAAGAGATGAAATTGAAAAATAAATATTCAAAATAAAATATATATAGCAATCAAAAGTTTGAGGATCAAATTTGATATAATCAGCAAATAATGACATTTCTAAATTTTTCACAACTTCTAGAAAGTGTTTTCCGTCTAAATTTTTCAGGAAAACACTTTCCTGAAAACCAAGCCAAATTTTTCTTTGACTGGAAAGTGTTTTCCGTTGACCAACTTTCCTAATGGCAAACAAATACATGAAAGTTTGGAAAATGGTTTTCCGGAAACCACTTTCTGGAAAACAAACACAGCCAAAAGGGAAAATATTTTCCTGAAAATCAAGCCAAATTTTCCTTTGACTGGAAAATGTTTTTCATTGACCGGAAAGTGTTTTCCGTTGACCACCTTTCCTAATAGTAAACAAACACAGGAAAGTTTGGAAAGTGATTTCTCAAAAACTACTTTCCGGGAAACAAACATGACCCTAGTTAAAAATTTGAGTTAATCAGCTGACCCAGTCTGAATTTGGTCAAAGCTCAGCCCTTAACCCGTTGATATTTTTTGTGCCGTCAAAACCACATAATTTTGATTTTTTTTAAGAAAAATAAATTCAACCTAAACCAAGTTTTCCAACTATAGTTTTAGAGTTAAAAAAGAAATTTAGCTAATATGGACTTTTATTTAATTTTTTTTATAAGCCAATAGACCCTATATTAAAACACCAAACTGAAAACTGGAATGGAGCAAAAGAGAAAACAAAGGCTGCATAGCAGCCAAAAAAACACCGGGGAAAACACACCCCCCAACTAGAACCACCTCACCAAAACAGAGCCTAAACAGCAGTGTGAGATGGCAACAAAAAGATGGTGAAGTAGAAAACTGCAGAGAGCCCACCATCCAAAACAGAAAATTTGGCCAACTAAAACCCCAGCACATGCAGATGTAGACATGGAATTAATTAGCCATTGAATATTTTTTAACGAGGAGTCACTAATCTATCTAACTACTCGAGCAAAGTGGAGGAAACTTACACTCGAGGAGAGCCAAGCATAAGAATGATGTTTCATACCTCTGTATAATAAACAAATACAGCAACCGCTAGGAGTCCTCGGTTCAAGGTGACAGTTTTAGCACAGAAAAGAAGTTCCATATGGCATTTGGATCTATGCAAAGCTGCATTGATGATGGCCATTATCATAAAACTTAGAAAATGATACTAGACAATGTCAGCAAGTCCACGGAGCAGATCTTTTCACCAAGGGCTCCATTTGTTTGTCTTGCCTCGAATTAAATCATGCCAAGATGGGATGGTTTCTTCCAGCATCATTTTGGCAACCAAGTTCCCTGTAATTGTCGAAGCCAAGATGGATTATCCCTAGGAAGAGTTCATAATATTTGTAAAATCTATGCCCCCTTTGAAGTACTTGGCTGGAATTCACATGGCACCCTCAGACGGTCTCTGTCTTACCTTTGTGTTCTGCATTACTCGTAGCTGAGGCAACACTGAAATGGATTCGAAGTAAACATTAATCCACCATCTCAATCTGCACATCTCGTGATGGCTTTGTTCATGCTCAATTAAGCATTGTAAGCACAAGTAAATAATAAAACCTAGCAGGGTTGTTTGACTTACAGGACGAGCTGGGTAATCAAAGACGTATGGGGAAATTGTAGTTTAGCTCACATGCTAAAATGGGCAAGCCATTAGATCTTCATATATCACGATGGTTTTTGGTTAAATTCATTTAATTGCTGTAAGCCAGAGTAATTCATATGCTTGTTGAGGGCATAAAAAATCAGGAATTCAACACTTTAACTTAGATGCTAATATATGATCACCACATAATCTTTACCTCCCATAAAAACTTTTTAATAATCCATGGCCATCCATGCATCAAGAAAAAGGAAATACGAGGAGAATAAGTACGTACTTGTTTAGGGAATTATTTTAGTGTTGAAACTAGAGTGATTGGCCCTGCTAAATGTTGTGTTATTTTTTTAAAAAATGTAAAAATAAATAAATTAAATCCGTTACTAATGTGTTTTTTATTGTAAATAAAATTTGATTTTAAACTTTAAATTTAATATATACATTTAAATATATACAAAGTAATTTCTTTTAAAATATAAGGATAATAATATTTTTAATTTGACGATAGCTAATCTTAACTAGTACATCAAACCAATAACTCAAGTGATGAGCCTAACTCGACTTAATAATATTTTTTTAAAAGTATTTTTTTATTTAATTAAATAACAATAAAAATATACACTATTAAAAAAACAACCATATAAAACTAAAAAAAGAAAAATGGATTAAACAAAAACTTGCTAATATTATAAAAAAAACAGTTATATTCTTATTTGAAAACAAAATAAAGTAAAAAATGAAAAGTATTTAATAAAATATACTAAAATATATTCTTAATTATTTCAAAAATTTTGATAAATTATTAATATTTTGAATTAATAACCTAAAAACAAAGGTAAATTTAAATTAATTATATTAAAAAAACAGGCGTGCATGCTTTACCTGAATTAAGAAGCACAAGCTTGCACCCGGACTTTTTTATTATTATTTATTGTTCACCTCGTCCACTCGTTTTTTTTTTAATTAAGCACACGACAGGATGCCTTCGGTGGCAAGCAACCTCTGGCGTGCTGTTCCCATAATTCATTTATTATTATTAGAGCATTGAAAATGCTATATTGAAAAGTCAAATAAAAAAAATAGTTTTTTGAATAATATAAATATAACTTTTTGAATTATATGCATTTCAATGGTAAAAAGTTATTTAGAAAAACCATTTATATTTTAATATATTTCATGTTAAATTAATTTTAATATAATTATATAACTAATTTAGATATTTTATATATAATATAATTATGATGTTATTAATTATATAATTAATATGAGTAATTTATAAAAGTAATATAAAATTAATGAAGTAATATGAAAGTTAAAAAATATAATTTAATAATAAATTTAAAATTTATTTATATGAATATTTTTAATTTTAAGTTTTATATGTTAATGTTAAAAATTTAATTTTTTAAAAGTAAATTCAAATTCAAACTTTGAAAAAATGACCGCCAACATAACCGCTAACATTTGAAATTTTAAAATTTAAAATTTTGAAAAAATAATAGCCAACATTAAATTTTCAAATTTCAAATTTTGAAAAAATAACCGCCAACATTTTAAATTTTAAAATTTCAAATTTTGAAAAAATTACCGCCAACATTCTAAGATTTTACAATTTGAAAAAATAGTCCATCTATAAATATTCTCATATATCTTAACATTTTTTCT
>Ga0307516_10008064_pt1 | contig 11969 bp, 11 predicted proteins | sample 19_EM_MG_FD_203310 | JGI IMG/M metagenome (GOLD analysis project Ga0307516, IMG submission 203310) | Populus trichocarpa ectomycorrhiza microbial communities from riparian zone in the Pacific Northwest, United States - 19_EM | ecosystem: Host-associated > Plants > Roots > Unclassified | place...
GCGGCCTGTTTTTGCCCGCGTGGCAGCGAGGCGATGCCGGCTGCCAATTGCACGGCGACACGCGCCGACATGAACAGCCCGATCCCGATCGCCGCGGTATAGAACGGCGCGTTGGGTATCTGCTTCAACCACAGCCCCGCCGACCGCGGCAGCAGTTCGGGCAGCACGAAGAACCAGAGGAACAGCTGCACCAATAGCGGCATGTTGCGGAAGAATTCGACCCAAGCGAAGCCGACCCAGGAGGCGGTCTTCGAGGGCAGCGTCCGCAGCACGCCGACAATCGAGCCGAAAATCAGCGCGATGATCCAGGCGAAGACCCCGGTCTGGACCGTGAGCCACAGTCCCGACAACAGCATATGGAAATAGGTGCCGGTCCCGCCTGGGGCCGGTTCGAAGAAGATACTCCAGTTCCAATTGTAATTCACGAAAGCCTACCGTCCTCTGCGCCACCGCAACGTGCCCATGCAATGGCTGGGCCATTGCATGGCACGAGCACCTATTTGCCTATTTGTAGGAATCCGGATCCGGCGAGTCCGACGGCTTGGCAAACTCGTTCTTCAACTCCGGGCTGATCGGTGCGTTGAGATTCAGCGCCTTCGGTGGGATCTTCTGCGTGAACCATTTGTCGTAGATCTTCTGGCCCTCACCGCTCGTGTAGAGTGCTGCTGTCGCGCCATCGACCACCTTCTTGAAGGCCGGATCGTCCTTGCGCAGCATGATGCCGTAGGGCTCGGGCTTGGAGAACGCATCCTTGGAGATCACGTAATCGTCCGGCGCCTTCGATCCGGCGACGAGGCTGGCCAGCAGGATGTCGTCCATCACGAACGCCACCGCGCGGTCGGTCTCGACCATCAGGAAGGCTTCGGCGTGATCCTTCGCTGGAATGATATTGACGCCGAGACTTTTCGCCGCGTTGGCTTCGGTGAGCTGCTTGATGTTGGTGGTGCCCGAGGTCGAGACCACCGACTTGCCCTTGAGGTCGTCGATCGAGTTGATCTTGCTGGCCTTCTTCGAGACGTAGCGGCTCGCGGTCAGGAAGTGAGTGTTGGTGAAGGATATCTGCTTCTGGCGATCGGCGTTGTTGGTGGTCGAACCGCATTCGAGATCGACGGTGCCGTTGGCGAGCAGGGGAATGCGGGTCGATGACGTCACCGGATTGAGCTTGACCTCGAGCTTGTCGAGCTTGAGCTCTTTTTTCACGGCATCGACGATCTTGAGGCAGATGTCCATGGCGTAACCGATCGGCTTCTGGCTGTCGTCGAGATAGGAGAAGGGGATCGACGAATCCCGGAAGCCGAGCGTGATGGCGCCGGTTTCCTTGATGTTTTTCAGCGTTCCGGTGAGTTCCTGGGCCATCGCCGGGCTGGCGTAGAACGCGCCGGCAAGCAGACAGCCGATAATCTGACGGTGTTTCACGTAATTTCTCCCTCTAGTGGGTTTGCGATTCCTCATCCAGTCGATCTTGACGACTTGGAAGGTACCTTGGCAGGTGGCTTGACCGGTATTTTGGCCGACGATCTCGAGACAGGCCTTTCAGGACCGCTCCCGACGTGCCCGGCACCATACCTGCACAACTCGGACCAAAACAGATTTAGCGACCGCTGGCTATTAGCCCTATCTCTAAATGCGACCATTGAGAGGGGGAGCGCCCATTTGTCGCCTTGCTCGGCTGGACGCTCGCCTGCGGCAGCGCGCGGCTGACGGCGGATCTGATCGATCAAAAACCGCAATCAACGGTCGAGACCGGCGCGTTTGCCCTGCACCGCGCAGCATGAACTGGCACCAGCGCCGGCGTCTGTTCCAAGAGCGAAGAGATTGCTGTGAATGCCTTGATCACCGCGGCGTCGGTTGCATTCAAAACTCAACTCAAGGCCTAACCAGCCTTGATCATCTTCAGCGCACCCGGCTTCACCATCGCCCGCGCCAGGATCAACGCCTCCTTCTTCAGCATCCCAGCCAATTCAGCCTCGCGCCGTCTGATCCGGTCGCTGGAGGCGCCTACACTCAGCGCCGCAATCACCTGCCCGGCATCGTCCCGTATCGGCACGCCGACGCCGCCCATGCCGGGATAGGCGGCGTCGATCAGCACGGTATGACCATGCTTGCGCGCCGCGACAATCCGCTCGCGCAGATATTTCGGCGTGATGCGCGGCGATTTCGCCAACCGGGGTATGATGACTTCGATGATCGCGTCGATCTCGGCGTCCGGCAACCATACCATCAGCGCCAGGCTGCCGGCGCCGACGCCGAGCGGCCGTCGGCTGCCGATCTGGAGATAATTCGGCTGCAACGGATGGCTGCCGACCGAGCGCGCCAGATACAGTGCCTCGACACCGCTGCGCACCGACAGCAGCGCGGTATCGGCGGATCGCTCCGAAAGCCGCAACAGGCTCGGCTGTGCCAGTTCGGCGATGTCGACGGTGCGGCGCGCGCTGACCGCCATCACCCGCGCCTCCTGGCCCAGTTCATAGGTCTTGGCGCCGGCGACACGGCTGACGAAGGCTTCCTCGATCAGCGAGCCGAGGATGCGCAGCGTCGTCGCCTTGTTCAGCGAGGTGGCCTCGGCAATCTCGGTTAGCCGTAACGGCGAATTCTGCGCCAGCACGCGCAGGATCGCGCAGACTTTTTGAATGGCGTTGAACGTGCCAGGCTGGCTGACGGCGGACAGCGACGGTTTCTTCTTAGGTGAAATCGCGTTCATACGGCCCTGCCCCACGCTTCGCTCTCCCCGATCCTAGAGAGAGTGCTGCGCGCGCGACAGGGCATTATTTTGCTTGACGAAATATCTGAGCAACTTTGATGGCCGGTAATTACACCTATGCGCCGCAACATCATTCTTATTCCGCCATACGAACCACTGCTGGAGGCTACGCCTTGCGCGGCATCTCCCCCAGATCCCAGAACAGGCCGGCCATAATGGCGAGCGCTTCCTCAGTGACCGGCAGCAGAATGTGTTCGTCGGGCGCGTGCTGCGAGCAACCGGGATAGGAATGCGGCACCCAGATCGTGGGTAGCCCCAGCGTGTCGGAAAACACATCGTTCGGCAGCGAGCCACCGAAATTCGGCAGGATCGCCGGCGCCTTGCCCGTGGTCATGCGGATCGACTGCGCCGTCCAATTGACCCAGGGGCTGTCGAAATCGGTACGCGATGCGGCAAAACTTTGCGCGGCGCTCACTTCCACCATCGGAAAGCCGTTGGCATGGAGGTGCTTCCGCACGGCATCGACGACCTCGGCATATTTGGTGCCGACGACGAAGCGAAGCTGTAGCACCGCCTGCGCCTTGCCTGGAATCGCGTTGGCGGGCTTTTCGATATTGCCCGACGACATCGCTAGCACTTCCAGCGTGTTCCACGCGTAGAGCCGCTCGGCAGCGGACAGGCCTTCCTCGCCCCAGTTCTCGGAAAGCTCCGGTTCACCCTGCGTCGGCTTGACCTCGACATCGGCGAGCGTGGCGCGAATCTGGTTCGAGATGCGCGGCGGCTTCAACGCCTCCAGCTGCATCCGCCCCCGGTGATCGACCAGGCTCGCAATCGCACCGGCGAGAATCGTCGCGGGGTTGGCGAGCACGCCGCCCCAATTGCCGGAGTGATGCCCGCCGTCGCGCAAATTGACGTCGAGATGGATGCGTATGCCGCCGCGGCAGCCGAGGAAGATGGTGGGGCGATCGGCCGACAGCCGCGGCCCGTCGGAGGCCAGGAACAGATCCGCCGACAATTCGCTGCGCAGCGATTCGCACACCTGGCGCAGATCGGGCGAGCCGATTTCTTCGCCGGTCTCGATGATGAATTTGGCATTGAAGCCGAGCTTGCCGCCGCGGGCCTCGCGAACCGCGCGCAGCGCCGACATGTTGATGCTGTGCTGGCCTTTATTATCCGCCGTGCCGCGGCCATAGACGCGTTCGCCCTTGGTCGTGGTCTGCCAGGGATCGAGATTGTCGCGCCATTCGCCGACCATGCCGTCGACGACGTCGCCATGGCCATAGGTCAAAAGCGTCGGCAGCGAGGAATCCTCGTGATAATCAGCGAGCAGATAGGGGCCCCTGCCGGTCGGCGATTCGATCAGCCGGGTCGAGAAGTCGAGCGCTGAAAATGCCGGCTGCAAATCTTCCTCGAGATAGGCGCGCAACGCCGCACCGCTTCCGGAGTTCTGGCTTTCGGTGCGATAGCCGACCCGGCGATTGAGCTCGGCGAGAAAGGCGCCGGAATGAAGCTGCTGTCGGGCGCTTTCTATTGCGTCGGCTCTCGTCGCCATGTTTTTTCCTTTCGCGCGCGCGAATGTGTGGGGCCGTCAAACTAGCCAGACAAGCCGCCCGTTGGAAGTGCCGTGACGGACATCGAATGGGCCTTGCCAAAACTGTCGGGAATGCAACATTCGGTCCAACAGCCGGGCATCCGACCGGGTGACCGACGGAGGGAACTCTGCGACGTGGGCAAGGCCTATCGATCATGAAAAAACAAATCCGGCTCAACGCCTTTGCCATGAACTGCGTGGCACATCAATCGCCGGGCCTGTGGACCCATCCGCGCGACCGAACGCTGGATTATAACCGCCTGCCTTACTGGCTTGATCTGGCCAAGACGCTGGAGCGCGGGCGGTTCGACGGCCTGTTTCTCGCCGACGTGCTCGGCGTCTACGACGTGTATGGCTCCAGCCCGGACGCGGCGCTGCGCAATGCGGCGCAGACACCGGCCAACGAACCCTTGATGCTGATCCCGGCGATGGCGGCGGTGACAAAACATCTCGGCTTTGGTGTTACCAGCAATCTGTCGTTCGAGCCGCCCTACCCGTTCGCGCGGCGGATGTCGACGCTCGACCACCTCACCGAGGGGCGGATCGGCTGGAACGTGGTGACCGGCTATCTCGACAGCGCAGCGCGCGGCGCCGGCAAAGACAAGCAGACCGCGCATGACGACCGCTACGAGGTCGCCGATGAATATATGGAGGTGGTCTACAAGCTCTGGGAAGGCAGTTGGGAGGACGAGGCCGTGCTGCGCGACCGTGCGCGCGGCATTTTTGCCGATCCCTCGAAAGTGCATCGCATCACCCATGAGGGAAATAATTACCGGCTCAATGCCATTCATTTGAGCGAGCCGTCGCCGCAGCGGACGCCGGTGCTGTACCAGGCCGGCACCTCGCCGCGCGGCCGGCAATTCGCAGCCCAGCACGCCGAATGCGTGTTCATGTCCGGGCCATCGGCCAGGATCATCGGGCCGCGCGTCGCGGCGATCCGTGAACTCGCCGCCAAGGCCGGGCGCAACCCGGCCGAGATCCTGATGTTCAGCATGTTCACCGTCATTCTCGGCCGCACCGAGGCGGAGGCGAAGGCCAAATATGACGACTACCGCAGTTACGTCAGCGCCGAAGGCGCGCTGACCCTGATGTCCGGCTGGACCGGCGTCGACTTCTCGACCTATGACCTCGACCAGCAGGTTCGCCACGTCGAGAACGATGCGGGGCGCTCGGCGATGGACAACGTCACCCGCGCCGACCCGGACCGGGTCTGGACCGTGCGCGAGGTCGCGCAGCATGTCGGCATCGGCGGCGCCGGACCGGTTGCGATCGGCACGCCGGAAAAGGTCGCGGACGCGATCGAGGCCTGGTTCGAGCAGACCGACGTCGACGGCCTGAACATGCCGTTTGCGGTCTCGCCCGGCGATTTCGAGGATATCGCCGACATGCTGGTGCCCGAACTCACGCGCCGTGGCCGCTACAAGACCGCCTACGCCGAGGGGACGCTACGCGAAAAACTGTTCGGCACGGGACGTGCACGGCTGGCGGCGCAGCATCCGGCCGCGCAATATCGTCCGCATGCGCGGGCGAAGGCGGCGGAGTAGAGCCGTCGATTTATCAATCGTCATTGCGAGCGCAGCGAAGCAATGACGGGTAGACCTCAATTCACCGAATTGCTCACCACCACCTCGATCAATTTCGTCCCCGGCCGGCTGAACGCTGAGGACAGTACCGACTTTAACTGGCCGGGATCGGTGACGCGCACAGCCTCCAGGCCCAGCGATTTGGCGATGCCGGTAAAGTCCACCGGCGGATCGATGAAATCCATGCCGACATAATGATCGTCGCCATGGAAGGCGAGCAGGCGCTGCTTGATGATGCGATAGCCGCCATTGTTGACGATGATGAAGGTCAGCGGAAGCTTGTGGTTCGCCGCGGTCCACAGCGACTGGATCGAATACATCGAGCTGCCGTCGCCGGAATAACAAACGACCGGCCGGTTCGGGTTCGCAAGGCTGACGCCGACGGACGCCGGCAGTCCCCAGCCGATGCCGCCCGAGGCCAGCGCGTGATAGCCGTAGCGATCGCGATGCGGGCGCAACGCCAGGATCTGCCGCGACGACGTCAACCCCTCATCGACCAGGATCGCATTGTCAGGTATCGCCTCGACCACCTGCAATGCCAGCCAGTCCGGATCGATCGGCGATTTGCTGCCGGCCTTCGATATCTGTTCGATCACGCCCTTGCGTTTCGCGGTCCAGTTCTTCGGCGCAAGTGCAGCCAATCCCTGTTTGGCGCGCGTCGCCAGCGCGCCGCCGCCGGCGGCCATCAACGCCGGAATCAGCGCACGCAGGGTTTCCTTTACATCCGCCTTGAGCGCGATCTCGGCACCATAGTTCTTGGCGAGATCCCAGTCGACCAGGCCGACCTGCACGATCCCGAGCCCATCGGGCAATGGGTCGACTTCGCTGTAGACCGACATCCGCAACGGATCGGCGCCAAGCACGATCATCAGGTCGTATGGCGACAGCACCTCGCGCACCTGCTTTTGCATCCGCGACAACGCGCCCATGAAGCACGGGCTCTCCGACAGGAAATGCGCGCCATACGGCGTCGAGCATTGATAAGCCGGCGCGCCGAGCGTTTCCGCAAGCTGCGCCGCCTCATACAACGCATCGCTCTTGACGATCTCGTCGCCGGTGATGATGACCGGCCGTTCGGCTTTGAGAATGCGCGCGACCAACGCCCCGAGCGCCTCGTCGGACGGTTTCACGCGTGTGTCGACGCGCGTCGAGCGGCCGAGTTCGATGCCGGCCTCGGCATTGAGGATGTCGCCGGGCAGCGAGATGAACACTGGCCCGGTCGGCGGCGTGGTCGCGATCTTGGCGGCGCGGCGCACGATCCGCGGCAGATCCTCCAGCCGCGTCACCTCGACCGCCCATTTCACCAGCGGCTCCGCCATCTGCACCAACGGCCCGTACAGCACCGGCTCCATCAGCCCGTGGCCCTGCTCCTGCTGGCCTGCCGTGAGGATCATCGGCGTGCCGGTGAAACCTGCGTTGAACAGCGAGCCCATGGCGTTGCCGAGGCCCGGCGCAACGTGGACGTTGCAGGCCACAAGCTTGCCCGAAGCGCGGCTGTAACCGTCGGCGATGGCGACCACCAGGCTTTCCTGCATCGCCATCACATAGGTGAGGTCAGGATGATCCTTCAGCGCGTGCATGATCGGCAGTTCGGTAGTGCCGGGATTACCGAACAGATGCGTGATGCCCTCGTCCTTCAGCAAGGCGAGAAAGGCCGAGCGCCCGGTGATGCGGTTTTTCATGCTTCCTCCTGCCCGCGGCGCGTTGGCCTCTCGGGATGCAGCCATCATGGCCGATCTCGAATGATTAGCGCAATGGAGCGCGGTCATGGCTGCTCTGCGCGCGCGCATCCGCAGCGATCGTGTCCCGGACGCGGTGCAGCGTGTAACGCTGCTCCGCAGAGCCGGGACCCGCTGCTGCACGGCTGGTTTCGGACGATGGGCCCCGGCTCAGCAGTGCGGCACTTCGCGCCGGGGCACGCGTGTGGATATGATGGCGCCACTCAAAACATCCCCTCGCGATTCCCACGCTTCTTCTTTTTCGAGCGCTGCCAGACCACGCCAGGAAAGCCCTTCAGCGGCACCAGCGGTTCGCCGGTATAGGCCCATTCCTGTAATTCCTCGATCGCGATGTGATAGAGCGGCTGGCGGCCGGTACGGCCCGAGAACAGCGCGCGCGGAATGTTGACCATGTGCGGCGAACGCGGACGCTCGTAAGCGATCGGCGTGCCGCAGCTGACGCAGAAGCTGCGCACGGTTTTCGTCTTGGCGTCCTCGTAACGCGCGATCTCGGTCTTGCCCTTGGTGATCCGGAAGCGTTTGCGCCAGCTGCCGACATAGGTCGCATAAGCCGCGCCATGCGCGCGGCGGCTCGCAGCCGAATGATCATGCCAGGCCCAGCGCGCCGGCACGTCGATTTCGAAGCAGACATTGCCGCACAGGCATTGACCGGCGGCGGGTTTTCCGAGCGCCACCGCTTTGGTTTTCTTCTTCTCGGTTTCTTCGGGCTCGGGAAACATGTTCAGTCCTTGCGTTTCGTCATTGCGAGGAGCCACCGGGTCGCGCCTTGGAACTCCGTATTCATACGAGCATGTAACCGGTTCAGCTTGCCCGTAAAAGGATTGAGCGCCCTTTGTATTGACGCGAAGCGTTACCCGGTTCGTTTAAAAAAGCTATACTTGGCAATTAGTGAGTTAAATTCCTCCATGCAGAAATCGAAATCGCTTCCCTCCCTCAGCGTCCGCATCGATCTCGACAGGGAGGGCCGGATCGGCCCGGGAAAAATCCAGTTGCTGGAGAACATCGCCAAATGCGGTTCGATCTCGGCCGCGGGCCGCGCGATGGACATGTCCTACAAGCGAGCGTGGGACCTGGTCGACGAGATCAACCGCATCTGCCGGCAAGCCGCCGTCGAGCGGCAGACCGGCGGCAAGAACGGCGGCGGTGCGGTATTGACCCCGTTGGGCCTCTCGCTGGTCGCGCGCTATCGTAGGATCGAGCGCGACGCCGCAAGCGCGGTGCGCAAGGAGTTGCAGGCGCTGCGCAGCGAGATCGGGCGTTCGAAGAAGCGCGCAGGGTGAGCAGCACGGTTTTTGCTGGTCGTCCCGGCTCAAGGCCGGGACGACGTAAACAATCCTAACCCGTCTCGATCCAGACCGCCTTGACGTTGAGATACTCCTCCAGGTGCCGCTTGCCGGACTCGCGGCCGTAGCCGCTCATCTTGTAGCCGCCGAACGGCACCGCTGGGTTGTCGGGCGATTTGCCGCCGAGTTCAAGCGAGACGCGCTTGAGGTTGCCGGCGGAGGCTTTGACGATGGATTGGCCGGTGACATGCGAACCGGTGAAGGCGACCTTGTCGACGTCCGAGTGTAACGCCAGCGCTGCGCCCGCGGTCTCGCCGAAGTCGGGCACCACGTTGACGACGCCGGGCGGAATGCCGGCTTCCATGCAGAGTTCACCGAGCCGCAGCGACGCCAGCGGCGATTCCTCGGCCGGTTCGAACCTCTTGCCGGAGGCCGCATCGACCCACTGGCCATCGATCAGCATCTTCTTGTGGGAACCATCCGCATAGGGATGGCGCGTGATCGGAATTGCCTGCGTGACAGCCATGGCTGTACTCCCTTATTATCGATCTCGGGCGATCGGCGTTCTGGCGATGTCGGGGAACGTTATATCTGTAAAACTACAACGTTCGTGCCGGACCGTAAGGCGGACCTGCGGTGTGAAGCGAGGCAGGAAGCGAAGACCTCCTATGCCGGTTCGTGCATGGTCGGTCCCCGCGTATTGCCCTGAACTATGATCTAACCTGATTTGCGTCCGGAGGAAGTCCCCATGCCACATGCCGCCATGACCGCTCATAATGTCGCCGTGATCACCGGAGGTGCCTCCGGCATCGGCCTTGCGGTCGCGATGCGGTTCGCCGGCCTCGGCATGAAAGTCTGCATCGCCGACATCGGCGCAGCGCGGCTGACCGAGGCCGCGGCAAAATTGTCAATCGCCGCGAAAGGCGGCGATGCCGATGTCATGACCGCCGAGGTCGATGTCGTCAGCTTCGAGCAGGTCGCAGCACTGGAAGCCGCCGTGGAGAAGCGGTTCGGCGGCACCGATATCCTGATGAACAATGCCGGCATCGGCCCTGACACTAATAGTTTCGGCCCGCTGGAGAACTGGCAACGCATTCTCGCGGTCAACCTTTGGGGTGTGATCCATGGCTCGCAGGTCTTTGCGCCGCACATGATCGCACGCGGGCGGCCCGGCCTCATCATCAATACTGGCTCGAAACAAGGCATCACCACCCCGCCCGGCAATCCCGCCTACAATGTTTCGAAAGCCGGGGTGAAGGCACTGACGGAAGCCTTGGAGCCCGAGTTGCGCAATACGGAAGGCTGCAAGATCAGCGCGCATCTCTTGATCCCCGGTCATGTCTTCACCGGCCTCACCTCGCGTGGCCGCGGCGAGAAACCGGCCGGCGCCTGGACGCCGGAACAGACCGTCGATTTCATGATTGGGCGCATCGACGCCGGCGATTTCTACATCCTCTGTCCCGATAACGATGTGCCGCGGCAACTCGACGAACGCCGCATGCTGTGGGCCGCCGGCGACATCGTCGAAAACCGCCCGGCGCTGTCGCGCTGGCATCCGGACTATGCCGAAGCATTTGCGCGGTTTGTGAAGGGTGAATGATCCAACTAACGTGGTCGTCCCGGCTCAAGGTCGGGACGACGAAGACTATTTCCTGTGTCGGCTGTGCAATCATCACCGAGCCTCCTGCCCTTACCCAACAAGGCCAAAAGTGATAGAAGTCATCAACCAACTCTTACCGGAGCAGGTCATGAGAGCATTCGGTCTGGCTGTCATGCTCGGCGTCGTTGCGACGTCGGCATCGGCGCGCGCGCTCGAGGTGACCGGCTTCTCCGGCTTTCTCGGGGAATGGGAGTTGACCGCCACCGTCACCGAAACGGCATCCGGCCGTACCAGGGATTACCGTGGCCCGCTGGTGATGAAGCATATCGGCCTTTGCACGCAAGGCGGCCCGGAGGAGAAGACGGGCGAAATGCGCCTTCAGATCTCGGCCTCGTCCCAGTTGAACGCGACATTATCGATGCCGGGCACCGAGTGCACGGCCAGCGGTCCATTGTCGGACAGCTACAACGGCACCATGACATGCTCTGATCGACAGGTCATTCCGCTCCGGCTGCGGGTGAAATAGCCTCAACCGCGCCCTTGTCGGTCAGCCCCGGCAGCGTCATTGCGGGCGCAAGCGAGGCATTCCATATGGTCACCGAAGTAATGGATTGCTTCCGTGCGCGACGGAAAGCTCAAGCGGGGAAAAGCGATGAAGGAAATCTTCGGCATAGCGGTTCAACAGACGCTGCAAGACGTTTGCGATCCTTCGCATCTCGCCTTGCTGGTCTATGACATGCAGGTCGGTATCGTGAGCCAGTTGAAGGGATCTGAACCGGTCACCGCGCGGGTGGCGCAGGTATTGGCGGCGGCGCGCCAGGCCGGCGTGCGCACCTTTTTCACCCGGCACATGTCGCTGCCGCGGGAATTGATGGGCGCGTTCCAGTACCGAATGGCGATGGCATGGCAACGGCTCGATGACCCCGCAAAAGTCCAGCCATGGTTTTTGCGGGACTCGCCAGGCTTCGCCATCGTGCCCGAACTGGCGCCGCGTGCGAGCGAGGCGATCTTCGACAAGCTCGCGATGTCGGCGTTCGAAGGAACGCCGCTGGAGATGGCGTTGCGCGACTGCGGCATCACGGCGGTCGCCATTGTCGGAATTGCGACCGAAATCGGGATCGAGCCGACCGCACGGCATGCCGCCGACCTTGGCATCATCCCCATCATCATCGCAGATGCCTGCGGCGCCGGCCACGCGGATGCGGCAGAGCGCTCACTGGAATCGCTCAGGTTTGCCGGCGACGCCATCATCACGGACACGGAAGCGTTCTGCGGCGCGCTCAAGCGGCGATGACGATTGCGGAGGCCGATACTGTCATCCTAGTGCGCGTGATGGTGACGCATCGGGCTCTCGCCATAGCCGCGCAACTCGGCGTAATGCTGCATCTGAGCGGGGCTGAGAATGTCCGCCGTCGATAGATGATATTTGAGATGTGTTTCGCGAAGTTCGCCTTGCGTCACGGCGACCGCTG
>Ga0307516_10008065_pt1 | contig 11968 bp, 11 predicted proteins | sample 19_EM_MG_FD_203310 | JGI IMG/M metagenome (GOLD analysis project Ga0307516, IMG submission 203310) | Populus trichocarpa ectomycorrhiza microbial communities from riparian zone in the Pacific Northwest, United States - 19_EM | ecosystem: Host-associated > Plants > Roots > Unclassified | place...
GATGGTTCGGAGCCCCGTGGTGATCCATTCTACACTCTGTGATTTGAATCGAAAGGTCACATCTTTGAGTATTGTCACCTTCGAGAGGTCGACCGAAGATGAGCTTGATTCTGTTAGAAACAGAAGTCATTGACACGGGAGCGGACGCCAAATGAGCGTGCCTACCAAGGGTGGAACGAGTAAGATCTAGAGATTCGAGGGTATACGAACACCCCGCAACCAACGCCATCGCCGGCAAAAAATCTTCCTCACGATACCACCGCAGCGCGAGCTACCGGAAATGGATACCCCCCGGCAGGAACAGCAACCGACGGGCGATATGTATCGTCCCTTCATTCAGAAGAACCTCCAGGAACCCAGTAAACGCGGGTAGGTTCGAGGGCTGGATGGCGGTTGACAGTCCATCAGGACCATCACCGTAATCGATGGGGGACCGAACAAGGCCAGGTCCTCGAGGAGGGGGAATGAGAGGATGAGGTTGAAAACCCAGGAGGGCGGAAGGACGAGAAAATCGACGCGGAGAGATTTGATGACGGGCGAGAGTCCGTGGAATTGGACGAGAGGGGCTCCTGGCTCATTGATGAACGCGCAGCGAGATTTTATCTCCAGGTTCACGACGCGAGAAAAATCCCTGATCCAACCTCCCGGTTCTGTGTCCGCAGGTGTAACAGCGTCAAGACAGCCAACGTGTAGTGTCTTGGTGTAACGGGCGGGAGAGGTTGAAGGATCTGGAAATGTCTCGTCCAGGTCCGCTTCGACGCCGAACCTGACATGGGCGAAAAGGTGCTTTCTGGTGGGCGGAATCCATGATTTAGAGACGAGGCAACACTCCTTGAGTGCCCTTGGGTTGTCATGCAGGAGGTCAATTATGTAGTCGAGGATTCCCGGTGGGAGGTATGGATTCGACATGGTGGTGTTAGTCCACAGGACGGAAGCTAACGCGTCCGCTTTGGCGCTGGTTCCCGGTGGCTCCGACTTCCGCTCCTTGGCACCCCGGTGACCACAGGGGCCCGTATGTTCACGAACAGCGTGGAAACGCAGCCGACAAAGTAAGCAGAGCGTGGACGATAATGCAAGACACGACTGTGCGATTTTAGCAGCACTATATGGATGGAACCCACGAAGGATGTACAGACGGTTTGAAACCATAACGATGCAAGTGGATAGCAGGAACGAACAAAGGGGAGGGGAGGGGATGTGAAGCCGATAGTAGATAACAACGATGCAGAGAATAGCAAGAAGCAGAAGTTGACAATACAACGGGAACGCCAGTGAGATACCTGTCCGCCCAATATGAAAGAGGTTCACGAAAAAAGCACACCTTCTATGCAATCAAATACCATGCTCTTCCCTCGCAGACGTATAGAATGAATTCGGATACTTCGAGTGCTCTGTGCGGCCATCTTCTTTCAGAAGCGCGAAACAAAGGTCTGGAGGATTCTCATCGGGGACGCTCTGTGGAAAATCTTCGTACGCCTTCGCGACCACTCCTTTCCAATACCGCAACATGAGGCTGTCTTCCATCCGGAGGCTGCTGATCCGGGATTCATAAACGGTCAATGCTTTTCCCCAGGAGAGCTAATCAATCCGTCCTCTCGTCAGCACCGTCGTTCAACAATAACAAAGGCATTCGCGAGTACGAACCCCAATGAGTAGATCGAGATGCGTGAATCCTTCTGATCGTATATCCTCAGTCAGGCGACCCAGCTTCTCCAGGTTGTGGTCACAAAGGGCATTCATCGCGGGACTATCGGTTGGCTCTGTCCTACCGACCAGCTCGCACAACGTGGACAGGTACGCCAGGCAGATGATGCAGCTACCCCAGATTATCTCCGCGCCGCCGTTGTCCTCGATCTCAATGAACGTCCGAAGGTTGTGTAACAACGTTTCGGAGTACCCATCGAGAAGGACGACAAGCTGGTCGCGTGATTGCCTCCACTGACCAGATCTGTGCTCTGAAATAGGTTGAACGGTTTGTCCGGTTGCCTCCAGATTCATAGCGCAGCGGACTTACCGTCATCTGACCAGACCTTGAGAAAGAAAATAGCATCCCTGACCAATAAAATGGCCTGCGTCCTCATAGCCAACGGGCAGATCTTGAACAGTACCGGATACGTTTGCTACGCAGGGTCAGTTAGTCACACACACAAGCTGGCAAGTGCTCCGATTGCCAACCTGAACTTCGCACCGGAATTCCCTCTCGATCCTGGCCGTCAACGTTGGCTCCGGTCCCCCACAGGCCAAGAAATGATAGTTCTCGAAGTAAATGACCTGTGAGAGTATCGCCGACCTTTCACGAATCTCCTCAGAGCACGCCGGCGGCCGGCCGCACGTCGGGATGAACCGCAGGTTTGCCGTATTGATGACGCGACAGGCTTTGTGAAGGTACTGACGGGCAAAGTCGTTCCACCGGAAAACAAGACAGCAAGAAGAGATGGACAACATGGCTTGCGCCTTTAGCTCATTGTTGTTCCCTTTCTGCATGTTGGCCAGTTCTTCCAACACGAGTTGGGAATTCCTTGCCTGGATGAGGGGAGCACTAGGGCCCTGCGCGAAAGTCTGGGCGTAATGCATTCCGTACGAACGGGTCTGGCACACGAAGAATGGATGTACCACGGTGTTTGACGTGTCTCCTTTGAGTATGGCGTCTTGCTTCTCTTGTGTGAGATAGATTCCAAGTTTTCTGTAGTGCATCAACGTCGTTAGCCGGCTGGATTAGGGTTCAGCTTAATCTGTGGGTGAGAAGCACGGTGAGGGACGCATACAAGGTCATTTCAAGGTTTCCCAATGTCGCCCCGGCGACCTGGAAGTTTTCCGGAGGAAAAAACGACAGGGGTGTGTGGGGTGGGCGGGGAACGGTGGGCAAACGAAGAGAAGGGAGGATAAAATATCTCGAGCTCGTAGAAGGGGGAGGTCCGGATCGAACATCGTGTCCGGTCCCTCCAGGAATGACCGGCCTGGAATCCCATAATTCGTGGGACGTTGACGTGACCTGGGTGGTGGCGGGTAGCCCCACACGGTCGGAGGGAGGGGAAACAGATGAATCAGCGCTTTCAGTTTGTGGTCCTAGCTCTACCGCACCCTCCCCAAGCGACCACTGTGAGAATGATCCAGCACTCGAAGGTCCAGGAACAGCCCCATCCGAAAACGGAAAAGAACGAGCGGTGGAGGGAACTGGTCCGATTACGTGATGGGGGGTTCGCACCTCATCGTAAAAACAGCCGGAACCACCGCCCGCATTGACGCACGTCGTGCACGGACGCAGTGCATCGCATCTCTGTAGAATTTGAGTATGCACGGTGTCCTGAATCCAGCGGTTGAGTGGTGATGATGACTGACCCTCTTCTTCCTTCTAACCAGGATAGACCAGGGGACGATTCATCAGTTCAGTTGGTGGGAAGGGCGGTGATGGACAAACCGGCACGATGTACAGGCTTCTCCCATCCGTAGAGTGCCTCCCGGACCTCTCTTCTTCACTCTCGTTTCATAGATGCACTCTCCGAGCTCCAAATTCGCACATCGCAGGCAGCGTGGAGAAGCGGGGATGCATTTCTTCAAACACAGGAAAAACGTTCAGACCCCTGACACGATCAAGAACGCAGGAGGGGAAACATACCACTTTCCGGTGCCTAAACCGCACATATTATAAGTGCGAAGCGACGGAGGTGTCGAGGGGAACATGGGGCGCAATGCTCACCTACATGACAGACACGCTCTCTTGGTCATCCTGGTGGGTTTGTCCGGTTTCAAAGAGGAGAGCTGGCCGAAATTGTTTCCATGATGGAGATGAATTTATCCGGGGGTATTTCTGGATCTTCCCGAGGACCAAGGGCCGGGATCGGCGCTTGTCTGGCGTACTGTTTACCCGCTGCCACGGCCAACGGCATGTAAATCCTACGAGATGAATTGCTCGACGACGATGTGTAATTACACGAGGGGTCACTCAATCAACCTTCACAACTTCAATCATAATCATGATTGGCCTTCTCCATAACTGGCGGCAGTCTACGAAGCGAAACTCACTGATTCAAATATGCTAACAACTCCTTCCTGTTCTCACTCTCGCTCTTCTCCGCTCTCGCAAACCCTCTAGACCCCCTCCCAACCTTCCGCTTAAACGACCTCCTTTCTTCGTTCGCCTTCGTGTGAGCAGCAAGAGCCGCCGCGTTGTGCGTGACCTGTTTCTGGGAGACTTTGTAGGGTCCAACGGTCCTAGCCTTCAGCCCGATGCCCAATCGGTCGGATTTGAGCACCGTAGGGAGGGGCGTCAGGAGGGCTTTCCCGCCGTGACCTTCCCCCTGAGGAGGCGAAGGTCGCGTGGAGGCAGGATCCGAATTCGCCGAAGGGGGGGTTTCGTAGTACAGGTCCCCGTGCATGTCCTCGTCACTTGATGAAGTGCCCTCTTCATCGTCAGAGGTAGTGAGGTCTATGACCTGCTCCTTCTTGATCTCCACGATATCATCGTACCCCTCGATCTCGATCTCCGTGGTCCTGGTCTCTGGAGCGGCCTTCCTCTGCCCCAGGTTGGAAGGCCCAGCCACGCGTTGTTGTTCCGGTTGAGCAATGTCCCGCCTCCTGGCGAAATACGGACCCAGGGGTTCACCCTCGCTCCACCCGTTCTTCTGCAACATCCGAAACCCAGGATTGGAAGGGGGTAACATGATCCATGTAGGTGGGGTATAGGCCGCCTGCGACTTGTTTGGAGGGGGGTCACGAGCCAGCATATCGGCCAACGTTGGGGGTGGTCTCGGCCCTGGGGTAGGAGAGCCGGCGTCTGGGGTCGCGGGGGATGAATGTGACAAGACTCTTGATATGAACCAATCATTTCGTCGCCTTGGGTTGTTACTTGGCCAAGGCTGAGGTCGTAGAGGTTCCTGGGACTGGGAAGGAGATTCGGAAGTGGGTGGTTGCCCGGGATTGCGCTGCAGGGTGGCCGTGGCTGAGCCATTGGTAAAACCGGACGAAGAAACTGAATAGCCCAATGTACCTGTCTCTGCTGTTGTTCTCTCCGCCACCGCGTTTGTCCCAGAAACCGGGGTAGGAACGGGTGTGTTGGCGTTCGCCCTAGTCAGGTCCCGATACCAGCTCGAAATCCCCTTCCGTTCCTCCTCCACGCCTTGATCCCGATCCTTGTCCCTCCCGAGTAACCCAGAACCGTACCCACGCTCGATATAATCATTCACATCCCCGTACGAAAGGACGGATTTGACGAACTTGGGTGGCGGATTGAACTTTTCCAGCGCATAGGGGAGCTCGACCAGCCAAGGATCTTCTTCCTCCTCTTCTTCCTCCCCGCGATCGCTCCCGCCACCGCCGTGCTGTCCATACTCTCCATGGGAAGAAAGTCCGATTCCGCCACGAATGCCGCAGTGATTTGTAACCGTGGGCGGCCGAACCTGTCCGGTTTCGAGCAACAGATCGTCCCGCTCAGTCTCGGGGTCGTAGTGCGAGCGAATATGACGTGCCACGGTAGCCATAACTCGCGAACCGAAGGGACCAAAAACTCTGTGGTCGTGGAGTAGGATTGAGAAATAGTGGAATTCTTGGAGATGACGGATCGGGAAAGAGTCAGAGGAAATGCCGGAGCTCGATCGCGTTGGTGTTTGTTCGTTTTGGCCTCCCACGACCGTGGGTCACACAGCCGAAACGAAGTCGGCTATGGTATCCAAAAGACATTTCCCAGACAAGAAACAACGCAGGCGGAATGAACCTGAGTACCGATACTCTGGGCGAGAAGAGGTATCCTATCTGATACACATACAGACGTTCCGAACAGCACCCCCAAATATCACAGCTTCGACTTCAAATAACCGTACTCCGACCCAAAAAACCACAACAATTCATGACCTCGAACGGGCATTAGGCGTTTCGCAATGTTCCCTATAGAATTAAAACTCACCGAGTTTTTCGGGCGCTTCATGGCACAACTTGAACCCCACGTATCAGTACGAAAAGACCCTAACCATCCCCGAAAATGTGCTTACGAGGTGACCATGCCCAGGCAACATGACATTTGAGGTGTTTTTTGGCCTGAGCCACATCATATGGCGTCGCGAAACAGTCATCGCCCTATCACTGGATGAGCGGCCTGTCCTCGGGCCGCAAGGGAAGGAACCCACGGAGTTACGGAAATTTCTGGTTGGATGTAATGCAGCCGAACCCTTTGGTCAAGCCCCCCAATCCTATCCCAGACCTCGAACATGCTGCGCAGATCCATGAATGTGGCAGCCTCCTATGGGTTCGTGAAAGTTCAGTGAAATCGTCCTCTCGCCCTCGTGGCCGACAGCTATAAGGTACATACCCAAACCCCTGCCGTCTTCAACTTCGCTTCTCCAGCGCTCTTGTCCTCGTAAACCTGGGAGTCCACGTAAATCTCAAGTGCGAGTGGATCCCATGCCGCGAACCAAGGTAGCTTTTTGAACGATTCCAACGCATACGCTCTGAATTTATCGGTGAGTGTGTAACAATACCAGAGCCAGTGACTGAGCACAACGAACTTAGATTTCCAACGACTCCTCCGGGTGAGTGCACCATCCATGAAGCCCGATATAGCAGGGAAAACCCAAAACGCTTCAGCCCACGACTCTACTTTCCCCGGCTGTGGCGGTAGCAGGGTTCCTGGATCAACCAAGACCAAGGAAGAAAATAATATTGGCTTGTTTATTGCCGCAAGAGCCCTAGAGAGTTCAAAGTGAGTACTTCGTTGGTACAGCGGGAACCTTGGACCGTCATACAATGAACTTCCTCCAAAAGAATGGCCAATACAAACTAACGTCCGATGGGAGAATCCACCCTTCGCGCGAGTTCCTGATACCTCCACAGGGACCTTCTGCAGGTGCGTCGGCAAGATAGAATGGGGCTCAACGGAGTCTGGGAGGTAATTCAATAAGAAGTTGATGATGTCCCGGGAGTTGTCAGACCAATCATCTAAAAGTTATTCTCAGCACAAGTATATCCTCGTGAGTGACGGGAGAGACGAGTGGTTACAGAGTGAGCTGAGTTTCTCCTTGTTCAGCAAAGCGGAGTCCCCGTGATTTACGGCTTCCCATAACCACACCTCGTCGATAATCGGATCCTCTTCCCCAAGGCTCGACAGTAGGTGCAGCAATGGCGGTTCCCAACACTGCGAAGGTGTCAGGCGATGTAGGCAGGGTCGAGCGTCCGGCTACACTTACCTCTTTCCCGAAGCCGATGCCGTGGACCATGAACAACGTTAGGCGTTTCCTCCCCTTCCGCTCCGTCTCTTCCAATCGGTTTCTCACATACCTATTCACGCACACCCAATACTGCCTCTCATCCTTCCCCTCCGGCAATTCGCCTCTCAGATACCTCTTCTCCGTCTCCAAAATCTCCTCTCTGACCCTCGAGAACGCCCCTCGGTCCCGCAACCCACCAGGACCACACTCAGCGGGGTACCCAACATCCGGAGTCGACCTTGGCCAAGCCGCAGGCATGATATGCGTCGTAAGCGTGTACTCGTACCCTCGAGATCGGTCAATCAACTTTAAACCTTCCCGCTGGGGGGTTGGTAATTCTGGCAGTTCTGGCGGAGTGAGTCCGGCGTCGCTACCGGAATCGGCCCGAGGCTGAAGCCATCGGGGCTCACGGATCTCCAAGTGGTCCCTCCGTTCCGAGCTCCACTCCGTCCAGGTTTCGGGGGCCGGATATTGGCACCTCGTTGTCGTCGCCTTGAATGCCACTGTGCTTTCTATGCTAACCTCCATTTCGGGACCTTGGACCACTCAATGACGCGAGAGCCGGGTGCTGAGTGTACGAGGGAGGTGATTGCAGATCCCGGCGTCTCTTCTCATGGGTGCCTTTTATCTCCCCAGCCCACAATTGTCTGAACCTTCTTGACGCGCTGCCAATGCCGGTTCTGCATGCTCATAACGCAATCGCGTTGTTGGGAGACCAGAAGGACATGGGAGAGCAAGCACGAACTCTTGAGGATACTCGGAGGTGGAAGGGAAGCCAAACGCCTGGTAGAGGGAAAGGCCCGTGCACCGGTACTGGCTCGCAACTCCTGGTCCATGACTCTCTTGACACAGCTGCCAATCGGTCAGGTTCTCCGGGATGTCAAGTGCACGTAGACACGAAAACAGATAGGTGGAATAGCCCGACGCGCCAAAGTTGCAGACACGACAGGTTTGAGTAGTTTTCGAGGAGATGGGAGAGAAACCGGACAAGGAAAGAACCCAAGTCTAGGAAGGAGCGAGATCTACGTGGGACGGAAGTGGCGTTATTTGGTAGAGAAAAATTGAAGACCGATAGGATGACTTCCAAGCCTCGTTTCTCTTAAATATCAACGTGACGGATCTAGACACAAACCAGTAATGAAATGGGGGTGAGGAAGGCTCACGAGTAGAATAATTGTTATGTAATTCAAAGTTGGTTTGTCGACCGTGTTCGGGCACCAGATCGACAAGCATGGAAACCCTGCCGGATTTTGCTCTTTCGGGAAGTACGATCAAGTCGTCCCATATCAGCGGAGGCTGAGCCCGTCAAATGCTGGTGCCCCTCGCACGCTGGTGGCGGCCCTTGCCGCCTCTACCAAGACTGCCGGGTACAAAACTGGTGTTCCACTGTTGCGGCACGAGACTCTTAGGCGGGCCGCTTGTCACAATATTCCAAGTAAGTCCGCACTTCCAAGCTGCTATGGAGAGGGATCGTCGCTGAAGTGTTGAAGGTCTGAGAGCCTGGGAACCACCGATCCTCGGTGCGTTTCCCGGAAGTCGCGTATCCGAGTGACACTTGCAATGATACTGCCTTCCACCTACGTCAGGCCAGGAAGGTTGGCTTTTGTTCTTAGTGTATGGAAGCTCTCATGCGCGCTCGGTCAGACGACCGTATTTCGTAGTATTCGACCAAACGAGCCTGGGGATCGTTAGGGAAGAACGCCACTAGAGTGGACCGGTTAACCAACAGACGGGATCTCACGACACACTCCAAACATTAGATTGAGATACGCGGATCCCCCGAGGCAGAGTGCAGATGTACGTGTTCTCAGTCATCGTAAGCCTGGATCGAACCGGTATATAATCCTGGGAAGACCCGCCAAGGTTTGGCGGAGGTCACCCCTAAGAAAATCCCGGTGAATAGCCACAGGTCAAAACGCGTTGGTCACCCCCCCGCTTTCGTAAAGGTAGGCGTACCTGCGGCAACCAAGACCGCAGCTTGAAAACGGGTGACTTCCCATCACCTGTCAGTGTGTTAGAGTTCCTGAACCAACACGAACAACTCGGTCAGGTTATGGGTGCATTTACTAAGCCAGCCGAAGGCAAATAAGGACGGAAATTTTTAATGTATGTAGTTTGAGAGGTTCGCCTCGAGGGTATATACGATAAACGGTTTCAGAAAGTATCGTCTCCCGCAAATGGAAGGGGAACTGGGAGAGGCCAGGCATGAATCGATTCACTGAAGCACAAAAAAAAGACGAGGTCAGAACAGATATGTGCTAGAGAGGACGAACGGAAACCTACTGTAACAGGGACTCCGAATCCAAAGGCGGTCGTTCCACTCGCGCCCGGTCGCATATCCGTCGGAGTTCGCGCCTCGGTGCCTCTGGATGGAGCAGGCTGGTTTCATACAGGCCTTCAAACCTCGGGAGAGCTGACGGTCGTGGTAAGAGTAACCTGAGAGTTACCCGCCTAACGTCTTCCGTCGGACCATAGTAGAGACCGCCACTCAATCGCCATCCAAACCTCCAACTTCTCCCAAACCTCAGCCGCTTCAAAGGATCTCATAATCGCGCCGCGGGACGCAGAATCCATGTGGGGTGATGAAAAAGTTGATTGATGCCCTGCGAATGCTAACTTGCCCAGGAGGCGCCAGTAATGAGCGGATAAACTCTCGGGTCCCACCGGAGAATATAGCAAATCTAACAACAGCCCCGACCACTGGGGGTTATCCACCCCATCACCTACGTCAACGTTGAGATGGTTTGGTAAGACTACAGTCTCCAACGCTGCCATTTCGAGCTCACTGGCCCAGACGCGCTCAATGGCACGTATACTCACCCACCGTAACCTCGAGGAGAAGGGCGTATCACCCTTCAGACGCTTGGCGAGATAGCGCACACACGAACTAGGTGGCCAATCGGTACTTGTAACCCACGCGCGCACGGCATCCGCAATGGCCTCGTCATCATGGCTCGAGAATGCGGTCTCAACCACCCGGTCATGGGGAAGTGTGCGATCCAAACGGAGGGCTGGCTGGTCACATCCGGGCACAGTCAAGCGGAATCCAATCTTAATGGTTGTGGAGAGAAGATGCGGGATCAGGTCTCCAGGTAGGTCTCCGGGCACATGATGGCGGGTGTCGTCCAGATGGGCTGGATCACAGCCAGGGCCAATTTGAGGGAATTTTTCCTCGGCGAACGAGAAAGGATCTAGAACCGGGCCTCCTTCTTGGAGGGAGAGATGTAGAGTATTTTTTGCTGTCATCGTAGTTCTTCTTGCTGTTCTCATAGTTCGGGTTTGAGCTGTAGCGAGGCTGGTTGGCTGATCGGTATTTCTCTCCCCACGGGTCCCCCAGCCACCTCGGAGATAGCAGGGCACCACTCACTGGTAAGCCATCGGGGTCAAATAAGCCGGCCGTCTCTCCCACGCTACTAAAAATTAATTCCAAGAGGAAAAGAAGATGTTGGGGACAGTTTCCGTTGGTAATAACGTCCGTCACTCGCGTTGGCAGGTGAGAGAGGGTGGCTTCCAATGAATCACTGGCGAGCACAATGTTAAGGGGACTGAGACAAAGAAAAGGCAATGAGCCCGCTGCATATGATTTGTCAACAGCCCAGAAGGTTTCCTCCCCAACATGCCCACCCAGGAGCACATACCACATGAGGAGAGTGTTGGCGATTGTAGCTTGATGATTGTTGATAGCTGCACTGAGGTAGGACCAGTAGGATTTCAGGATCGGGTTCTGGTCCCACGCCGGTCAAATCTACAAACAGGTTCGACATCCACAGCAGGTGACCGTGAGTGTTTGCAGTCCCCCTTGGGAAGTTGAGGGTGGATCTGCTGGGGCCAGAGTTACGCTCGAGCATGTAAATGATGCGGTAAAGGTCAGGGTCGGTGGGTTGCAACGGGTCCGAGGTAACAGCCGGAATGGGGTACTCGGAGGCACACTTGTTGGATCAAGCCCTTGCGCTCGTGCTAATTTGGAGGATAGCCTGTGCCGAGAAGTATGCCCAACCCCTCATACCAAGGTACAGCTGTTTGGTTGAGTCAAAACACGCTTCAAAGGTAGAAACGATCGAATCAAACGGCGGGTCGTGGTCAAAGTTGCCATCGAACCACCGGATAGTACGCGAATGGCAGATTCGATGGTTTCAGGATCAGTTATATTTCGGAGGACCCAACAGACGCAGCGCGCATTATCCGCGTTCCGTTTCCGAAGGGCCTTCAGGTCTCGAACGGGTAGGCGCAACGCCGGATCATTGCGAGGTGCGCACGACCCATGGTGCACGTCTCTGGCGGTGATTGGGAGCGGTAATGCACGTGTGAACCTTCGGATTCCTTGGGCGGAGACAGGCTCGCCAACAATCTCCGGGTTGTCCCGCTGTCACTGAGGTATCGGAGAGCCGCCGATGCTGGCGTTTGGAACGGACATTCATACGAGGATATTCCAGCGGCCACAATCCCGACGTAGAAGAGGATGCCGAGAGCGGGGAAGGAGATGACGACGCGTGCGACGGAGATGTTGACCGACCACATATACCGCGACAGGCCGCAGGTGAGAGGAAGGAGTGCAATTTGGAGTATAACAGGGATACTCTCGGTGAATAGGCGGAACGGCCATTTCTCGGGGCCGTCGAATTTGCGCCGGCGGTCGCCACGGCGTTCGATCCCCCGGCGTTTCGGAGGTACTGGTTCAGCCACTCCTTGCCCAGCATTGCGACGAATGCGGCCAACAGTGACATCACAAGGCTTGCGTACAGGAGGTTCGAGGTTGTAATAATCTCTACTGG
>Ga0307516_10008066_pt1 | contig 11968 bp, 13 predicted proteins | sample 19_EM_MG_FD_203310 | JGI IMG/M metagenome (GOLD analysis project Ga0307516, IMG submission 203310) | Populus trichocarpa ectomycorrhiza microbial communities from riparian zone in the Pacific Northwest, United States - 19_EM | ecosystem: Host-associated > Plants > Roots > Unclassified | place...
CCCGTTTGACCTCAACGTCAACAGCGAGTTGCACCTCCCCCATTCTGCCGCCGCAATCTCCCCACTTAGACGAGCGGTCATGGAGGACTGCATAGACCCTTCCAAGAGTGAGTCGTCAACCCAACTGAATGCGAGCAGTGTTAGCTGGCTAACGAATGGTTTAGTTGAGTTTCCCCCTCTAAGTTCCGAGAACCTCATTCGGTTGGGGGAGGACTTATTGCACGCATGTCCAATTCATACCCGGGTACGGGACACCCCCCAGAGTAACAAATACCTATCGTCGATCTCTGCCTTGATATCAAGGGGTAAAACCTCTCCGACTGGTTTGTCCTCAGAGGAAGCTACTGCATTGGCGGAAATCTTTCACAAGGTATCTCTTCCCCACCAAATCCCCTCTCAGCGTCTGACGCCCCTGGTGGTTAGGCCGTACCCAGACGGGGGGCTACGGGTTATAATTCGAACCCGTGGACCAGACTTTTCATCCACGCCCTCCTCCGTGGATCACGAATATTCCCCGGCTTGGAAATGCCCGATAACCCCCCGGACTACACTCCTTATGGATTTACAGACATCTGGAAGGGAAAATACCATGGGGAACCAGTGTGCGTTAAGGTGGCTCGGGGACATTCGCCGAACGAATTGAGGAAGGTCGTAAAGGTACTGCGATTCTGTTGTTCAATCGGAGGTGCACTCAGTTCGCTTCGTGCCAGACATACCGTCGCGTGGTTGAAGGGGGCAAGTTAAATTCTCATCCGAATGTGCTCCCTGTCATTCGGGTTTCAGAGGGACTGTTTCCGGTTTGCATCATGAGTCCATGGATGGCGAATGGGAACATCGCTCAGTACACCAAAGAGAACCCGGGTGCCGATCGTCTAATGCTCGTACGTGCCTGTTGGTGGGGATCAATGGGAATAATCAACTGACAGCGCCTGCACTAGCTTGCCCAAGCGTGCCGTGGCCTCATACACCTTCATGGATCAGGTATTTTACACGGTAGCATTAGTCCGGTAGGCAAAATGGGGATTGAGCAAACCCGCATGCTGATGCTCAATACGTCTAGAACAACATCCTGATCGCTCAGGGTGGTCAGGCATATCTCGGCGATTTTGCGATCACGGGGGCATTTATGACATACCGATCTATGTACTATCAGCGAGAAACTTTCCAACATATGGCCCCGGAACGTACACGCTCCTCTCTGGTTGGTGGCCCCTCAGAAGCGAGTGATGTTTACTCCCTTGCGGTGACTTCTTTCTCGGTATGTACCTTTTTTCAAAATCATCCTACTGTTTGAAACAATTGTCCTGGTGCGGTCAGGTCCTCACGGGGGCATCGCCTTATGATGGAGATTGGGATGCCACACCCGCCAGAATTCGTAGCCGTGAACGACCATCCCGTCCAACGGGCCCAAGTCGGGATCGACGGTTGCAGGACCACGTTTGGGACGTGATCATGACCGGCTGGAGTCATGAACCGGAAAACCGATGTGAACTCTCTGTTATGCACGACACTTTTGTGACGGGTAGTCAACAGGGGGTTTACTCAGGCGATTTGTACAATCAAAACGATGAAAACCTCACAATAACTCAAACATATGTCCCAGACACCGGTGGAACAGGGCGACAGCAACGTGCGAAAATCCTCCCGCGAATCGCCTCTTTCTTCCAATTTCTACAAAACTCGCAGTCGGAAATCCAGAGGCAGGTCAACGAAATCAATGAGGTGAGTTTCACTACATCCCCCTGCCTAAGGCTGACACAAGCTGCAGCGCCTCGAGAACGACTCTATGTTGGACCGCGAGCGACTAAAACTGCTCAATAAGCTTTGCAAAACGTGCAGTCGACACCGCGTGATCCCAAAGTCCATGCAGATCCCTGATTGCTCAGAAGACTCCGTGCAGGTCGAATCCGGGGGCTTTGCCGACGTATCACAAGGTATGTACAAAGGGCGTCGGGTAGCCATCAAAGTCGTGCGCGCATACATCACCAGTGACCTGGACCTCATCCGCAGTGTGAGTGTTTTACCAACGCCGCGACACCCATCTGGATAAACGGGTTACAGAGATTCTGTCGAGAGGGGGTGGCCTGGAAGCACCTCCGCCATCCCAACATCCTACCACTGCTTGGAGTGACATTGAACGAACATCGGTTCGCTCTCGTTTCCGAGTGGATGCAGAATGGAAACATCAATGAGTTCATTGGACGGGACCGACATATAAACCGCACCGAGCTTGTACGTTGTTACTTGATCTCGCAGCAGCATTACTAATGCCTTCCATTTAGTTGACCGGCGTTGCGAACGGCTTGAAGTATATGCACGACCTCCGCATGGTACATGGAGACTTGAAAGGAGTGCGTCTCGTTCCTTCCGAATGAATTCCCTCTACACTTACACCCTCAACATCTACAAAGGCGAACATACTGGTCAACAAGGACCGGCGAGCCTGCATCGCCGACTTTGGTCTGTCGACCATCACTGGCGTCGCAACTCACGCTACCACCGCGGCTTCTCAGGCGTCATTGATTTCAAACGATACTCTCATGTCATTTACTGGCGGTGGGACCCGCCGGTGGATGAGTCCCGAGCTCCTGGATCCGGAGAGGTTTGGGATGCCGGAATCGGAAGGCAACCGGCCGACCAGGCAGTCCGATTGCTATGCTCTCGGAATGGTCGTCTACGAAGTGGGTGTCGCGTGGGCAACTTCACTGCTGTAGACAGTCAACTGATGACAACATAGGTACTGTGTGGGCACCACCCGTACCTTGAGATCCCATCGGATATTCTAGCTGTCCACGCGATTACGGAGGGGATCCGACCGAACAAACCGGAGGGGGCTAGGCAACTCGGATTCAATGATGAACTGTGGAGGATGGTCAAACTGTGCTGGCTGGAGGACCGCGACGCACGACCCAACGTAGGGGTTATTCATTCCTGTCTCAACGACGCCGCAGCATTTTGGTACATGAAAGACTTCTAGCTCAGCCAAACGGTACCATCGTTTGCGATCTGGCATTCACTTATCACATCCATTATCCGCACCCCTTCTTATGTTTGTATACTACGTACACAGCGGGACTATATATGTTCATGTAGTACCATCAGGAATCTGATTCGGAGCCCCAGGATGAGGGCTATCCGCTAGCGACGACATAAGATAGTAATTGGCTGATCTTGGCGTATCCGTGGTCCATCTAATGGCTCAGACACCCTCTTCGAAGGGTTTGATCTTCCTATTGCGCTGATTTAGTCCAGATATCTGGCGTACCGGAAGCCCAGCAGTACCGGCCCCTGGTACGCGAACGGTTCCCGGACTCTTCTGTTACGGGAGGGAACAGCATTTTCGTACACGTTTAGAGAGACAATAATTGCGAAGGTGCAATTCGTTACCATGAGGAGAAAGGAAGAGAGGAATGGAATAGAGAAAGAGGTGATCTAAGTGTACCAGCAGTCTTGGTTCTACGCTGCAGGGAGGTGAGGTGGACACGGTGAGGAGTGGGTTTATAATGTAAAGTACTGTCGAGATGGTCTCGAGAACGATAGATCGTACACAGGGGGAAGGGACGTAGCGTCCGCAGTCGAATACAAGATTGGGGAGCAGGGAGTCGAAGGAGGAAAGTGGAAGCGAAGAGTGACAACAGATGGAAGGATGGGGGTTATGAGTTCCGGCGCGAAAGAGATCATGAATCGAGGGTGTGGGGCTCGGTGTATACAGCGGAGGGTGTGTAGAGTATTAGTAGTTGTCGTTAACTCGTTGAGTAGTGTCGTTGTGTTGATACTGGGTCGGGTCCTCTGCGGGGTTTAGCCCCGTGTTGGTGGGGTCCGCGCTGGAGAGAGAAACGGGCCGGCGGAGTTGATCACACCGCTGGTTTGGGTTTCGTTTTGAACCTGCTGATAGTCCTACCTTGAAAGGTATTTAGCTGAGGATGCGTTGTACAGAATGGACAGAACACTTACAATACAGGTTGAGTACGTCGATCCTCGAGAATGGCTTCCCGCAACCTTCGCGCTCATGGGCGGTAACTGGAATGAAGCTGCTCGTGGCGTTTGCAGTCGTGGTCCCTAGCAAACCCCTTCCCACACCCAGGCCATTCGCATCGGAATGGCCTTTCTTCGGTGTGTGAACGTATGTGATCTGTGACAGTATGTCAGTGTTATTCTTCGCGTATAGGACTAGGCGACGTACCCCTCAAGGTGGCATCCCTGTCAAAAGTCTTTCCGCATCCGGGGGAAGGACAAGTAAAACTTTTGAGCGACCTCCTTCGCCTCTCGCTGCTATTCCCCGTAGTATCAGGTCTGCCAATCGACATGGAGGTAGGCCTCCCTCGCCCCGTAGCGGAAGAGACTGAGAAGTCGTGTAGGCTGGGAATGAATGGTAGAGGTTGAGAGCGGAGGGACGGAGAACCATCTGGGCTGGGGTAGGGTACGTCAGGTAGCGCGCCAATGCCACGATCCCCGAGACCGCGGTTCGAGCTCGGGTTCACGCGGAGAAAGGGTTGAGTTGGGTGAAGGACTCCCTGATCTCCCCTGGCGTTCGGACCGTTCGTGGAATCCGTGCGGGGGTCCGGAGGGTGAACGAACTCGCCTTTGGATTTAGAATGCCGGCGGTTGTCGCTATGATTGTTGCTAGTCCTGCCAATAGAAGAAAGAGGGTTGAGTGGAGTGAGACCCCATGTTGGCGGTCGGCTCGAGGTATCAGATTTGCTGCGGACCCGTGGCTGATCAGTAGCGGGATATTGGTCGAAGGTATTTGATTGTGAGCTCTTGGGATGTGGGTCGAGTGGGAAATTCTGAGGGGTCGGTTCCATATCCCACACTGGAGGGTTTGGGATCGTTGATGCGAGGAGACGGTGGGATCAAATTTCAAAGCTGAAAAGAGGCGAAGGCGCTCTCAGCTGGCTTATACTGTAAGCGTCAGGGGAATGCCGAGTCAGCTCCATTGGGGGAGATTCCAAAGCGGAGCCTGCACCACATACTAATGTCTATCCGAGCGACCGTGTGCTCGCCACCAAAGCCGGTATCGAGGTCGGGGGGAATGACGGGCGGTGACCAGGCGACCACGGAGTCTTTTCGGAATCCTCCGCATTTACTCGTCGACCGGTCGAAGCTATGGTCAAGACCGTGTAGAGGTAATGTGATGGAACCAGTAGCCAGCCTCTTAGCCCTGGGCAATCCAGCAGAGGTGTATTGGCGGTTGTCCATTTCAAGATCGCTTCATGTAGGCTGGTGACCAGTCTACGCTTCATGCCTGAGATCGGCGCTTGCATTTACAAATTGCCCTTCGTCCCATCCCTGTCTGGTCGCAGCGATGGAACCGCCGACGAGAGATATCTTTCTAGTCATCTACTCCTCTCGACTCTTTCCATCCCATTGGGGGATCCTTGTACCGTCCTCGGATGGTTCCAACGCTGGAACCCTGATCAACGTGATCGGAGACCCCTCGGTAGGGTTCGAGCACGAATTTAAGAGGGACTACGGTGGGGAGGAGGACGCCAGGCGGGTGTCTAAAACTCTCCTCTTGGGCAAAGTCGCGTCTGAGCACGTCGGGGATCGGAAGGGCGTGGGGCAGAACACGGACGGTATCCCGAACAACACACTGGAAGACGTCGCGCTCTCGATCCCGCCACCGTCCAAGAGTTTACGCCGCAGTGGTAGCTCCGTGAGTTCTTATTTTGTATCACCTGACCACATCTCGGTTGCTCTGGAGCGTTGTGCCTGAACAGTGTCGCAGGTGGGCACGAAAGTTGAGATAAAAAATTGTCAATCTTGGCTGCGTGAATACGTGGTCGCGTTGGTGGAGAAGGGGGTGCTTGAAGCGTCTGCTTTGGACGTGGTTGAGGGAGCACCAGAGATTTCGTCCATGGCTGTTGTATGATGGGCCATGTATCTGGGGGCTGCTCTCCGGCCGGACGACGGATTCCCTTCGATGCTCATAATTTCATGTGCGCAATATATCGAACTGCGGATTTGGGGCGCAAAGGGTCTTAGGGTTTGGAACCCTGGTAGGACTGATAATTTTGGGGTCTATACCAGCTGGTCGCTCGACCGCTCCTCAAGTTACTGTGGGCGAAGTCGGTGCGTCCTGTGTATTATACCGCGTAAGCTGTTAGTTCGAAAGTAGGTACGACGAGCTCCGGAAACTGTTAGGGTGATCTCGACCTCCGATGCCCTCTCCGTTTGTTCCGGTTCCTATCTTGGGGGGAAAGGGAACGGGAGTGACCCCGACGACGACTTTCGCTTCCACCGGCGCCAGATGCTTCCCGCTGCTCTCGTGAGGTCCCTCTGCGAGACCTGAAGGTGTCGTCAAGGGACGCGTCTCTGGCATCCGTTCCAGTAACAACGTCGCCCTTCCGAGTTTTCGACGGGGTTGCTGCTTGGGCGGCTTCCTTATCCTTCGTCCTCTTGTACATCAACTTCTTGATGCACCTATCGCACAACACCACCTTCACCAACGCGCTCTTCGACTCCCCCTTCTCGATGTAAGCGAAGGGAAGTTCGACAGTGTTGAGGTGGAAAGTATCGTCGTCGGGTTCGGGAGAATGATAGTGGCACCTGGTGTTCCCACACGTCGTATCGCCTGAGCCTGAGAGAACTTCGGATTCCGTCCGCCAGCGTAAGCTGAACTAGTTTCGTTAGCTGGCTGTCACAGATTTCGCCGGTGGACAGGGTTCACGTACGTTGCCGGATTTGTAGTGTTTGAGATCGCACACGGCGAATTCTTTGTACAGGCTGTCGTAGTACTTTTTCGCGACTTTGTCGTTCCAGGGTAGGTCTTTGACTCCCTCGTCGTCTGGTCGGAGGAACCTGCAGAGCCATATCAGACCGCCAAAAGTGCAACTTGCGCGTACAACGTACCGGTGTGAGGATTTCAAGATCTCGAATTCGGTCGTGCCCTCTGGATGAGATACTCCGCTCGAGCCACCGAATGGCCGTAAAGCCATCTTGTGGGTAAGGAGCGTGGGTTTGGTCTGACTCTGAGTCTGAGCGGTTCGGAGGAAGGTTTGTTGTGCCGTTCCGGCCGCACGTGACGCAACAGCACAACTTGCTCCGCTCCCGACACCTCATCCTCCCGCGTTTTTCTCCCAAATGTCCACACCTATCATTCTCGGTGTAGGAGCTATCGCGGCCGCCATCGCCGGTCGCACGCTCATTAGGAGGGGTATGATTGGAGGAAGGGGCGCAGCCCAGGAATGGGCCAAAGGCGGCTTCAAAGCCAAAATGGACAGGAAGGAAGCCCTTGCCATCCTCGGTCTCAAGTGCGTTTTTTGTTCAATCTCTCGACCGTGCTGGGGTCTTAGTGTTTTGTGTGCGCTTTAGGGATGGACCGGTTCTGAAGACGAAGATCAAGGATGCACATAGGCAAATCATGCTTGCCAACCACCCGGATCGAGGCGGTGCCCCATACCTTGCGAGCAAAATCAACGAAGCGAAGGATTTATTGGATAAATCAGAAAAGCGGTAGTCCTCGCTTCACCCCCGGCATCACAGTAACCTATGTTCTTAGGTAGGTGAGGGTGTAGAAGTTTGCCGATTGTGCGCGCTGACTCTCCTTACAGATTATTCATGTACATTTACCTTCGCATAATCCACAACCGCAATGCCTACCTCCCTCTCTCTCGGAAACCCTAAGATTGTTCGTCGTGAAACTGAAGTGTGGAGGTCCAGTGTATTGGGCCCTTTCACCCGTCGAACCGCTAACGTTGCGTTTTGTACTAGTGAAGGTACCTAACTCAGGGAGGGGGTCGCATTCTTGCCAACAACCCAAAGCGAGTCTGGGGAGAATTCCGGCCCTGGGAACGGTTTCGAAGTAGTTCAGGTTCTCCCCCGCCATCGTCAACACCTGCTCTCGTTCTGCAAAAGTGGTATAATGGGCCACACCTCCCGCCAAACTTGGGGAACTCTCGCCCATCGCACCGTAAGACCTTCGTCTTGACCCAGACGGGGGTGCCGACGAGAGGAGAGCGGGCCTCAGTGGGTCCGGCACCAAATCCAGCGCCGGTGAGGCTACACCGGCCACTACCCTGGATCCGGGGCGACTACAGTCTACAAAGAACTTTGGGGAAATCCGGAGGTTCCAATTTTCGATCTGCGAAAGTTACCTTATTTAACTCGGGTCAAGTGATGGTGTTGTAGCTGTCGTAGTTTGGAAACGTAGCAGGGAGGAGTCGAGCGAACGAAGCTGATGCGAGACTCGTAATTGTACGGCCGGGGAATCGCACCGCAGGCGGACCAGTGGCCATGACACCCCACCATCTCTTTTGGACCCACCCCGAGACTGCAAAGATTACACGGATATGGGGAATTGCCCCGGCAGTGGGGATTATGAATGGAGTTGGTGGTTCCGCCTGGTGGAAGTCGCGGGAGGTGGTTTGGCCCACCAACTGGGGTCAATCCTGCTCTCCCAACACTACACTTCAACCACACCACCTTACTGGGAGACTCGGACATCCGACTACTGTACTCGCACGACCACTCCAGTGGTCATTGGTCATCCCCAGACCTGCCGCGCTGGCTGTAAATTTTGTCATTTTGTCATTGCCCAGGTTACTGGTACCCACAAGCAGCGGGTCATCGGTCCTTGGTCGTCGGGGGTGTGCTGAGGTAATTTTTCAGCACTTATGTGTGAATCTGATGGAAAATCCTGCTGCCTACTGTACAACACCACGGGCTACCTGCGCGAGGGCTGCAGTAGCATGTGTGGTAGGTTCCCACTGATTGTGGGGACTACTGTTAGCATTAAAGGCTGCCAACCCAGTGAGGGTTTGGGTGTGCCCACCTTCAGGGCAGGGGATTAAAATACCTTTATTACAGCTCCTGTGGGCAAGGGATTACTTAACCCTTTGATAGAGATTTTGTTCACTTACATATTGTCAGGACCGAGGCCAGAGGCTGAGGACCTGAGAAATGCACACAAGAGTATTGTCAGCTCCAGGTGGGCCTAGATTGTCTGGATAGCTCAGATCTGGTACACGCCAGTGTCTGATCAGCAAGGGGGAGAGAGGAGGGCGACCATCCGAAGGCATCCACAAACATCCAAGGCTGTGGGCACAAGGACTTGACCTGTCTGTCGGTCTACGGACTCTCCTAAGGATGATCAGTACAGAGGAAAGAGGGGAGATAAGGAGCATCATGACTTATCAATGGAGGTCAACCATCTGTACAAGTTGAAGTCTAGGCAGTCACGCCCAAGAACTCAAACCAGACTGATAGGGAGAGATCTGGAGATAACAAAACTAAAGAATACAAACAAGGTGGAACAAGCCTTATATAGTACTCTATAAGCCGTGATGTCTCCGTGACGGTCACACTACAATCCTGCCAAACATCACCAAACATGGTCTGTGCACAGTGTGCCAAGATGCCAATGGGTGAGTGCTTGAGGATTTGTCTTGAGATGGCAGGTCTTGAGGAATAAAGAGTGACTGGGATCCAAGGAGGCTGAGGTTGCCGGAAAGGCCAAAGGGAAGGTCACAGTTTCGAGTCCGAGCTGTGTCGTTTGGGAAAGTTGTTTGGCTGGATCCTGACACATATGTGAAGGGATTCTATTACTTTTGGCACAGTTTGGTGAGACTATTTCCCCTCACCTCCTGGAGTGGGCATGGACAAAACCCCTCACTGTGGCTTCCACAGACAAGTGTGCATTTATTATTTTTATGGATCTGTTATGCTGATGTAAGTAAAGGGAATTAAGCCCACCTGGACCTGTTACCCATAACCATCAGCCTCCCTTGCTTGGAGGGGAAGTCAGATATGAAAAACTGTGGTTGATAAATTGTTTTGATTCTCATTGAAGTTGCCTATCAGTGGACCAAACCAAATGTGGGTTGGTATAATAGGCTCATTGGTTTTGTGCACTTTAAATGTAGGATCCATACTGGAATTACAAATATATTTACTGTTCCATTCCATTCACCCTCCAGTGGCATTGCAGGTTGAGAACTCAGCTCCAGTGTACATGTTAAGGTTGGTCCCTGCCCCCCCGTTTTCAGAATCTGATTCACTTGACAACCCACTGTTATTATACACATAGATCTCTGCAAGGCAACCTGTTGGAGTATGCCTGAGTACATCCACAATTGCTGTATCAATTGTATTGAATGAGTCAATCCCATCATAGTGGACCACCTGATTTTCCTCATCAGTGTTATCTTTATCCTGGCCTTCTTCACCTGGATGAAACCCGCCAAGGTTCTTGTAGAAATCCTGGTCCTCATTGATTTGTTTAAGGAGGAGTTTCTGAGCTTTGCTTGTTAAACTCTCATATGAGAGGTTTTAGTCCTTCTCTCCAGTAGAACAGAGCTGGAAAGCCTGAGATTGGATCAGAGGTCAGTGAGAACAAACCTGCATACTATTGGGTCTAACCTTTTTAACAAGCCCAGGGTTATTAATTGCCTCATGCCCATTTACCAACTACCTGATGGAGCAATCTTGAACCACAGGTAACTTATCAAAGGTCACTGCACTTGGTTCAATACCAGCCTCCAGTTGCTTTGTAGTGTCATTGACAACATTTTGGAGTGCAGTATGCTTGATTGCAAGCTTGAGAACTTGTTGGATCCCAACATCACAGGGCTGGAAGAGGCCAGTACAATTTGCTGGAATATAGTGAATCTGGATCCTGTCAGGATCCAGCCTAACAGACTCTCCCAACAAACACCACCTGGACTTGAAACCACAATCTTCCCTTTGGTCTTCATGGCAACCTCAGCCTTCTTGGATCCCAGTCACCTTTATTCCTCAAGAACCCACCACCTCAAGACAATTTGACATGCATGCTTACACCTTGATATTGGCATTCCCTCAGCATATGCTGTTGAGCTTGAGAACTGCACCTGTAAATATTTCTCAGAAAAACACACCTTTAACACTTCAATAAAAAACCAATAAGGTCATAGACCAATGACCTCATAAGGAATGACATCACCATCAAGTGTTGCTCCCCACATGCCCTCAGAACAAACAGTCCCTGTGACAACAGAATTACAAAGCCCACAGACTTCAGGGCACAGAATAAAAATAATAACACAGCCCAATGACCTCATCAATTACATTATTGGCATGACATCACTCATGAAAACACAGCCTCAAAAGCACAGCCTTGAAAGCACAGGCTCACCAGAAGCACAGCTTCCAAGAAATAGGACAAACACACAGCCCAATGACCTCACCAATGACCTCATACCCATGACATTATCACAAGAAACACAGCCCTGAAAGCACAGGACCATCAAACCACAGTGTCAGGGCCAACAAGATCAACCACAGACAGTGGTACACAATCAAGACGTGGACCATGTGAGTCGAGCAAGATGGTACTGATCAGCACCACAAAACACAAGGGAACTAGCATGGAAGGTATCTTACTGTAGGCAGAGCTTCACAGCATCCTGACAGCAGATGTGAGAAGAGAGGAAGACAGGGAAGGGGAGGAGCTAAGGGTCTCACAAGAGACTAGGTGATTAACCTTGGAGAATCCTGTGATATCAAATCTGGGGAGATACAGCGCTATCTACCTGGGTATATATAGTATTCTAAGGTATGAGGTTAGGCCAATCACATGTCAGATAAGGAATAAGGATGTTCTGAAGGGATGGGAAAGTATACTACTATAAAGGGGAACATATAACAAAAGGGGAAAGCATATAGGGGCTAGGGTTAAGGGTATCAAGGGGTATATGTGGGTCATGGGAAAGTTTTAGTCATAAGAACAATAAGATTGATTGGAACAATTGGAATACTGTTGAGGGGCTACCAACTGGGGGGGTGTTGGAAAGGTAGGTGAAGGGCGGGTCCTCCAATTGTGTCACTGGGGGCAGGGGTTGGTTTACCAAGACAGTAAACTGCAAGTAAACTGTGAGTAAATGGAAAATTTACCAGCCCATTTACCTACCCAGTTTGCGCCGAGTAAATTTATAATTTACAGAGCCGATTTCTCTACAATTTACTGAGCCCAGTAAACAATCGGCTTGTT
>Ga0307516_10008067_pt1 | contig 11968 bp, 9 predicted proteins | sample 19_EM_MG_FD_203310 | JGI IMG/M metagenome (GOLD analysis project Ga0307516, IMG submission 203310) | Populus trichocarpa ectomycorrhiza microbial communities from riparian zone in the Pacific Northwest, United States - 19_EM | ecosystem: Host-associated > Plants > Roots > Unclassified | place...
TTCGGCGGCCCGCCGAAGTACTGGTGGTACTCGGCCATCGAGCTGAGCGGCCAGGGCCGCATCGTCAACGGCGTGTTGTGGTTGTCGGCCCACTCGGTATGACCGACGAAGGCGGGCACCGCCGTGGCCACCTCGACCACGGAGTTGGGGAAGGCGTTCTTCTCGACGATGTAGACGCCCGGAGTTTTCATGACACCCATCGGTTTCTCCTGTGTGGGTCAGCGGCTGACGAAAATTTCCGAGACGGCCTGCCGGCCATTCGGCCCGCTCTCGTACTGAAGCGCTGCCGGCCGCGGAGCCGGCAGTTGGGACACGACGATGCGGGTTGCCGCTGCGGAATGCCCCGCGCGCAGCTGCAACCCGGTGGGCGCGCGCTCGGCCAATGGCAACGGCGCCCGCGAGCGAAAACAATGCGCCTGCCGCGCATCGGCCTTGCCCAAGGGCGTGAGGCCGAGCGCGTCGAAACTGCGCGTGCCCGAGGTGTCGACGATGGTCAGCACCTTCTCTTCCCATTCGCCCAGCAGCCAGTAGCACCAGATGCTGTGGCGGCTGTGCCACTGCAAGGTCCAACTCTGGCCGAGCCCGGACAGCCACGACGCGTGGTCCGTGGCATTCCCAAGCGCGATGCGCGCGGCCTGCGACGCGGGGCCGTCGGTGTAGTAGGCGAAGGCGGGGTCGGCGCTGTGCACGCTGAAGTCGAGCGTCACAGGCTTGACAGTCGCCCGCGGCGCTTTGGGTGGCTTCGGTGCCTGCGCCTCGCGAACGGCTTCCCACAGGTCCTGCAGGCGGTGCTCGGGCGCGTGCAGGGTCAGGCTGTGGTCGTTGGCGCGCAGCACCAATTCAAAGGCCGACATCCATTCGCGGCAACGTGGCGTGGGCTCGAAGCGCATCGCGCGGCAAAGACCGTCCGCGAAATAGTCATGGCGCGTTTCCACGTGGGCCAGCAAGCGCAGGCGCAGCGTGTTCATGACAGGCTCCGCGGGTTGCCTGCATTGGCCGGCGGGTGGGGCAGGGTGCCGGTGTCGATCCCGCGCACACTGGTTTCTCGTCCCACCACGTGCTGGCCGTCCAGGCTGATCATGCGGACGCGGTACAGCACCGAGGGCAGGTAACGCCCGCTGTGGATGCCCCACAGGCTGTGCATTTCCGAGCTGCTGAGGTTTTCGATCGAGAGCACCAGCCGCTCGAGGCGAGCATCGAGCCCCGGCGCGCTGTGCTGGTCCAGCACCTGGTGTGATTGAAAGAACGCAATGGCGCTGGAGAGGAACTTCAGCGCCTCGGGGTAGTTGCCGCCGCTGAAGTTCGCTGCGCACATCACCAGCAGGTTCAGGTACACCGGCGCGTTGACGGCGAGCTGCTGCGAGTGCAGGCCCAGGTTCTGGCCGCCCTGCGCCCGGTGAGCGATGGTGTCGCGCTCCACCCCGGCCAGGAACAGCACCAGCTTGTTCGCCACCAAGGGCACCAGCGTGCCGTTCTGCTCCAGCAGGTTCGACAGCACGGCGAGGTCTTCGCTGAGCTGGAAGCTCCGGCGCAGATGCTCGTTGAGCTGCCCGGCCATCAGGCCCAAGGCGGCGTCGATCATGGCGTGAGGGGAGACGGGGTGGACACGCTTGCCACCTTAGGCGCGGCGCAGCACCGCACCAATCGTCTGCCTGCTGATTTCAGCTCAGCAAATTTCTGATTTGCCCACGATGTAATGGCCCGTAATGGATTGCCCTGGGGCAGACAACGTAGCCTGCTAGAACTCCCCGATAGGCGTGAGGCTTTGACCGGCCGCGCGAATAGGTCCAGCATTCGCGGGAGGCAACAGAGACGTGACCCACGCAGACCGCCCTTGAACGGCAGCCGGCTTCTCGTGGGTCCGAACAGGGAGACGAAAATGAACCATGCCGACCCGGATGGCGATCGTGCGCGCCATCTGCAGCAGCGCCTGCACGATGGCTTGGCGCAATACCTGTCTCTGGCCGCGATGCAGATCGACCAGATCCAGTCCGAGGCGGATTCACCAGGCCTGCAGCGTGCGCGGGCATTGCTGCGTGAAGCCTTGCAGGAACTGCGTTCGTTGATCAGCGGCATCGGACAGCAAATCGCCAGCAACCATGAGCCCGACCTGCCGGGCCGCCTGAATGCCTGCGTGCTGCGACTGAATGCGCAGCAGACAACGCCCGTCAGCTGCACGATAGAGGGCCTGCAGCTGCCCCTGTCGGAGCAGGCCTGCGAGATCCTGCTGGGGGCGACGCGCGAACTCCTCGTCAACGCTTGCAAGCATGGCCAGGGGGCGGGCGTGGATGCGCGGCTGTCCATCCTTCCGCACCGCCTCAGCATCACGATCACCGAACGCCCAGGCGCGATTGACGCCAAGCCCCCGCGGCAAGCTGCGCCCTCGAGTCATGGACTGGGATTGCGCACGACCCGCCGTGAATTGAGCCGCATCGGTGCCCGGCTTCGCTGGCGCAACGGCGGCCCGGACGGTGTGCAGGCCCGCATCAGCTGGGTGCCGTCATGAAGATCCGCGTCATCATTGCGGACGACCATCACTGCGTGCGCCAAGGCCTGGTGGCGCTGCTCGAGCGGGAGAGCGACATCGAGGTGGTCGCCGAGGCACGCGACGGCATGGAACTGGTTCGCCTGGCACGCGAATGGCAGCCAGACGTGCTGCTGGTGGACTTGTCCATGCCATGCATGAATGGCATGGAGGCCATTCGCCGCTTGCGCAGCGAACCGCTGGCTTGTCGATCGCTGTGCCTGAGCGTGCAGTCGGATCCGCAGCAGGTACAGGCCGCGCTGGAGGCTGGCGCCAGCGGTTTCGTGTTGAAGGACAACTCCTTCGACGAACTGGCCCGCGGCATACGGCGTGTCCATGCAGGGCAGCTCTTCCTGAGTGGCGAGTTGCTGGGTGGAGTGCTTTCGCAAGGAACGGGCGCGCCGGCCGCCGACCACGCGCTGCAGCGGCTCACGCCGCGTGAACGCCAGATGGTCCAGCTGCTGGCCGAGGGTTATTCGACCCAGCAGATCGCCGAGCAGCTTCACCTCAGCGGCAAGACAGTGGCCACGCACCGCGAGCACGTCTTTGCCAAGCTGCAGATCCAGGGCATTGCGCAGTTGACCCGGTTCGCCTTGCGCGCCGGGCTCAGCTCGCTGGAGACCCGAGGGCCGCAGTGACGGGTGGGGATCGTGCGTCGTCCAACAGCAGCTGCTGCTGGCGCGTCGTCGCGCTGGTGCTGCCTTTGTTGGGAAGCTGTGTATCGGTCGAGCACAAGATCGCGCCGAGCACCTTGTCGGACGCCCAGATCGCCCGCCTGCTGGGCGTGGCTGAAGCCGAATGGGTGCGCTGGGGGTCGATGCGCGCCCATGGCATGCCCGGCAACGAGGTGTGCCTGGTGGTGTCCGACGGCTCTTGCCAGGAGGTGGAGGACGGCTGTGGGCAGGAGCAAACGAGTGCGCTCTGTCCGGTGGTGAACGAGTACTGGACTCAGGTGCGCGAAGTGTTTCGCCACGACTGCACGCGCAACGACGTCTGCGAGTGGCAATGGCCAGGGCCGGAAGAGCCAATCAGGACCCATGCATGGTCCGCCGCCTTCATCAGCGCCGTGATGGCCGAGGCCGACATCTCGCAGAGCGAGTTTCAGCGCAGCCACCGCCATGCCGTCTACGTCGCCGCGGCGCGCGATGGGTATGCGTCGGCCTATGAAGTGGTGCCGACCCCCGCGGCTGCGGTGCCCGGTGACCTGATCTGCGCAGGCCGGACAGCCGAGAACGGGGCGCCGTCGCCCATCGCGCCGGCGACTGTCCGCCACATCGCTGCGGGCGTCGCCATGCATTGCGACGTGGTGGTCGGCATCGACCCGATCCACAACACGCTCGAGTCGATCGGTGGCAATGTCAATCAGACGGTGGCGAAGACGACAGTCGAACTGGACGAGAAAGGACGGGTGGCCTTCGATGTCGACACGGGACGGAAATGGGCCCTCGTGATGAGGGCGAGAAGGGCGTTGCCGCCCTGAAGATCGCCAGACTCGCGCTGCGTCATGCAGGGCAGTCGCGCAGGTCGTCATCCAGTTTCGGCACGGGGGCGCCGGTGCCGAACTTGGCTTCGTGGGCCTTGAACAAGGCGTCGCCCTTGCGCAGGTAGCGGCAGGCTTCGGCCTTGTCGGCGCGCACCGATGCGGCAGGTTGTCGCGGCGCTGCGGCCCGCGCCTTCAGCGCGTTGGCCATGTTGTAGTAGGCCAGGCCGTGGTCGCGCTGGGAGACCAGATTGGCGCGCGCCTCTTCCGGCACCTGGTCAAAGGCATCGAGTGCCTGCCGGGCTGCTTCGACGGCGGGCTGCCACTGGCCGGCGGCCAGCAGCGTGTCGGCCAGTTCGCCGCTGAAGGTGCCCAGGTCGACCCGCAGCATCACGTTGCTCGGGTCCTTGGCGACCATCGGCTTGAGCACGTCCACGGCCTGCCGGTGGGACGTCACGGCTTCGTCCGTGCGCTTGAGCAACATCAGCGCATAGCCGCTGTGGGCGTAGACCACGGCCAGGTTGGCCTTCAGGATGGTGTTGTCGGGGTGGGTCTTCAGCAGGCCGTTCAGCACTCCCGCGCTTCGGTTCAGGTCGGCCAGCATCGCCGGCGCATCCTGCTCGGCGGTGGGGCCCTGGGACAGGTGCTGGCTTCGCAGGCCGTACATGCTGGCCAGGTTGCCACCGGTGGGCACGTCGTCGGGCTGGCTGGCGAACAGGCGCTCCAGCAAGGTGATCGCCTCGTCGATGGTGGGCCCGAATTCCTTGTCGTGACCTGCGAACTGGTGGATCTGCGCCAGCGCCCCCAGCAAGGTGGCCAACTGGCGCTGGCTGGACGGGTTGGTCGGGTCGAGCTCCAGCTGGCGTCGCGCCACCGCGATGCCCTGCTCGGCGCGCTTGGCGCCGGCGTCGAGCTCACCTTGCGAAGCCAGCAGCACCGACAGCATGCGGGCGATGCGGGCCGTCTCCATGCGCACGGCCTCTGCCGTCTTCGCGGGCAGATTGCTCGTCAACAAGGGCTCCAGCAATGCCAGGCCGCGTTCGTAGCTGGCCCGTGCACCCTTGGGGTCACCCAGGTTGGAGGCCAGGGGCCCGCCCTGGATATCGCCGGTCTGGCGGTAGCCGGTGGCCAGCTCGACCTTCAGCATGGCGTCGTCCTGGGCTTCGGCACCCAGGCGCTCCAGGTAGGTCAGAGCGTTCTTGACGATCATCTGCCGCGCCGGCGTGGAGCCCGGTAGTTGTTCGATGGCCTGGTGCACATCGAACACCAGCATGTTTGCCAGGGCGCGCACGCTGGCGAAATGCTCTTCGGCGCGCTCCTTCTGCCGCTTGGCCTCGATGCCCTCGTAGGCGGCCAGACCGAGGCCGGCGACCAGGGCGATGTTGGCCACCAATGCCGCCCCCATGGCGGCGCGGTGGCGCAGCACGAAGCGGCCGGCGCGGTAGCTCCAGGCACCGCGGCGCGCCTGCACGGGCAGCCCTTCGAGGTGGCGGAACAGATCGTCGGACAGTTGCTCGGCACTCGCGTAACGACGCGCCGGCTGCTTGCGCAAAGCCATCAGCACGACGGCATCGAGGTCTCCCTTCAAGCGTTGGCGCAGCGGGCGGTTGCCAGGCACCGCCGTGCTCGGCGGCACCGGCTCGTCGTTGCAGATCGACTGGCTCAGCGCGAAATCGCTGCTGGCGGTGTTGCCCGGGTAGGGGCTGGTTTCGGTCAGCAGGCGATAGAGCACCACGCCGAGCGAATACACATCGCTGGCCGGGGTGACCGGCTGGCCCAGCACCTGCTCGGGGCTGGCGTAGGCCAGCGTCATGACACGTTGGCGCGTGGCCGTGGCGACTTCGGCCTCGCCCGGCAGATCCAGCCGTTTGGCGATGCCGAAGTCCACCAGCTTGACCGCGCCTTCGTCGGTGACGAGGATGTTGGCCGGCTTCAGGTCGCGGTGCACCACGCCCTTCTGGTGCGCGTAGTGAACCACCGTGCAGACGGTGCGAAACAGCGCCAGCCGCGCCGGCACGTCCAGGCCTTTGCGCTGGGCGTACACATCGATCGGTGCGCCCACCACACGCTCCATCACGAAGTAGGGCACGCCTTCTTCGGTGATGCCGCCGTCCAGCACTTTGGCGAGGTTGGGGTGGTCGAGGCTGGCGAGAATCTGCCGCTCGGTCTTGAAGCGCTCGACGAACGAGGGGTCGAACTGGCCCTCGCGCATCAGCTTGATCGCCACCTGCTGTTCGTACTGGCCATCGGCGCGTTCGGCCAGATAGACCTGGCCCATGCCCCCTTGGGCGATCAGCGAGACCAGCCTGAATGCGCCCAGGCGGCGCCCGAGCCAGGGCCGCGCCAGGTGTGCGTCCAGCGCGTCCAAGGCGTCCAGGGCGAGTTCGGCGGGTGCGGCGTCCAGCACGCTGCGTGAGGCGTCGGCGGCGTCCAGCAAGGTTGCCAGCTCGGCGCGCAGCTCGGCGTCGTCGCCGGCTTGTTCGGCCACATAGGCGTGACGTTGCTCGGCCGGTTGCTCGAGTGCATCGGCAAGCAATTGTTTGATCAGTCGCCAGCGGTCTGCCGGCAGCGGGGCGTTCATGGGACAACGTCCTTTGCGAGGGCTCGAGGCGTGCGATTCACGCACAAGTGCCCGGCCTGTCGCAAGGCGGAACTGCGGTCTTTTACCTTGCGCTACGAATTCTCGTAGCGTCGCCGCACCCCATCTAACTCATGAATGGGTGGCCACGGCGGAGTGCCGTGAGGGGCCCCGAACACAGCCCGGGGCCCCAATCCGAAAGCGGCGACGGGCCTCGTTCAAAGGCCCGTGCCATCGATCACGGGCGGTTCACCGCCTTCCAGGCCGATGCCACCGCCTTCGACTCGGCGGAATTCGCGCCGTACAGGTCGTCCGATGCCTTGACGGTGTCGGTGCGTGCCTTCGCAAAGGTCTCGTTCGAGGTCATGTAGACGGTCACGGCGCGGTACCAGATCTTCTCGGCCTTGGCCCGACCGATGCCATTGACCGTGCCGGAACCGGTGGCCTTCTTGGTGTTTCCGGCGACGCAGGTCTTCGACGGAGAACCGTTGGTCGTGCCTTCGGCCAGCAGGTAGAAGAAGTGATTCGCGACACCCGACGATCCGTGCACGTCGAGATTGCCCACGCCGCTGTAGTAGCAGTCCGCCGAATAGCCGTCGCTGTTCGGGCTGATCATGTTGCGGGTGTAGGGCTTGTCGAAGTTCTCGCCCAGCAGGTAATCGGGCTTGTCGGTCGCGTTGTTGGCGTAGAACTCGACCATCGTGCCGAAGATGTCGGAGGTGCCTTCGTTCAGGCCGCCCGATTCGCCGCGGTACACGAGCTTCGCCGTCCGCGATGTCACGCCGTGGGTCATCTCGTGGCCCGACACATCCAGCGCCACCAATGGGCTCATGCGGTTGCCGTCGCCAAAGGTCATGCAGAAACACCGGTCGTCCCAGAAGGCGTTGTCGTAATTGCGCCCGTAGTGCACGCGCGACCGAGCGCCGTTGCCGTCGTCGGCAATGCCTTTGCGGCCATGGACCTTCAGGAAATAGTCCCAGGTCATGTTCTGGCCGTAGGCGGCGTCGGCAGCGACCGTCTCGTTGCTCGCCTCCGTCCCGTTGCCCCAGACGTTGTCCGGCCCTGCAAACAGCGTTTCGGACGAAGACCCGTTCTTCATGTCCATGACCTTGTGCTTGCCGCGCGTCATGTCCTGAAGCGTGAACTTGCCGTTCTTCTTGACGTCATGCAAGGGCACGGTGCCCGAGTACAGCGTCTTGCCCGATCCCACGTCGTCGGCGGTCATGATGTCGTCCCATTGGTCCAGGACGCCGCCCGAAGTGGCGTCGACGATCAGGTGCGCGCGGCTGGGTGTGCCGTCGGCCTGAACGCCCGACACGACAACGTCCCAGGCCAGGCGAGGGCTGTCGCCCATGGCGTGGACCGCCAACTGCAGCGTTTCGACCTGGGCATCGGCGTGCGGATAGGCCTTCAAGGCTTGCAGCGTGGCGTCGCGCGATGCCAGCGCAGGCGTCACGCTCAGCGCCAGCGCTTGGCCCATCGTGCTCGAGACTTCCTTCAAGGCGCCCGAGGCCAGGCTGTGCACCACCACGTCGCCGCCCAGGACGGGCAGGTTCCGGTAGAGGCGATCGAAGCGGACGTGTTCGGTGCCGTCCGCGTCGACGATCAGGTCGCGGGCCACGAAGCGGTCGGTCGACGAGCTGTCGGCCAGCCGGGCATCTTGAGCCGCCAGATTTTTCAGTGCCCGTGCAACGGCCGGGTGGTCGGCAGGTGGCTTGCCCGCCGCAGCGGGTGACACGGTGACGGCCGTCAACACTGCGACGGCGGCCGCAGAAACCAATGACATCTTGAACATGTTGCGTCTCCTAGGTTATTTCGGCTCACAGGCCGGTGCCGAGTGGCACGCGGGCGACTGTGAAGGCGAAGCAGCGGAGGCGTATGAATGAGCCGTATATTTGTGGATCGGCTGTATGCAAAGCATTTCCGGGTGTGACGCCTGTTTCAGCGCCGGCAGGGGCGCCTGGCGCCGTCCCGAGGTTGCCTCCCCAGCGCCCGGTTCATGGGTGTACAGACGGAATCCGGACGTCGCCGACGACATCGGTGCCTAGGGATTCAGCATCAGGCGCCTGATCATTACCATCCTCCAAGTTACGTCAGACGGACAGACGCACCCCCATGCAGAGCTCGAATCAACACCGCAACGCCTGGTCTTTGCGCACCGGCCACCGCGCCGCCATGCAACTTGTGGCCGCTGCCGCGCTCGCCGGCTGCGGCGGGTCCCATGCGCCTGATCCCGAGACGCTCTCGCCGGAGGACCAGGCCACCGAAGTCGACACCGCGCCGGTCGACGACGCATCCAGTTCGGCGCCGGGCACCGACGCGCAGGCCCTGCAGGCCCGCGGGGCGTCGGGGGCGGTGGAGAAATCCAGCGCGATCACGGTGCCGGTCGGCCCGCCGGACGCCCACCTGAAAGGCGTGTTCGGCGAAGCCTTCAGCTGGCCTCTCATTCCGCTGCACACGATCCTGCTGCCTGACGGCCGCGTGCTCAGCTACGGCAGCAAGCCCAGCGGCGTCCAGAGCGGCCTGTTGCACTACGCCCTGTGGGACCCGGCGCTGGGCACCGGCGCCGAATCGAAGCTGCTGCTGTCCAACACCACCGGCACCGACATCTTCTGCGCCGGCCAGGCACTGTTGCCCGGCAGCGGCAACGTGCTGCTGGTCGGCGGCGACCGCATCGTCAACGGCAAGCGCAACTACGCCAACAGCGATGTCAACCTCTTCACCCCGACCGACAACAAGCTGACGAAGCAGGCGCAGTCGATGGCCTATCAGCGCTGGTACGCCACGCTGGTGACCACCGCCAGCGGCGAGCAGGCGGTGATCGGCGGCCGCATCGACCGGTTGTACGAAGGCGATGCCCAATACCCGCCGACGGACGACACCTACGCGAGCACCCCGGAGGTGTACAGCGCCACCAATGGCTGGCGCACGCTGACGACGGCCACCAACGAGTGGGCGTACGGCTCGAAGGTCCAGGCCTGGAACTATCCAAAGGCCTGGTGGTCGCCGCAGGGCAAGGTGGTGGTCTTCACCGTCAAGGGTGAGTTCTTTGCACTCGATGTCGCCGGCACCGGCAGCGTGGCCAAGGTGCCGGGTGTGTTGCCGCTGGGCGCCTACAACCTGCCGGCGGCGATGTACCAGCCGGGCAAGGTGCTGTCGGTGCGCGCGGCCGCCAAGGCGGTGGTGGTCGACATCAACAACCCCACGCCGGTGGTCACGCCCACCGCGTCCTTGTCGGCCGATCGCCGGTTCGGCAACGCCACCATCCTGGCCGACGGCAAGGTCTGGGCCAACGGCGGCTCGTCCACCGGCAACGACCTGGTCGGTGCACGCTACGACTCAGAGACCTGGAACCCCGCCACCGGCACCTGGACGCTGGGCGCCACGGCCACCAAGGCCCGCCTGTACCACAGCGTGTCGATGCTGATGCCCGACGGCTCGGTGCTGACCGGCGGCGGCGGCGCGCCGGGGCCGGTGACGCAGCTCAACGCCGAGATCTACTTTCCGCCGTACCTTTACAAGACCGACGGCTCCGGCCAACCGGCGGTTCGCCCGGTCATCGCGACGGCGCCGAGTGCCGCCGCCTGGGGCCAGGCCGTGGCGGTGAGCATGTCCGACACGAACCCGGTCACGCGCCTGACCCTGGTGCGCTTCGGCGCGGTGACGCACGACTTCAGCAACGAGCAACGCTTTCAGGACCTGAGCTTCACCCAGAACGGTGCGAACCTGACGGTCACCATGCCAACCTCGGCCAACTACGCACCGCCGGGCTTCTACATGCTGTTCGCGCTGGATGCACAAGGCGTGCCTTCACAGGCCAAGGTCGTCCGCCTGGGCGTTTGAGGTGACGACGCGGCGACGCGGCTGACTGCCCGCCGCGGCACGCCAACAGCATGGCAACAGCACGGCCAACAGCATCGGCCCTCGGGGCTGTTCGCCTGTTGGAAAATGCAGCCGCGATGCCCACCCGCAAGGCTGCACGACACCACCACCACGTCTACGTGGTGGAGCTGTCCGATCGTGTGTGGAACGTGCCGGCCTTCCGCAAGGCCAACCCCGAGCACGTCATTGGCAAGCCCCTGGTCTACGTCGGCATGACCGGGCTGGACCCCGACCTGCGCTTCGACAGGCACAAGGCCGGCATCCAGGCCAACCGCTACGTGTTGGAGTACGGCCTGCGGCTGATGCCCGAGCTCTACGAGGTCTACAACCCAATGCCCTACGAGGCTGCGAGGGAGATGGAAGTGGAGCTCGCCATCGGCTTGCGCGAAGCGGGCTATGGGGTCTGGCAGGCCTGACGCGAAGGAACTCGCCTGAGATTTGACGAGGCCACCTTGGACTTCGTCGGGCGGTGATGCGTCAGGCTTCGGCGCGACGAATCGTAGAACGACATAGGACCTGACTGGCCGGCAGCCGTGCTGCTTCAGTCGGGCTGAGGCGAAGCCGGCGCGGTGATCGTTGGTTGGTAGGGGAAGGCGCCGATGAACCGTGGGACCTCCGGATTCATCTTGCCTTGAAAGCCCAGCCGCTTCGACAGCTTGGGGTGTCCGCCGCTGGCCGCGAGACTGTGCCGTGACGAAGGCTTCATCACATAGCCGTTGTCGGCCGTTGGAACGCTGACCGAGGGGTCGGCATTCTTGCCGTGTACGTCGAACTGCGCGGCTTGCGCGGCCGCCAACGTTGCATAGGTCGGGCTGTAGACCAGGGCATGGTCGGCCCGGTCGCTGTAGCAGATGTTGTGGTCGAACACCTTGAAGCTCGAGCGGGTCAGGCCAGTGCTGTCGAAGCACCTCGCTTGCGCGCTGGTGTCCCCCGCGAAGTAGACCAGGTTGTTGGCGACGTTGTGGCCCCGGCCGACCGATTTCATGATGATGCCGGTGTTGAAGGCGCTGCTGCCGCTGATGTAGATCGAGTTGTTGCGCGCCGTCACGTGGGTGTCGACCGCATCGCCGTCACCACCGCTGTTGCCCGAGGGCATGACGACGCCTTGCACCGTGAGTGTCGGCTGGGTGGTCCAGGCGACCACGTTGTCTTCGACGACGCAGAACGGGCATGCGCCGATGTCGATGGCATTCGAGCCGACGTTGATGATCTGGTTGCCGCGCACCACCGAGCCGGCGTAGCCCTCTGGGTTGCCGCTTCCCGGCGCTATCTGGATGCCGTAGCAGCCGCCGCCGGCGCCGGGGGTTTCGTCGACCAGGTTGTTCTCGATCACCAGGTCGTCGGTCGTGCCATGCACCACCAGAGAAACGCCCTGGCAGGTGCCCTGCACGCCGCAGGCATAGCTGGTGCGCGGGCCGCACACCGCCGAGCGAGTCAGCGTGTTGCCGCGCACGATGGCGCCGTGGAAATCCGACGATGCGAGGTAGATGTTGTGGTTCCTGAA
>Ga0307516_10008070_pt1 | contig 11964 bp, 10 predicted proteins | sample 19_EM_MG_FD_203310 | JGI IMG/M metagenome (GOLD analysis project Ga0307516, IMG submission 203310) | Populus trichocarpa ectomycorrhiza microbial communities from riparian zone in the Pacific Northwest, United States - 19_EM | ecosystem: Host-associated > Plants > Roots > Unclassified | place...
CCCCGCACGAAGGACGCTGCGCATCCCGGCAAAAAAGGCATCACGGATTCGCCTTATAAGGTCGACTCGGCGACCCGTAAGAAGCATGATCCCCGGAAAGCCACCCTTTACTCCACTTTCGTACCCGGCCTGGGCCAGATCTATAACCGTAAGTACTGGAAGCTGCCCCTGGTTTACGCCGCCGTGGGCATTCCGGCCTATACGTATTTCTATAACAGGAGCTGGTACCAGAAATGTCAATATGCCATCGCGGTGATCGTCAGCGGGACGACGAACACGGACAGCCTCAATAGAGTGGATCCCAAGCTAAAGGTATTTGTAGACGCCAAGGATGATAACGGCGTACGGTCCTACCGCAATGAGTTCCGCAAAGACCAGGATTATTCCGTCATTTTCTTCCTGCTGTTCTGGGGCCTCCAGATCGTAGATGCTACCGTGGATGCGCATTTGATGAATTTCGACATCAGCAATGAGCTGAGTCTTCACCTCCGCGAGGGTTCCGGCGCTGCCGGGACCGGGCTGGCCGGCTCCTTCGGCACACCTGTGGGCTTCGGCGTGGTTATCGACATCCACAAGGCCCGGTTTAAGCCGATCCCCCTGCCTTGAGGCGAATTAAGAACTTTATTGTAGGTTTGGCGTTAAATTAATAAGCATCATGAAAATTGCGCTGGTCGGTTATGGGAAAATGGGGCATGCGATCGAGGCCATAGCCCTCCAAAGGGGGCATGAGATCGTTTTGCGGGTCTCCGTCGATAACCTGGAAGATAATAGCGCGGAGAATATCCGGAAAGCGGACGTGGCCATCGAGTTCACGGGGCCCGAAAGCGCCTTCGACAATATTATCCGTTGCATGGACGCCGGGGTGCCGGTCGTCAGCGGTTCCACCGGATGGCTGGACCGGTATGAGGAAGTGAAGGCCTATTGCCTGGCCGGCAACAAGACCTTTTTGTACGCCAGCAATTTCAGCGTGGGGGTCAATATCTTTTTCGAGGTCAACAAGCGGTTGGCCGAATTGATGGCCCCCCACCCCGGCTATGATGTCAGTATTACGGAGGTCCATCATACGGCGAAAAGAGACGCCCCCTCCGGTACCGCCATCACGCTGGCGAATGACCTGCTGGAAAAATTTCCCCGGAAAAAAGGATGGGTAAATCATATTAGTGATAACTTAGATGAATTGAGCATTATCAGCGAAAGGGTGGATCCGGCGCCCGGAACGCATATAATAAAGTATCATTCTTCCATCGATGATATCGAGATCATTCATACTGCCCACAATCGCCAGGGTTTCGCCATGGGCGCCGTACTGGCGGCTGAGTTCGTCCGTGACAAGAAAGGGATATTCAGTATGAAAGATGTCCTGGGCTTCTGAATTCATTACAACGGCTACGACAAAAACAAGATAAAAATGCTTTCGAAGAAAACCCAATATGCTTTTCAAGCACTGATGTACCTGGCGGAAAAAGGGAAGGACGAGCCGGTATTGATAGCCGAGATCGCCAAGAAGAAGAAGATACCCCTGAAATTCCTGGAGAACATCCTGCTGGAATTGAAAAATGCCGGGATACTGGAAAGTAAGAAAGGAAAGGGAGGAGGTTACTTCTTTTCAAAGAACCCGAAAGACGTACCGCTGGCGCAGGTCATGCGACTGCTGGACGGCCCCATTTCTCTTTTGCCCTGTGTAAGCCTCTATTTTTATGAGCGATGCAAGAACTGTGATGAGAAGCATTGCGGCCTTCACACCGTGATGTCACAGGTCCGGGATGTCAATCTGAAGATATTGGAGAAAAAGACCATCGCAGACCTGGCAAAAAAACCTGCTTAGACAGCCGGAATTCAACAGCATGCAGCCAGTGTCGGCCTGCGTGGGCCGGCCCCGGCGTGAGCCCGCAGTAATTCAACGGCCTGCGGCCATTTTTTCGAGACTGGTAAATCGATTGCGGCACACTCTTTCCGCAATTGATAATAGCCGGCCGATGCGATCTGTCAGCAGCCCGGATTCTTCTTCCGTGATCTGGTAATCGTCCTTATATCTTGCATCCACATAAGCCTGCAATAATACCCTGAATAAACGATCTTCCTCCTCACTGTCCCTGGGGAATACCAGGGCCAGCTCGATGGAAAACCGGTTGGTATAGCGCCGGAGCTTATCCAGGTTATGGGTACAGGGCTTATAGCCCATAAATGCCAGCAGGATGGCCTGGTAGATCTGCTCCGCCGTCTGGTGCAAAAGGAACAGGGCCAACCTCCACTCCCGGTGCTGGATATTGAAGAGGGCGCTGTTGAAGAAGGCCCTGGCGCGGAGCTTCCACTTTTCGAAATCATGCTGGGCGGCGACCCTGATGCGGGGAAGGTCCGGAGGGCTTGCCGGTACGAGAGGCACCAGGCCCGCATCATAGAGCAGGATGGCATCCCGGCTCATCAGCGAAAAGAAATAATGGCCTTCCGAAAGCCGGCTATTGACATGGTCGATATCATGGACCAGGAGGTTGATGGGTGGATAGTTCCGGCAGCGATTTTCGATGAGGTCCTGCAATTCATGGTCATAGCGGCGTTCACCCCGGCGGGTAACCACCAGCAGGTCGTATCCACTGAGGAATGAGGGGAATTCCGGTCCTGAAAGGTCCGGCCCTGCCGTTAACCCCGCGATACCAAAAAGTATGATCTTTTCCGGGCGTATGGCCTGTACGATGATCCCGGCAATGGCCAGTAACTGCCCCCGCTTTAAAGGCGGTAACTGTTCAATGGAACTGTTCATAGCACTGTATTTAAGGCTCCTGTAAATGGTTTTTGGCAAAAAATCATTCCCTGGCTGGTTGTAGCAATTTTTTTGGCTTATATTGGGGTTCTGATCTTTCGGGGTTAAAATTAGCGCAAAAAATATGATATTACTAATTTAATTGGTATACCGTTTTAATGATATGAATTTCCTGGGTAAGAACATACGATATTTAAGGAAACAATCTTCCAAAACGCAGTCTGAGCTGGCATCTTTGATCGGTAAGGGGCAGACTACCATTGGAAATTGGGAGAATGGGATCAGTGAGCCGAACCTGGACGAATTGCTGGTCCTCAGCAATTATTTTGATACGCCCCTGGATATCCTGGTGAAGATCGACCTGTCTCAGACGAATTGGAAGGTGGCGGCAGGCGGGAAGACCAAAGGCGGGTCGGCCAAAAAGGGGGTGGATTACGATCATTCTACAAAGCGTGAATCACTCGTGGAGGACAAAGGACAGGAAAGCCTGCAGCATGTGCTGCAGGAGATCAGGGCCATCCGCGAAGAGATCGACAGGATCAATTCGAGATTACCATAAATATTATGAAAGAAGGCAGCTACCGGCTGCCTTCTTTCTTTTTCAATTATGCGTGTACTTATGAGCGGAGGGTATTCCGCACTGCCTTTATCGCGCCGTCGATCTGTTCGTATGCCCGTAGTTGCAGGCCTTGCGCCAGTTCCTTGTCTCCGTCCCGGCTGATGTTGATCCGGGCCCTTTTTAAACAGTTCAGGGCAACGTTGAAACGGGTAGGTTGAACGATACGCCCGACTGCCTTCGGACGATCATTCGGCCCCTTACCATCATCAATAGACGCCTTTTTAATGTCGGCGATGGCGGCATCGATCCGGCTGAGCGCCACGCCTTCATCGACGGTCGGCTGCCAGTTGCGGGGATGATGATAGATCATCCAGCGGGCAGTCCTCAGGTTGGATAATGCGGTCCTGTAAAAAGGGTGCGTGGCACTGAATCGCGCGGCGCGTGGTTTTGTATTGCCAGGCTTGGTAGTGACTGGCTTTGTGGTGCCAGGTTCAGCGTGGACGGTAGCCGACAGGCATATAGCCAGCAGCAGGCAGCATAGAGCTCGGGGCTTCATGGTATGGGTTTTGGGGGTTTAGAATAGGATCGGACTTCTATTGACAGGAGTCAGTCCTATAAACGTCCCCGAGCTTTAAAATGGTATATGCAGGCCCCTGTTTATAACCGGTAATTCTCGATCACCAGGGCTGAGGCCCCTCCTCCCCCGTTGCAGATGCCGGCAGCCCCATACCGGGCCTTGTTCTGTTGTAATACATGCAGGAGGGATACGACGATCCGCGCACCGCTGGCGCCCAGGGGATGTCCGATGGATACGGCTCCGCCATTGACGTTGACCCTGGAAGGGTCCAGCGCCATCCGCCGGGTATTTTCGATGCCTACTACGGCAAAAGCCTCATTCAATTCCCAAAAGGAGATATCCTCCATGGTAAGGCCTGCCTTGGCTACTGCCTTCGGAACGGCGATGGAAGGCGTGGTGGTAAACCATTCCGGGGCCTGTTCGGCATCCGCCCATGAAACGACCCTGGCCAGGGGCTGCAGTCCTTCCGCCACCGCTCGTTCCCGGCTCATCAGGACCAGCGCCGCGGCACCGTCGTTCAGGGTGGAGGCATTGGCGGCGGTCACGGTCCCGTCTTTTTGAAAAGAGGGCCGCAATTCCGGGATCTTATCGAACTTTACATTGTAGGGTTCTTCATCTTTTGCGAATAGCACAGGGTCTCCCTTCCGTTGAGGGATCTCCACGGGAACTACCTCGGCGTCAAACCTGCCGTCTGCCCAGGCGGCCTGGGAACGGCGGTAGCTTTCAATGGCGAACGCATCCTGCTGTTCCCGGCTGATGCCGCAGGTGGATGCACAAAGCTCGGCGGCATTGCCCATGGCCTTTCCGTCATAGGCATCCGTCAGCCCATCCTTAGCCAGTCCATCGATCAGGACGCTGTCTCCATACTTATTACCCCAACGCATATTCGCTGAATAAAAGGGGATATTGCTCATGCTCTCCATACCGCCGGCAACGACGATCTCCGCATCACCCAGGAGAATGCCCTGCGCAGCCTGCATGATGGCCTTCATGCCACTGGCACAGACCTTATTGACCGTCGTACAGACCACCTCGTCGGGCAGGCCCGCCCCTTTGGCCGCCTGCCGGGCAGGCGCCTGCCCCAGGTTGGCCTGCAGGACACAGCCCATCAGCACTTCCTGCACCTGGTCAGGCCGGAGCCCCGCTTTTTGCAAAGCGCCCCGGATGGCGATGGCCCCCAGACGGGTGGCTGAAAATTCTTTCAATGATCCGCCGAAACTGCCGATGGGGGTACGGACCGCGGAAACAATAACGACTTCATTATTAGCCATATGGTTATTTTAATTGGAGGGTTCAAAGATAAGAAAAAACTAACAGTCGTTAGTGTAAATCAAAGAAATTTAATACTCTGCGATACAGTAAAGGCGCGTTTAGTATAATTCATAGTTTGTTGTATCTTTGTATAGGTAAAAAGCCGGGGCTGCTATCCCCGACCTCTACCATCGCTTCTACTTTAGTAAGTGAAGGATAGTAATCGCTAGCTTAATTATCATCCTGATTTTGATGATATCGCCCAGCTCCATGCTGGGCTTTCCTTTTGATAATAATCAACATTAATGAAAGCCGCCACTATCAATGAGATCAAACAGGAACTGCAGAACCTGCCCGCCCCCAGGCTCGCAGAACTCTGCCTGCGCCTCGCCAAATTTAAAAAAGACAATAAGGAATTACTCACCTACCTTTTATTCGAATCGACGGACCTGTCCGAATATATCGGGAATGTAAAAAAAGAGATCGATCTGGGCTTTGAAGAGCTGCCGAAGCCGAATCTCTACCTGACGAAAAAAAGCCTGCGCAAGGTCCTTCGCATCACCTCGAGAGAGATCCGGTACACCGGCTCCCCCCAGGCTGAAGTGGAGCTGCTGACCTATTTCCTGCTGAAGATCAGGCAATCCGGCATTCCCATCGACAAGAGCCCGGTGCTGGCCAATCTTTATCACAACCAGCTGAAGAAGGTCCGTGGTGTGATCGCCACGATGCATGAGGATCTGCAATATGATTACCTGCGGGAACTAAAAGCGCTGGATTGATAATTGCATGCAGGCAGGCAGACAAACGAAATTTATCACATGAAACTATATTCCTGCAGCCATTGTAATAATCAGCTGTATTTTGAGAATAATATCTGCCTTGTCTGCCGTCATATGGCAGGATTTGACGCAGCCAGCCTCTCCATGGTCACCCTGCAGGAAAACGGAATGGGCCCGCTTGCCGATATCACGGATGCAAAGCGTCTTTACCGGTGGTGCGGGAACGCCACGCATGGGACCTGTAACTGGTTGATCCCGGCTGAGGATCCTTCTGCATTCTGTATTGCCTGTCAATTGAACCGGACCATCCCCGAGCTGTCGGAGGGGGAGAACCTCGCCCGTTGGAAAAAGATCGAAATGGCCAAACACCGCCTGGTATACTCCCTGCTGAGGCTGAAACTTCCTATAGTCGCTAAAAAGCAGCAGGAAACGCCGGCGGCGGGGGCCAGGCCGGAGAAAGGCAGGCTGCCGGAAAAAATCAAAAAACCGGCGCCACCCGGCGCGCCCGGGCCGGCTGACGGGGGGATCGCATTTGACTTTATGGCCAATATCTCCCCGGATAAAAGAGTGATGACCGGTCATAACAACGGGGTCATCACCCTGAATATCGAAGAAGCCGATGAAGCGGAGCGGGCCCGCAACAAACAGGACCTGGGTGAAAAATACAGGACGCTACTGGGGCATTTCCGCCACGAGATCGGACATTATTACTGGGATGCCCTCATCAGGGACAGCTCCCTGCTGGCTGGTTGCCGGGTAGTCTTCGGGGACGAACGGAAAGATTACCAGGAAGCGTTGAAAGTCTACTATTCAACCAGCCCCCCCGCCGACTGGGCGGATCATTTTATCAGTCCTTATGCCAGCTCCCATCCCTGGGAAGACTGGGCCGAGACATGGTCTCATTACATGCATATGATGGATACTCTTGAAACGGCATATGCCTTCGGTATCGGCGTTCACCCGGGGAACAAGAAGGATCTGACCACGAATATCAGCCGCGATCCATATAACCTGACCAATTTCGATACTATTTTCGGAATGTGGCTGCCTCTGACCTTCGCGGTGAACAGTCTCAACCGCAGCATGGGGTATGCCGATTTCTATCCCTTTGTAATATCCCCAGCCGTGACGGAAAAGCTGCGTTTTATTCACAGGGCGGCAGGAGCCGGCCGGAGGCCTGATAAATTAGTATTATAAATTAGCAAAAGTTCATGAGAGGCCGGGGACAGGCAACGGTATATTTGCTCATGAAAAAGCTTGCACTCCTCCCCTCCCTGCTATTGCTATGCTATGCCACTTTAGCCCAGAAAGGCGTTAGTGACCTGGACCAACAAAAAGCAGCAGCGCTGCTGCTAAGGATGACCCTGGATGAAAAGATAGGCCAGATGACCCAGGTCACGCTCGGCGTTGTATCAAAGCCGGAGGACGGGGTGCTGGATCCGGCTGCCCTCACCAGGGCCGTTGGCAATTACAAAGTAGGCTCCATCCTGAACGTGACCAATCACGCCCTGACGGTCGACCAGTGGCATGCCGTGATCAGGCAGATACAGGATGAGGCAAAGAAAACCCGCCTGAAGATCCCTGTCATCTATGGATTAGATGGCATCCACGGACAGACCTATACGCTGAATGCCACGCTATTCCCCCAGAATATCGGCATGGCCGCCACCCGGAACCTGGAACTGGCCGCGGCAGTAACCAAAGTAGCCGCCATGGAGCTGCGCGCGTCGGGGGTCCGCTGGAATTTCGCACCTGTGCTGGACTGTGGCCGTCAGCCCCTTTGGTCCAGGTTTCCGGAGACCTATGGAGAGGACGTATATCTTGGCAAGACCCTGGGAACTGCCGTTATAACAGCTTATGAAGAAGATGGCCTGCGCAATCCCACTGCAGTCGCCAGCTGCATGAAACACTACCTGGGTTACTCTGCATCGCGCACAGGAAAAGACCGCACGCCTATTTACATGCCGGAGATCGAAATGCGGGAATACTATCTTCCCCAGTTCAAAGCCGCCGTAAAAGCCGGGGCCTCTACAGTCATGATCAATTCAGGAGAGATCAACGGCACGCCGGTCCATGCCAGCAAATACCTGCTGACGGATGTACTGCGCAAGGAGCTGGGATTCCAGGGCGTCATCGTCACCGACTGGGAGGACGTTATCCGCCTCCATACCCGGCACAATGTGGCCCCTACCCCGCTGGATGCCGTTGCCATGGCCGTTAATGCCGGTATCGACATGAGTATGGTGCCCATGGACTTCTCCTTTTTCGAGCTGCTGAAAGAGGCCGTACAGAAAGGGAAAGTGCCGCTGAGCCGTATCGATGACGCCGTAAAAAGAATATTATTGCTGAAATACCGGCTGGGGCTCTTCGACCAGCCCTACCCGGAAGAGGCGGCAACAGCCAATTTTGGCAAGCCTCAATACCAGGCTATCGCCTTACAGGCCGCCCATGAGGCCATGACCCTTTTACAAAACCAGGACGGATCGCTGCCACTGGCCCGCAACACCCGCATATTGGTAGCCGGTCCTTCTGCCCAAAGCATCAGTGCCCTGAATGGTTGTTGGAGCTATACCTGGCAGGGTAAAGAAGAGCAATGGTATCCTGCAGATAGCAAGACCATCTTACAGGCGCTGAGAGATAAGCTGGGAGCGGCAAATGTCACCACCACCAGCTCCCCCGGTTTCAGCAGCCCGGGAAATTATGATACGGCAGCCCTGAAGGAGGCTGCAGGCGGCGTAGATGCCATCGTCCTCTGCCTGGGAGAAAACGCCTATGCAGAAAGTCCCGGCAATACGGAGGACCTGGCCTTACCGGCGGAACAGGTAGCCCTGGCAAAGGCCGCGGCTGCTACCGGGAAGCCCGTCATCCTGGTCCTGACAGAAGGCAGGCCCCGCCTTATCACCGGCATCGCCCCCGGGATGAAAGGGATCCTGCTGGCTTATTGGAGCGGGAAGAAGACGGCAGAGGCTATCAGCGATGTATTGCTGGGAGATTATAACCCTGACGGGAGGCTGCCTTTCAGCTATCCCCGTAGCATGGGCGAAATGGTCCTCTCCGACAGGAAGCCGACGGAAGAAATCCGGGAAATATTCAATTCGGACATGACGATGGATGGTTATAAACCGCTCTTCCCATTCGGATGGGGACTCAGCTACACCGATTTTGCATATGGCGATATCCGGCTGAGCAAGGACCGGGTGAAGGGCGGTGAGCCGCTGACGGTTACTATAACGGTCACCAATAATGGAAGCCGGGACGGCAAACATACCGTTGAATTATACTCGCATCAGCACTATGCCAGCATTACCCCCAGTATGCGCCGCCTGCGGGCATTCAAAAAGGTCTTTCTTAAAGCCGGGGAATCCCGGACGGTAAGCTTTACGCTGGACCGCAGTGACCTGTCATTTGTGAACGCAGCATTGAAGACCGTGACGGAGCCGGGTGATTTTGACCTGATGATCGGCGATAAGAAGGCTGTGTTCAGCTATACCCCCTAATGTCATTGTTGGCAGCTATAGAACTCAACGCTGCTGTACTTCGACTTTCTATTCGACTCTATATCTTTATCGGCCGGGGATGGCATCGGCTTCGTCTGGCGACGGAACCGGCCGAACTAAGGCAGCTTTTGAGTCTATAGCTGCCAGGACGCCTCTGTGTTGCTGGATGCAGTAGTTTCGCGACCCACGTTAGCCGCGGGTCGGTGTAAAGTGAGATCTGCGACTTGCTCTATCCGCGGGCTCTAAGGGACTATATCGCATGAGGCGCCAGTGCTTCGGTCTCAACACCGTTGAGACCTTGCCCGTAACCTTCGCTGCGCTCGGTTATCATCCCAGGGCTATATTCTGCTGTACAGGCACGCCTTGGCAGAAAGGTAATCTAATGCTGAGCGGAGCAATGAAAAACCAGCGCCGGTGTGATATAGTCCCGAACAAGTGCTGTCGGCGTTACGGCTGGCCAGGGCTTAATACCCCCATTTTTTCATCATCTCGAGGTCGGCTTTCGCGCAATCCAGCGGGGCCTTGCCCTGGTAAGCCTCCTGTTCGATGATGAAATGATAGGTGCCGCCTGACTTTCTACCCAGGTCGGTCACCTGACGGGTATTGACGATCCCTTCGCCGAGGATGGTACTCTCATATTTTTCCGTGCCGGAGGTTGCCTTGATCTCGTCTTTTACATGCATCAGCTCGAATCTTCCCGGGTACTGCATGACAACGGCGATGGCGATCGCCCCGCCATTATAAAGGTTGCCCATGTCCAGCTGCTGGGCGACCAGGCCCGGATCCGTATTCTGCATGATGATATCGAATACTTTCTTGTTGTCCAGTACGGTGCTGAATTCGAAATCGTGATTGTGGTAGCCGAATTTCATGCCGGATTTTTTACAGAGCTCCCCTGACTTATTAAAGACCTCCATATAACGGAGCAGGTCGTCATACGTCTTCCGCAGGCTGGCATCCAGCCAGGGGCTGATAACGTATTGCTGTCCTACCACAGCCGCATCTTCCACCGTCCATTTCCAGGAATCCGAAAAGTCCTTCTTCGACGCATCCCAGTGCTGGGGATCCATTCTCGTATGGCCGCTGAGCATCTTAAGACCCAATCCGTCCAGCAGGCTCTTGAATTCCTTAGGACCATAGCCATAGAATTTCCGGTCTGCATAGTTAGCATGTTCTACATAATGATAGCCCATGCCGGCCAATTGCTTGAGGGTTCCGGCAGGATCTTTCTTCATATCGTCACGGACGGAATAAAGCTGGATCCCGGTTATGCGTTTTTTCCGGGCGGCCAGGTCGGCGGCAAATGCCGCTCCGGCGGGTAGCATGCCGGCTGCGGCCGCTGAAAGAAGACTGTTCTTAAGGAATGTTCTGCGGGAATGCTTCATACACTGGCTGGATTTATATGTGATATTTTGCAAAGAGATTGTAGTGGACGAATGTAATTTTTTTTGTTCCCGACGCCAAATAATTTTTTATACGGAACTTGTGCGCGAACGAGACCAACGACATCATTGCAATGAGTAAAGAAAAGAGCATTAAAAAGGATGTATGGAAGAAAATTATCCGGCTGATCATCCCGCACCGCAGGCAATTCATTTGGGTCGTATTCCTGGGATTGCTAAGTACGGGTGCCAGCCTGGTTGAGCCGCTGATCTACCGGGAGGCGATCAACGATGTGGCAGGGCTTTTCGTCAGGCAGGCCCGGGAAAACGCGCAGAAAGACCTGGGGCTGGAGCCGGACGAAGAAGCGGGCATCCGTTCCATGATCGAAGAAGAGTCCGGTCCTGGTGGCGGGGATGCCACCGCCGGAAGCAGCGGGACCGACAGTATCCGGGCCCCCGCGGCCAGGGATGCCGGGACCGCCGGCAAGACCCGGGCTGTGACAGGGGGAAAGCATGCGGCCTCTAAAAAGGAGCATAAAAAGAAAGGCAAACCCAAATCCCCCGAGCCGCACCAGCAGGGACATGTTGCCGCCCGGTCCCCCCAGGAGGCGCTGGATACCTTATTATGGGCCGTCCTATGGCTTTTTCTCATTAACCTGGCCGCCACCCTGCTCTGGCGGCTGGGAGAGAATACCAATACCCGGCTCTCCTGCCTGATAGAACAGCGTTTCATCCAGGGCACATTCGCCCATGTGCTGAACCTGCCCCTCCATTTTTTCAGCCGGCGATCCAGCGCTGCCATTGCCAAACAGATCGATCAGTCCGAAGAAGTGACCGGCATCGTCAATGGCTTCTCCCAGCAGGTACTCCCGGAGATCATCAGCCTGCTGGGGATCCTGGCCATCATGTTCTGGCAGAATGTGGCGTTGACTTCCGTAGCCCTGATCACGATCCCTTTCTACCTGTTGATAGCCTGGCGCTCCGCCGGCAAGCTGGAATCGGGCCTTTCAAATTATTATTCCCGCTGGGAGGATGTATCCGCCCGTATCCAGGATGGGCTGACGGGGATCAGGACCGTGAAGCTGTCGGGGGCGGAAGACCGGGAGGTGCAGCGGCTGCAGACCGTTTCCAACGAAGCCTACAGGGATTATATCCAGCGCA
>Ga0307516_10008071_pt1 | contig 11963 bp, 11 predicted proteins | sample 19_EM_MG_FD_203310 | JGI IMG/M metagenome (GOLD analysis project Ga0307516, IMG submission 203310) | Populus trichocarpa ectomycorrhiza microbial communities from riparian zone in the Pacific Northwest, United States - 19_EM | ecosystem: Host-associated > Plants > Roots > Unclassified | place...
AGGAGCAATTAGTAAACGGAAGGCCTTTTCAAATCTTAGGGCAGAGGTAAGGCAAGAGTGGGGGCCTTTCGTACCCTGAATTTGACAAGAGCAAAGCGACCATGACTAGGAAAAAAAAAAAAAAAAACCATCCAAAAGCAATCCAACAAAACATAACATAAGCCTCACATGGAAATGAGTCATGGATGATGATGATGATGGAGAATTGTCTAAAGGGGGGCGGCTTGTACTCTACTGATCATCCCATCAATGACTGTTCTTGTGGGAGATGATGCAGCTCTCTCTCTATAATTATGGATCATCAATGACGACGTCAACAAACAACATGATAAAGCACACGAAAAGGAAATAATGTGGGCAAAAAAGCCTCCCCTTCGGCATACCCTTGGCATCTTTGCAGATGTTTTCTCGCCAAACCAACCCCCCTGGATAAACAAACTACCATTTTCTTTCCTTGAAGTCCGATTTCGAGCTTTAAATCTGTGTGTTCAGTTAATACCAACATTACTCTCTTTTACCAAGAAACTACGGGGCTCGTTGATATGCAATCTTGATCTCGTGATTTTTTTTTTTTGGTTTTCCGCAGGATCAGAATGTGATTCTTGGTGCGTAAGGAGCATGCAGTTGGAGATTTAAGATTCGTGTTATATATATATATATTTGTGTTGTTTGAGGGTCATGTAAATTCTATTTTACAACATCAGATCATGCAACGAACGCTTTATCTCGTTATCCCTGCCCATGAACACACACGACAACTTAAGAGGTTAAAAAAAAAAAAAAAAACTAAACTCGTTATAATTTATTTTTTAAAATAAAACCGAAGGTTTAGTGAGTTGAGGGTTATCATGTGCCGTGCCTTATTCTATTTTAATGCGTAAAATTTAACAAGAAACAGAGCTTTATTATTATTATTATTATTATTATTATTTTTATGGTTTTTGGAGACAAGCCTTGAATGTTTTTTTAATATTTTTTGCTTGAATGAGATTGAAATGAGATGTTTTACTATGTATAGTAACTTGTGAAATGGCAGTGCATTTTAATTTTGGATATAAAACTAATTTAAACAAAATATCGAAAATAAATTAAAAGTTGGACTTGGATAATTCAATTCAACCCGTAGAAGATTCATTAAAACCAAACCCGGGTGTAAATTTGACCCATTGGAGAAAACCATCAGCCACCAAAACGTGCACATTCTAGATGCTGTCAGAGAAGAGTGAAGCACACGCGCATCGAGAAAAGCATGGGGCGGTAATTAACTTGACTGGAGAAAGAAATCTCCCTTTATTATATTTCTTTTCACCTAAAGAAAAACCGTAACAATCCTTCTTCTGAAAGAGGATTTAGGAAATCTTAGATTGTTTTTTAAATTATTTTTTATTTAAGAATATATTAAACTAATATATATTTTTAATTTTTTAAAATTAATTTTTAATATCAATTCATCAAAATAATATAAAAATATATAATTTAAAATAAAAAAATTAAATTTTCATAAAATAAAGATTATATGAAAATCACAAAGCTCTGTTTGCTAGGAGGGACGTGGGCAGGGATGTAAAAAGGGGTGCATGAGAAATGAAGGATCTGTGTTTTCCTTTTCTTACACCAAAGAGAAAAGATGGTTTCTTATCAAATAATTTATACCTTTTACACTTGATCCACAAATAATTATTTTTCAGACTAGATGGTGTAAAAGCTAAAATAATGTATTTTTTATTCATGAAGATATGTTTTTTATTTATTTTACATGTAAAAATTTATTTTTCAATAATTTTAACTAAATATATATTTTTTAAAATTATAAAAAACCTATAATTTTTAATCGCAAAAACAACCGTAATTATAAGCACACAGCTTTAAATCAAACCGCTTTAAACTATAAAAGACTAAGAATCCACAAACGATTTCTTCCCTCCTAATTATGATGACAAGCACACACCCCTTTAAGCCAAACCGACCTTAAGCAAGACTTAAAAACCCACGAAACAATTTCTTCCGCCCTAATTATTTTATTACCAGTGTTCTATGTGTCGTTGCTGACGTGGTGCGTGCGAGAGGGCTGCAATTTCTTAACTTCAATTTGTATATAAAACTATTATCCTAAACTCAACAACCCAGCAAAATTAAAGGAAAAAAAAGGAGGAGATTCTCTATTTATTTAATTAAATCTAAATAATCACACAGGGATGCTGAGCAATGAACAGAGAAATCTTGAAGTGCAGGCACCCCCTGCCACAACCACCCAATAAGAGAAGAGAGACAAATTACAACCAATATTATTATAAACCCTAATCCAAAATCCAAATTCAAAGTACTTTAACAGAGAGAGAGAGAGAGAGAGAGAGAGAGAGAGAGAGAGGGTGGGCTACTTTTTACTTTAAGTTCTTGAAAAAAAAAGAAAAAAGAAAAGAAAAGAAAAGAGAAGAGACACATGGAGCACCATTTTTATTAAAGAAAGTGGAGAGAGGATAATAATAATAAGAAAAAGAAGAAAGGAAAGAAGGAGAGAAGGTGGTGGTGTAACTAGGAGAAGTAATAGTGATACATAGCAGAAGAAGTGCAGAAGAAGAGAAAGAGAATTAGTAATATTATTATTAATCGAGATGCGTGCACAAAATATTATTAAAAATAAATCTGACAATTCGTCCTCCTCCTTCTCCGTACTCCTCCTATTTCTACTTTTGATCCTCATTTTGCCCAGTATCTAACTTTGTCTCTGTTTTCTTGGATGTTGATTCTTTTTCTTCATATGCTTGAATCGATCTGCGGATGCATTCTTGATGAATCAGGTATCAGTTGGTAAAATATTTCTTGTGCTTCCTTTTGCTGCTGCTGCTGCTGCTGTTGTTTAAGGGGATCTTTTTTGTTGCTATAATGATGTTAACTTTAATTGTGGTGTAAATACTGGTATACACTTGACAGATTTGTGAGTGGCTATTATTTTTCTTGTTGTTAGGATTCCTTAACCCTCCCTGGATATATTTTGTGATTCTCGGAGGATTTTCTTAATTTGTTTCTCCTTTCTTTCTTTCTTTCTTCTTAATTACATTTAAAATGTCAAAATATCATACAAATTAATCACTCCCACCTTTTTTCTTCTTCTTGTGGGGGTTTCAACTTTAGTCAACTCAGTTCATTTCTTGATTATCTTTCCAAATTCCCTCTAAATTCTCCTTAAGTCAAAGAAGAGTTTTTTTTAATAGTGGGGGGTCGTGATTTAAATTGGATTGGTTTTGCTTTCTATGGGAATACCTGATTCTTCTCTATTCTATCTACTACACAAAGTTAGGTCTTGGATTTCTTGGGGATCAAGTGATCTTTCAACATCTTGTTTGTCTGCTAACTTCGAGATGCCTAATAACGATACCGTCAACATGTGTAGTGAGTGTGATTCAAATAATAACCAGTTTTTTAACGGATACCATTGCCAAAGTTGTGGGAAGTGGTCATGTTTCAATTGTATGAGAGGATACCAATCTAATGTTGTGAACTGCAACGGTGATTTTGGGGAGGCTATCAAATACTGTAAGTTTTGTAATGGGGTTACTGTGAAACGTGATGGTGGAAGCAAGAATAATGAGAAAGTACATCCTACTGACTCTCCAAGAGGGAGCCCCGAGCCACCTTCACCTTCTTGTAGTGCTGCATCGATCCAGAGTGATCATCTTGTCCACTATCTTGAATCCAGGGATTGTGGGTTTTCTCCTAATACAATATCCTCCAGGAGTATGACTTCTTTTAGTGCTCACCCGTCTCCCGTTTCTGTTCGTCGTTCATCAAGCAGGTAATAATTCTCAAGCACCCCGCACCCTATTGTTTGATTAGAATTTACATGCTGTACTTGTATTTTTTAGTATGGTGTCAGTTTTCCCTTATCTGTATTTTTTTTTCTCCGTAGCTGATGGATCTTTTCATGTATGTATTCAATAATGCAGGAGTGATGAGGAAGAAGCAGGGGATTCTGGGAAGCTCTTTTACAGCCCATTGAGTGAGTACTCTCATGATATTTCAGATATAGATTCAAGTAGTGTTAGTGGTAGGCTTGAGTTTTGCAATTGTAAGTCAGTGGGATCGAGTCCTTTAGACAGCCCGTCTAGGATTGATTTTAGTTCCTATAGAGTTGGGCATACTGTACAGAGGGGGCGAGAAGGAAGCTCATTGTCTCAAAGTGACGGTCCCTTTGATAAAGAAAATATGGTAATTTTAAGAAGGCCTGATAAAAGGACCGAGGATCCAGAGAATGCTGATGATTACTCTGATGATGTGTCAGTGTTGAGGGATCAATATGACAAGTCCCAAAAGCCACTGGATTTTGAAAGCAATGGTCTTATCTGGTTTCCCCCACCCCCCGAGGATGAAAATGACGAAACAGAGAGTAGTTTCTTCACATATGATGACGAAGATGATGATATTGGGGATTCTTCTGCAATTTTCTTACCGAGTAGTAGCCTCTCTTGTACGTTTCCATCAAAGGAAAATCAGAATGAGATTAACAAGGACCCTCTTAAAGCTGTGATACAGGGGCATTTTAGGGCTCTTGTAGCACAGCTTTTACAGGGAGAAGGTATCAAAGCCAGCAAGGAGGAAACCAATGAAGAATGGCTTGACATAGTCACAACAATTGCATGGCAAGCTGCGAATTTTGTGAAACCAGATACCAGCAGAGGAGGCAGTATGGATCCGGTTGATTATGTAAAGGTTAAATGTATAGCATCAGGAAATCCAAGTGATAGGTATGCTTTTCTTTATGTTCTGCAGGTGCTTTATCTCCAAACTCTCCACGCCATTTTCATGCAAATAATGCCATTTCTTTTTAAGCTGTGGATATCTTTTGCGCTTGCAGCACTCTTGTAAAGGGGGTAGTTTGTACAAAAAATATAAAGCACAAGCGCATGACCACACAATACAAAAATCCCAGATTACTTCTTCTAGGAGGAGCGCTTGAATATCAAAGTGTTGTGAATCAGCTGGCATCTTTCAATACATTAGTGCAAAAGGTACATTTGTCGTGTGTAAAATTCTTTAGCTTTAAGCAGATTTCAAGATTTATTGGGATGGGGATTTAAACATTAATCTTTGATGCAGGAAAATGATCATCTCAAGCTGATCATGTCGAAAATAGAGGCTCTTCGCCCAAATGTTCTGCTGGTTGAGAAAAGTGTATCTCCATTTGCCCAAGAATATCTATTGGGAAAGGAAATTTCCTTGGTGCTTAATGTGAAAAGGCCTTTACTGGAACGTATAGCTCAGTGCACTGGTGCTTATATTAGTCCATCGTTTGAGAATATTTCTACAACACGACTGGGACACTCTGAACTATTCAGGGTAGAGAGAGTGTTTGAAGAACATGAGACTAGCAATCAGTTCAACAAAAAGCCATCTAAAACATTGATGTTTTTTGAAGGGTGTCCAAGGCGTTTAGGTTGCACGGTTTGTAATTAAACTCTAAATTATTATTAGTTTTCATTGAATTTGCATTTGGCTTGATTAGGTTCTAAAATACATAGAGATGCACCTTGTCCACTTATATTGTCATTACTGGTCTGTGCAGTGAATTTTACCCCCTTTCAATCTCTGGAAATGAAGGTTTCTTTGGCTTGTGTTTGCTTGCACTCTAAACTTGTGTAGCAATGCATTCAGTTGCATAAAGTCAATATTGTCCACGATCTATTAAACATTCAGCTCTGTGCATTCCATATAATTTAACATCTTTGGTAGATTCCTTCAACGAGAATAGTTAGGGAGAGAATGTGACCTGTTTTTGGTTTAAGATTTCTTTATATATACTCTTGTGGAAGAATCTGATATCTAGTTAACTTGAGCAAGTGCACGAGGTTCCTAGATAGGAACTTGTCTCTTTGAACTTTTGTCCATTTAGGTCCAAGCCATATTACTGGTGTTTTGTGGACCATGGTACTGAGAAAAAATAAGATGTCTGCTACATTTTTCGGCTGTCCTATGCTGCAGGGCTCAAGGATAAATGCTGCACTTCCCGGGCATTTTGTTGTCAACTTTGTGTAGACTGTTGATGCATTGAATAAGTGAGAAAAGGAAGTATGCTGCTTTTGTAATGTTGGTTAATGATTTGTTAATTTTGAACGGTTTAGTCATTCATTGACTAATTCTGCTTCATTGTCACATGAGAGTTGCATCATACTTTTGAAGCAATTTGCTACAAATTTAAGTTTGGATCTTCATATTTAAAAGACTTCTTCAAACACCCAAAAGGTTGCTTTTATGTTCATTTTGCTGTTGATTACTCTGATGTAGACAAGCTATATGCCACCATCTTGTCTCACTGTAATTCTCTCATAATTGCTCTATGACCCTACATTGTCATCTTAAGATTTGCGAAGAGAAAAGTTTCAGAATTTGGTTTTGGTTTCTTATTAGGTTTGTGTGGTCCATATTTTAGGTGCTGCTGAGGGGTACATGTCGCGAAGAGCTAAAGAAGGTTAAGCATGTTATTCAATATGCTGTTTTTGCAGCCTATCACTTGTCACTTGAGACTTCTTTCCTTGCTGATGAGGGTGCAAGTCTTCCTAAGCAGACAGTTAGACCCTCGATTGCTATTCCTGAGAGGACAGCAGCAGATGAATCCATTTCAGTTATATCTCCAATAACTTGCCATGCTGAAGTTGCTTTGTCTGCTCAAGATAATGATGGATCACTGGGTGTTAAACCAGAGCATGAAGGATCAGAATCGTTGACTGGGGACCTTGATGCTGGTGTCATTCCTCCCTTATCTCCTCGTTCTGTCACTTGTAAGTCTGGAAATGAACTCTCTATCGCATACCATGGTGATTTAGTGTCTGATGTGGGACGATTGGATTCGTTTTCCATAAGTGAATGTGAGGGTCTAAAGATTTCTGTTGTGCCTCCTGGGATCGATAACCTTTCACTACCAGAACTACAAGATATGATGGCTCAAGAGGGGGGGCAACTTATGGAGACTTGTGAATCAGTACAACCTGAGAAGATTGATGAAGATGAAGTTTCCAGTGAATACTTCTCTGCCACTGACACATACCAGAGCATATTAGTATCATTTTCAAGCCGTTGTGTGCTGAAAGGAACTGTATGCGAACGCTCTCGGCTTCTGCGCATAAAATTCTATGGATCTTTTGATAAGCCACTTGGAAGATATCTTCGTGATGATCTGTTTAACCAGGTGACTTGTCATAGGTTTTGTTTGTCCTCTCTTGTATGACACCTGTTACATATCTGAAGCTTATATTTTAATGGGTTTGTTGTCACCAGAAATCATGCTGTAAGTCATGTAAGGAGCTAGCTGAAGCACATGTTCTGTGTTTCACTCATCAGCAGGGCAATCTTACAATCAATGTTAGATCTCTTCCCTCTGTAAAACTACCTGGAGAACGTGATGGTAAGATATGGATGTGGCACCGATGCCTAAGGTGTGCTCACATAGATGGAGTCCCGCCAGCAACTCGTAGAGTTGTTATGTCAGCTGCTGCCTGGGGACTTTCTTTTGGAAAGTTTTTGGAACTGAGCTTTTCAAACCACGCAACTGCCAATCGTGTTGCACCCTGTGGTCATTCATTGCAGAGAGACTGTCTTAGATTCTATGGGTAAATTTTTGTAGTCATGGAATTATTATTATTGCTGTTGCTGTTGCTGCTGCTGCTGTTTTTCTTTCTCTCTTGTGTTGTTGGTAATCGCGGAAAAGTCTCCTCTCACAGGTTTGGGAGCATGGTTGCGTTCTTCCGGTACTCCCCTATTGATATTTTGAATGTCCATTTGCCACCTTCAGTGCTTGAATTCAACAGCACCATTCAGCATGAGTGGATAAGGAAAGAGGCATCCGAGGTGCTTTTTAAGAATCCAGGCTTGCTTACTTTAAATTGTTTTGTTGGACTGATCTAATGTGGAACTGATATTTTGAACCTTTTTGCTATTTTACACAGCTCTTGGGCAAAATGGAAACCTTCTATGGTGAGATATCTGGTGTGCTTGACAGCATGGAACAGAGAAGTAAATATTTTGGCGGTGAATTGTCAGATACCAATGAGTTACAGAGTCACATCATGGAGCTGAAAGATCAACTCTTAAAGGAAAAGGATGATTACAATGTAAGTAAATGCTTAGTTATTAGATCATTCCCTTGGAAAGTTAGTGTTAGTTCTTTAGATCTTTAGAGCATTATTATCTGATGTTTATCGTCTAATGTTGTTGTCACTCTGTTTATCCTTGTGCATAATGTTTTCAAATTTCAAGTGATGAATCTTCTAATCAGTCCCCTTGATAACAGGTCATGCTACAACTGGCTGTTATGGAGAGTTCAGATCAGACTGTTGTTGACATTTTAGAACTCAATCGCATAAGACGTGCTCTTCTAATTGGTTCTCGTGTTTGGGATCAGAAGCTTTTTTCACTGGACTCTGTCCTTAAAACAAATTCTCTCGTTAAGGCTAAAGAAGGTGGGGTGTCTTATACTGAGCTCAAAGATTTGAGAAATGATATATTTTGCAAGGATAGCAAGTTTGACCGTGATCATGAAGAAAATATCTCTGGGTTTTCAAAATCAAAAGAGATTGTTTGGAATGATTTTCAGTCAGAGAAGAAAGAAACAAGTCCTTCCTTTGAAATTTTTTTACCTGAGCATTCATTGCTGCCACTTCATCATAACACAGAGGATGAAGTGCATGCAGATGGGGAAACTGTGAATAAGACATTCTTTAATGACATCCCTTCCCATGCATCCAATCTCTCTGACAGAATTGATTCTGCATGGACAGGTACCAATCAACTTCCAATTAAAGTTCAACCTCTACATGCACTGCAGGCAGAGGCAGATGGATTCCAACCTGGGCCTGTCAGACAGCCAAATTTGTTTGATAATCCTCCTTTTAGAAGGATGATGGCACCATTGAGAGTTCATTCTTTTGATTCTGCATTGAGAGTCCAAGAAAGGATTCAGAAAGGGTTGCCTCCTTCAATGCATTTGTCAACTATCAGATCATTCCATGCATCTGGAGACTACAGGAGTATGCTGAGAGATCCTGTTTCAGCGATGAGGACTTATTCCCAGACATTGCCACTGGAGGCACAGAAGTTGAATTTAATTCCCAATTCCACGCTCACATTTATCTCTTCTGCTGCTAATATGGCTGGAGGAGCTCGGTTACTGCTACCAATGAGAACCAACAGTGATATAGTTATAGGTGTGTATGACAATGATCCTGCAAGTGTAGTTTCATATGCCCTCAGTTCCAAGGAATATGAGGATTGGGTTACTGATAGGTCAAATGAGAATGGAGGAATCTGGAGTACATTTGAGCGGAGTAAAGAAGGTTCTGCAGCTTCCTCTTTTACAGCCTGGCAGTCTTTTGGTTCTGTGGACTTGGATTATATCAGTTATGGAGGTTATGGGTCTGAAGATCCTTCATCATCCTTGGGTAACTTGTTTATGGTTTCAAAAAAATCTCCACATCTGACAATTTCTTATGGGGATGATTCTTCCTTTGCTGGAGGCAAAGTGAAGTTTTCTGTTACTTGTTATTTTGCGAAGCAGTTTGACTCTCTTAGGAGGAAATGCTGCCCTAGTGATGTAGATTTTGTTCGTTCACTGAGTCGCTGCCAGAAGTGGAGTGCTCAAGGAGGGAAAAGCAATGTATACTTTGCCAAGTCATTGGATGAGAGATTCATCATAAAACAAATAAAAAAGACTGAGCTGGAGTCCTTCGAGGAATTTGCACTGGAATATTTCAAGTATCTGACTGATTCTCTCAACTCAGGGAGCCCAACTTGCTTAGCAAAAATTCTTGGTATTTATCAGGTTAGACTTTTGTCCTTTACTTTTATGAGAATATACTACATGCATGGGTAGGGGATACTGGGTGTAGGGGTGGAGTACATTGTGATTTCTGGTGATTCTTATCTGATTAGTTTGGTGGCAGGTTACTGTAAAGCACTTGAGAGGTGGCAAGGAAACAAAAATGGATTTAATGGTGATGGAAAACCTCTTTTTTAACAGAAATATTGCTAGAGTTTATGATCTTAAGGGCTCTTCTCGATCCCGCTATAATCCAGACACATCTGGGTCCAACAAGGTCTTACTTGATACGAATCTGGTGGAAACACTGCGTACAGATCCCATATTTCTTGGAAGTAAGGCAAAGAGAAGCCTTGAGAGAGCTATATGGAATGATACATCATTTTTAGCGGTAAGCTTTTTGTTTAGCATCTTACCACTGTAAACATGAAAAGGTTTTTTCGCAGTCTTTTATACTCATTTATGGTTGTGTTTTGATTTTTTCAGTAATTGCAGTAAGCTTAGAATATTCAGTTTCTGAAATTCAAATCTAAAAGCAGTAGCAGCCTGAAAGACCTGGACTTTTGCTTGCATGAACTGTCACCTTCTCCTCTCCGTTCATTAATTGAGACGTTCTTTATTTCTTTAGATAATTACATGATCTGTTTCAAGCAATCAAGGTTTTCAGTTAATGTGTTAATTAAAAAAAAGCGTTATGGTTTTCTTTGGGTGATATCTAATATTAAGCACTTCTAACCTTGTACTTTTCTAGCTAGAAATTTGCCATAAAATGTTCTGTCATATTTATTCTCAAAGGCAGAGCACTGTAAATTGTGAAATACTAGCAGGAAGGTTTCCAAAGTCTCGCTTTTAATTGACAAAACTGAAAGAAGTCATGATTGGCTTGAAAACAGAATGATGTTTGCTGTTACGAAGTCATGGCGGCATCACTTGAAAAGTTGAAACCTAAAAGTTATTTTCAGTTTCGTTGTTTAGATACTTTCCTTCCTTTTTCCTCTTCTTTTGTTTTGAGAACCCTGCCAACCATTTTCTTTCTCTAATTTATTATCTTGCTTGAGCTAGGAAATGATTAAATTTTTTAGGCATTCCATCGATATCTTTCTTATAATTGTTTTTTCCATTTCGCTGTGCCTTTCCAGTCTGTTGATGTTATGGACTACTCTTTGCTCGTTGGAGTGGATGATGAGCGGAAGGAGCTGGTTTTAGGTATCATTGATTTCATGAGACAGTATACATGGGACAAGCATTTGGAGACGTGGGTCAAGGCATCTGGAATCCTCGGCGGTCCAAAAAATGCTTCCCCAACAATTGTTTCTCCAAAACAATACAAGAAAAGATTCCGAAAAGCAATGACTTCATACTTTCTCACAGTTCCTGATCAATGGTCTTCATGAACTGAATCATTGCATTCTTTTCATTCATAATCATTTGTTCATTAATAAGGCAATAGGATTATAGTTAGAGAGATGAGGGGGAAGGATGCAATCCAGTCCCAGCAATGTTTTTTCCTCTTTTTTTTTTGGTGAAATCTTGTATACGAGGGAATAGAAATTCCTTGTAGAGAGGCCTTTGTACATCTTTTTATACATGTGCAATTGTCACCTGGAAGAAGAAACCTCAATGTACTTTGTACTATGATCCTTTTCCTTTGATGCAAGAATAGCTGGTAAACTTGAACTTGAAGTTCTTAGCATATGGAATTTTCTGTCATGTGAGAAAGCATCTCTTCGAGCTTGAACTTCTGAATATGTTGTTGAGTCATCTAGCATTTCAAATAATTGCATTTCCTAGTCTTTAATTTTTGTTAGCAAGTTGTAATATGGACTATCTAATGTTCTTTTCATCAACTTAATGTTACAAATCCAGCCAGTATTGCTTCATTGACAAACTTCATACAAACCAATCATGGTAAACTTGATATCCTTGTCGGTAAAAGTCAAAATCAATATAGACATTTTGTAATTCAGATTTTCTCTTATGTTAGAAAGAAAATGTTTCCAATATCTTTAAGACATGAGACGTGATATGATTTTTAATGTCCATGTGTTAGGTAATAGCATGATATGATCTCTACCTGACATGTAGGGAAACAATGCAGTTGTTGGTGGACTGTTTATTGAAAGGGAAGCTTCACAAGCCTTCAAACTAAGAGGGGGTG
>Ga0307516_10008073_pt1 | contig 11962 bp, 8 predicted proteins | sample 19_EM_MG_FD_203310 | JGI IMG/M metagenome (GOLD analysis project Ga0307516, IMG submission 203310) | Populus trichocarpa ectomycorrhiza microbial communities from riparian zone in the Pacific Northwest, United States - 19_EM | ecosystem: Host-associated > Plants > Roots > Unclassified | place...
TTGATGAGCGGGCGCATGGTGGGAAACAGCGCCGAGTTGGCGAGGAACGAGGCGGAGCTTTCGCCGGAGTCGGCGTAGTTGGCCACCACGGCCCGCGGCGCGACGTGCGCGGTGATCATTTGCCCCCAGCCGGTGTACGGCTCGGTGGGCTGGTCGCACACGGTCGAGTCGCCGGCCAGGTACACCACCAGCGGGTTGGTGGCGGCGGCCAGGCGCACGGCGGCGACCTTGGGAGCGGAGCCGCCGAACGTGATGTCCAGGCCCGGGTTGCCGGTGCCGCCCTGGCCGGTGGGTTGCCCCTCTGGCTGGCGCACGTTCACGACGAACGAGTAGCTCCGGACGGTGCCGGCGGCGGTGCTCACGGCGGGAAGTAGCAGCCGGCGCGCCTCCACGACCACAGCCGTGTTGCCCGCGGCAGCGGTGTCGCCGATCGACAGGGTGACGTCGTAGTTGCCAGGTGCTACGGCATAGTGGCAGCTGATCGGCGCGGTGCCGGTGCACCCCGCAGGGAGCGCGGCGGCGGCCGCAGGCACGGTCGTCACGGCAATCCCGGCCGCCACGGTGGCGGTTGCGGAGACGACCGCCGCGATTCGCGTCACTTCGCCTCCTTCTCGGATCAAGCGTTGAGGAACCCGCCCAGCGCGACCGCACCCCGTTGGGTAAGCGCTTTCCAAGGAAAGATGGAAGCAGCAACGCCGCAGGTTGTCAATAGACAGTTGCCGATTTATCCAGCCCGCGTCGCCGCGCGAAATCACCGAGCCGGTGCCGTCGTGGCGCGAACGACGAGTTTCGTGGCCAGGCGGATGTCGTCGGTCGCCAGTGGCTGGCGCGCGATGAGGGACAGCAGAGCGCGGGTGCCCGCTCGGCCCATCTCGTGCAGGGGTTGCCGCACCGTGGTCAGCGGCGGGACGCTGTGCCCCGCCTGCGGTAGGTCGTCGAAACCGACGATTGACAAGTCGTCGGGTATGGAAAGTCCGAGCGCGCGGGCGGCGTCGAGGGCGCCGAAGGCGATCGGGTCCGCGCCGGCGACGATGGCGGTGGGACGCTGTGTGGTCAGCAGATGTGTGGCCGCGTGTACGCCGCCCTGGTGGTTGAAGTTGGACGAGGCCACCAAGGCGGGATCTAGCTGGATGCCGGCAAGGCGCATGGCGTCGGCGTAGCCGCGGTAGCGCGCGTCGGTGCTCTCGTGGTCTTCCTCGCCGCGGATGTATGCGATGCGCCGGTGCCCGGCTTCGAGCAGATGGTGGGTGCCGGCCCGCACCCCGCCGTAGTTGTCGACCGTCACGCGCGGCAGGTTCACGTCGAGGCGGCGCGGATCGAGGACCACGACCGGAAGGTCGCCCCCCTCGATCGCTTGCACCGTTTCCGGCTCGAGGACGGGAGCGATGAGCAGCAACCCGTCGACGAGACTATTGGCGAAAAACGCGATGCGGTCGCGTTCGCGGATGGCGTCGAGGGAGGCGTTCAGCAGTAGCTCGCGTTCGTCGTCGGCGATCTCCTCGGCGATGCCACGGACGATTTCGAAGCTGTATTCCCCGGTGAGGTCCAGGGTGAGAACGCCGACGAGTCCGGTGCCGCCGCGCTTGCCGTTGCGGGCGCTGGGTGGGGTGTAGCCGAGCCTTTCCACGACCTCAAGGACGCGTTGCCGGGTCGACTCCGACGCTCCGGGGCGTGCGTTTATCACGTTGGAGACGGTCATGGCCGACACACCGGCCTCGGCGGCGACCTGCGCGATCGTGACTCTCGGGGTAGGCATTACCCTCGTCCGGCTCGGGCCTGTTCTGCGGTTGATCGTACCGCCTCGCTCGTCGAGCCCCGGGCCGGCGGCCGCCTTCTGCCTCATGCCGGGTCGCCGGGTCATCCGAGCAGGGGAAGCTTGACGGTGGCGAAGGCATGCCGCGGAAGCCGTACGCGCAGCAGACCGTCCTCGATCCGGGCTTCGCTGAGCGGTTGGGGGCGCACTGCTCGCGGGTCTTGTGGAGTGTTGTGTGCGTTGAGCGCGTCGGCGGTAAGCACGATCGCGGTGGGGGCGCCGAGGTGTGCGCCGCGCAGGTCGAGCTCCACGGTGAGGCCGCGGCCGGCGTCGAGGTTGGTCAGCGAGACCAGCACCTGCCCGTCCTGGCGGCTGGCGGTGGCGGAGAAGGTCGCCAGGTCGGTGTGCGCGACCCGGTGCATGGGCGGCGGCGTAAGCAGCCGGACGGGCAGCGACTCGGCGTCCTGATGGCCCTTGCTCATGGCGAAAACGTGGTAGCTGGGGGTCAGGACGAGTGCCTTGCCGTCGGTCAGCAGCATGGCCTGCAGGACGTTGACGGTCTGGGCGATGTTGGCCATGACGAGGCGGTCGGCGTGCCGGTGGAAGGCGTCGAAGTGCAGGCCCGCAACGAGCGCGTCGCGCAGGGTGTTCTGCTGGAACAGGAAGCCGGGGTTGGTGCCCGGCTCGACGTCGAACCAGGTGCCCCACTCGTCCAGCACCAGGCCGACCGTCTTGTCTGGGTCGTACGCGTCCATGACCCGGGCGTGCCCGGCGAGGATCTCCTCGATGCGGGCCGCCTTGGCCATCGTCCAGTAGTAGTCCTCGAGGTCGAACTCGGTGGCGCTGCCCTTGTGCTCCCACGGGCCGGGGACCGTGTAGTGGTGCAGCGAGATCGCCTGAAAGGTGCCGGTGCCGTGTCCGCCGGCGGTGGCGGAGCCGAGCGTGCGGCCCAGCGCCTTCATCAGCACTTCGGTCCAGCGGTAGTCGTCGCTGCTGGCGCCGGCCGCGATCCGGTAAAGCCGGTTGTCGCCGTGGTCGCGGCTGTAGGTCCCGAAAACACGCGCGAGGTCGGCGTACGCCTCAGCACGCATCCCTCCGCCACAGCCCCAGGGTTCGTTGCCCAGGCCCCAGAACCGCACCCGCCAGGGCTCCTCGCGGCCGTTCGCCCGGCGCAGGGCCGCCATCGGGCTGTCATCGGCGCGGGTGAGGTATTCCGCCCACTCGCCGGCCTCGCGGATGCTGCCGCTGCCGACGTTGACCGCGATGTAGGGCTCGGCGTCGAGCAGGTCGCACAGGGCCATGAACTCGTGGGTGCCGAAGCTGTTGTCCTCGACGACGTCGCCCCAGTGGCTGTTGACCATCCGCGGGCGCTGCTCGCGTGGGCCGATCCCGTCGCGCCAATGGTATTCGTCGGCGAAGCAGCCGCCGGGCCAGCGCAGGTTCGGGATCGCGATGTCGCGCAGAGCCCGCACGGCGTCGAGCCGGATGCCGCCCTCGTTCGGGATGGCGGAGTCCTCGCCGACGAAGAACCCGCCATAGATGCAGCGGCCGAGGTGCTCGGCGAAGTGGCCGTAGACGTGCCGGCTGATCCGCGGCCCTGGCAGGTCGACGTCGATGACACCACGCACTGTGGCCGGATCCGGCGCATGCGCAGCCAGCCGCATGAGGTGGTGCTCCTCGTCGTCGAAGGGATGCCTGGTCCTGGAAGGTGTCGCCACCGTACAGCTTTATAAAGCTCTTTACAAAGATTGACAAACGTAATTTAGAGGCGCAGCGTGTGGCTGTCACGGGATCGACATCTTCCGGAAACGCATCGCTGGTGGGGAAGGAGCGCAATATGCCCGATGGACGTGCCCCGGCGCCGCTCAGCCGCCGGCGCTTCCTGACTGGACCGGCCCTTTTGGCCGCGGGCGCGGTGGCCGCGCCCCTGCTCGCCGGCTGTGATGCGAGTTCGGGTGGTTCCGCCGGCGGCAGCAGTGGCAAGACCACCCTCACCGTGATGTACGCCAGCAACGAGCTCACCAAGGAGCACATCGCGGAGTTCGAGCGCCTGAACCCCGACATCGCGATCAAGCTCATCGAGAATGACGACGCCCGGCTCAACGCCATGCTCGCATCCGGCACCCCGCCGGACTTCGTGCGCGGCGCGGCGGTCGGCAGTGCCAACAACAATGCGCGGGGCCTGGCCACCAATCTCGACTCCTATCTGGACAAAAGCTCTGCGTTGAAGAAGAGCGATCTGTTGGCGGTCAACGACAACTGGCGATGGGACGGCCACCGGATCGGCGCCGGCCCGTACTACGGAATCACCAAGGACTGGAGCCAGGACGCCACGCTCTGGTACAACCGGGCGCTGTTCGAGCGGGCGAAGGTGGACGACCTGAGCACGACCGATCCGGTGACCTACGACGAACTGCTGGACGTCGCCGGCAAGCTCGCCGTGCGCAAGGACGGAAAGGCAGCGGTGTACGGCCTGGGCGTCGAGTGGCAGTGGGGCCTGTCCGGGCCGCTGTTCTCGATGGTCCTGTCCCAGGGCGGCAGCATCTACAACGACGATCTGACGCAGACCGACGTCACCACCCCCGAGGCGAAGCGGGCTCTGCGATGGCTCGTCGACCTGGCCCAGTCCGGCGCGGCGCCATCCTCGCTCAACCCCCTGCCCGACGGGGCGGACCTGTCCACCTTCATGGCCGGGCGGATGGCCATCTCCCAGGACGGCTACTGGTACGGCGGTAACTTCAGCAAGGCGGCCGCGGACCTGCAGGCCACCATCAGGATGGCCCCGGCGCCGGTGATGGGCGCCAAACGGGTCAGCCCGTGCTACGCCGGGCAAGGTGCGTGGATCCCGGCCAAGTCGAAGAACAAGGACGCGGCATGGAGGCTCATGGAGTACTTCATGGCCGGGCCGCCGGCCGTGGAGCGGGCCACAAGCGGATGGGGCCTGCCCGCCCTGAAATCGCTGCTGCCGAAGCTGCCGCAGGACCTGCCGTACCAGAAGGACGCGTACAAGACGGCCCAGGCCGAGCTGGCCTACAACGTGGCGATGCCCGACTCGCCGTACGTCACTTCCGGCAACTGGGTCACCACGTTGAACCAGTACGTCGACCTGGCGGCGCGGAAGAAAATCACCGTCGACGTCGCCGCCCAGAAGGTCACCGACGACATCAACAAGCTGCTCAAGCAGGGCAAGGACCGGATCGGATAAGTGAGGCGACGTGGTTGTCCAGAAGGCGAAGCGGACGGCACCGGCGCGGCCTGCGCGGTGGTCGCGGTACTCCGGCCGGACCTTCTACCTGTTCGTCTCCCCATGGGTGCTCGGCTTCCTGTTGCTCACCGCCGTGCCGCTCGGGTACGCGTTCGCCATCAGCCTGACCAACTTCGACGGCAGCTCGTCGCTGTGGCGGTGGGTCGGCCTGAGCAACTACCGCGAACTGATGCGGGACTCGGATGCTTGGGCCAGCCTGGCCCGCACGCTGGCCTATACGGCACTCGTGGTGCCGCTGAGCGTGGCGATCTCGCTCGGCCTGGCGGTGTTGCTGAACCGGCGGCTGCGAGCCGTTGGGTTGTTCCGGACCATCTTCTTCCTGCCGTCGGTCGTGCCGATCGTGGCCACGGCGATCATGTGGAAGCTCGTCTTCAACCGCGACTCCGGGCTGCTCAACGCCATCCTGGAGCGGCTGGGACTCGGCGCGGTCACCTGGCTGGTGGATCCGACCGCCTTCTATGCGCTGATCATCCTGACGCTGTGGGGGCTGGGCACGGGGATGGTCATCATGCTGGCCGCACTCCAGGGTGTGCCGATCGAGTTGGAGGAGGCGGCGGTCGTCGACGGGGCCGGCCGCTGGCGGGTGTTCCGGCACGTGACCCTGCCGATGATCTCGCCAGTGCTCTTCTTTCAGGTGGTCACCGGCGTGATCATGTCGTTTCAGGTGCTGGTGCAGCCGCTGCTGCTGGCGGAGACCAACAGCATCGGCGCGGTGACAAACGTGCCGCCCAGCACCCACCTCTACATGGTGCAGGTGTACCAGGAGTACTTCGCCAACCAGCGGTTCGGATACGGCTCGGCGATGTTGTGGGTGTTCTTCGTGATCATTCTGGTCAGCACCCTGCTGGTGCAGCGCTCCAGCCGATTCTGGGTGTACTACGAGGTGGATCGTGACCAGAATGACTGACCGTCGTTTGGGCGCCGGCCGAACCTATCTGCTGCTCATGGTGCTGGCCGTGTTCTTCGCCGGACCGCTCGCCTGGCTGGTGCTCGCCGCGCTCAAGGAGCAGTCCGAATGGGTCGCGATCCCGATCCACTTCCTGCCCGAGGCACCACAGTGGAGCAACTTCACCGACGCGGTCACCCAGATCAACTTCCTCGCGTACACCGGCAACTCGCTCTTCCTGTCCGGCACCTACGCCGTCCTGGTCACCTTCTCCAGCGCCGCGGTCGGGTTCGGCTTCGCCCGGCTGAAGGGACGTGGCAAGCGCCCCCTTTTCGCGGTGCTGCTCTCCACCATGATGCTGCCCAGCATCCTCACGCTGATCCCGACCTACGTGCTGTACTCGCGGCTGGGGCTGGTGAACACCTACTGGCCCTGGGTGCTGTGGGGCCTGGCCGCCTCGCCTTATCTGGTGTTCTTGTTCCGGCAGTTCTTCGCGGCGATACCGAAGGACTTCGAGGACGCCGCCATCATCGACGGCTGCGGGTACGGACGCATCTTCTGGCGCATCTTCCTGCCGCTGTCCAAGCCGGTGCTGCTTACCTCGCTGCTGCTCTCGTTCACCTGGATGTGGGGCGACTACCTCGCGCCCGCGCTGCTGCTGGACATCGACCACACCACGCTCTCGGTGGCGATCACCCAGTCCTACCGGAACCCGCACGGGGACTACATCCCTACGGTTCAGGCCGCGGCCGCCACTCTCTATGTCGTACCCGTAATGCTGATCTTCCTGTTCGCTCAGCGGTACTTCGTGCGCAGCGTCGTGAGCTCGGGAGTGAAAGGGTGACCCGGCAGTTTTTCATATTAAAAACATATTGATCATAATTATTGCGTAAATTATTTCATAGGTATAAATTGATGAATCTCGATATTGGACTGCCGGAGGGAGCCCCGCAATGACCGAGCCTGTTGGCGTTCGGCGACGTAGCGTGCTGCTCGGCGCGGCGGCCGGCGCCGGCGCCCTCGCGCTGGGCGTCGGCGCCATGGCACCCCCGGCGGAAGCGGCGGCCTTCATCAAAGGCGCGGACATCAGCTGGATGCCGCAGATGGAGGCGGGCGGCTACTACTGGAACAACAGCGCCGGCGGACGGCAGGACCTGTTCACCATCCTCAAGGGATACGGCATCACCGCGGTCAGCCTGCGCACCTGGGTCAACCCGTCCAGTGATCCGGCCAACGGGCACTGCAGCATCGAAGAGACCGCGCAACTGGCGCAGCGGGCCAAGAACGCCGGCATGCAGGTTCTTATCGGATTCCACTTCGGCGACACCTGGAACTCCGTCGGCGTGCAGAACCCGCCGGCGGCCTGGGCCGGCATGAGCTACAGCCAGATGCTCGACGCCATGTACGACTACGTCTACCACTCGTGCAACGTGATCAAGTACTACGGCGTGACACCGGCCTGGGTGAAGATCGGCAACGAGACCAACTCCGGCATCTGCAAGCCGACCGGCAGTATCAGTAACCCGGCCCAGATGACCGGCTTGCTGAACGCCGCGTACGACATGTCCAAGCACGTCTTCCCGAGCACCCCGGTGCTGGTGCACCTGGCCCAGCCGCAGAAGCTCGACAGCATCCAGAACTTCCTCAACGCGTACCGCGGCAACGGCGGAAAATGGGACATCACCGGGCTCTCGTCGTACGCCCAGGGCGGCAACGTGCCCGGCGTTCTGGCCAACATGCAGACCATCCAGTCCAGCTATGGCAAGCCAGTCATGCAGGTCGAGTACGGCGGACCGCGGGACAAGCCCACCCAGGTCCGCGACTCGCTGCGGGCGTTCATCACCGGGATCAAGGGATTCGGTGGCCTGGGCACATTCTACTGGGAGCCCGAGGGGTACGAGCCGTTCACCACCTACGGAAGCACCGCCTGGGACCCCACCACCCGGCGCCCGACCGCGGCCATGGACGGCTTCCTGAACGTGTGACCCTCGGGAGTTAACGATGCAGCTTGCCAGAATTGTGACCAGGACCCTCCTGATTGCCGCGGTCACGGTCACTCCCATCGCGATAGTCGCCAGTTCGGCGACCGTGAGCCAGGCAGCGGCGGCGATGGTCTACTACGTCGCGCCGAACGGCAACGACAGCGCGGCGGGGACGCAGTCCGCCCCCTGGGCATCGATCGCCCATGCGCAAGCCGTCGCGGTCGCGGGTGACACGGTGTATTTCCGGGGCGGCACCTACGCCTACACCCACGCGAACACCGCCTGCGCGAGTCAGACGGCCCGCGTGGACGCGATCACCCTGAACAAGAGCGGCGCCTCGGGCAGCCCGATCCGCTACTGGGCATATCCGGGTGAGAAACCAGTCTTCGACTTCTCCCGCATGACCGACGACTGCCGGATCAAGGGCTTCGACGTCACCGGCAATGACATCCACCTCAAAGGGCTGGAGGTCCGGGGCGTACCGCAGAACAACAGCCTCAACGCCGAGTCCTGGGGTCTGTGGATCTCCGGTAGCAACAACACCTTCGAACAGATCGACACGCACCACCACATGGGAACCGGCCTGTTCATCAATGGTGGGTCCGGCAACCTCGTCCTCAACTCGGACTCACACGACAACTACGACCTGCACAGTTCGGATGGACCCGGCGAGAACGGCGACGGTTTCGGTTCGCATTACACGCCGGCCGGCCGTCCCGCGAACGTGTTCCGGGGTTGCCGCGCGTGGTGGAACGCCGACGACGGTTTCGACCTCATCTCCACCTACTCGCCGGTGACCATCGAGAACTCGTGGGCCTGGCGCAACGGGTACGTGCCGGGGACGACGACCGCTGCCGGCAACGGGAACGGCTACAAGGTGGGCGGCTTCGGTGGCGACTACGACGCCGGCGCGGTGAAGCACACAGTCCGCTTCTCCGTCGCCTTCCTCAACCGGGCGGCGGGCTTCTACTCGAACCATCACCCGGTGGCCAACGACTACTTCAACAACACCGGCTTCGGAAACCACCCCAACTTCAACATGCTCGGCATCGACTCCAGCGGCGCCGCCGTCGGCCGGGGCAACCTGCGCAACAACATCGCCTACACCGGCACCGCGACGTCGAACATGACCGGCACGACCGCCTCGAACAACTCCTGGAAACTGGCCGTCACCCTGAACGACGCACAGTTCCAGAGCGTGTCGACCTCCGGCTGGGACGCGGCCCGCCAGGCCGACGGCAGCCTGCCCGTCCTGCCCCACCTCCGCCTGGCCGCGAACAGCACCCTGATCGACAAAGGCATCGACGTCGGGCTGCCCTACACGGGGGCGGCACCGGATCTCGGCGCTTTCGAGCGGCCCGGCAGCACGTACAACGCCGCGGACTACACGGCCAATGGGTCGGTGATGGTTCGCGGCCTCAAGACTCTGGTCGCGGACTACAAAACCCGCGATGCGGGCAAGTACACCGCCGGCTCCTGGGCCCCCTTCGCCAAGGCGTTGAGCAGGGCGGACGGTGTCGCCCGCGACGCGTCGGCGACCGCGCCGGAGGTCGCCTCGGCGAAGACGGCCCTGGAGACGGCCGCTGCCAAGCTGGCGGCTGCCGACGAGGGAACGTTCCAGACCATCACGAACGACGCCTTCTGGAACGACACGAACGGCAATCCCATCTATTCGCAGGGCGGTGGGGTCTTCAAGTTCGGCGATACCTACTACTGGTACGGCGTGCATTACCTCGGCGCCGAGCACTACCGGGCGAATCCGACGAAGAAGTACGACAACGAAGTCACCTTCGTCTCGATCCCGGTGTACTCGTCAAAAGACCTGGTCAACTGGAAATTCGAGAACAATGTCGCCACGACCGCCACGACTTTGCCCAACGGGACCACGCTCGGCGGCTGGGTAGGCCGCCTCGGGGTCGCGTACAACGAGAACACCGGCAAGTACGTGCTGGTCGTGCAAGGGCCGGGCGGGGTTGTGTTCCTGCGGGGTGACTCGCCCACCGACACCTTCGACGGCGCCGCCGTCCAGGCCCAGATCGTCAACTCGCCGACGGCGGGCACCGGAGACCAGACCATCTTCACCGACGACGACGGGAAGGACTACCTGATCTTCTCGAACGCATCGGGGCGCTCGAACATCTTTGTCGCCAAACTCAGGGAGTCCGACTCGCTGGCAGTGGAGCCCGCGGTGCGGATCGGCTACTGCTCGGGCTGCGGTCGCGAGGGCAACGCCATGTTCAAGCTCGACGGCAAGTACTACCAAGGGGCGTCGGACCTGCACGGCTGGAACACGTCGGTCACGCACGTCATCGAGTCGACCACCAGCGACATCCAAGGCACCTACACCAGCGAGTACACACTCGCGGGCACCGAGATGGACTACAGCCACGTGACCCAGACCGGGTTCTTCGTGACGGTCAAGGGAACCAAGCAGAACACGGTGATCTTCGCCGGCGACCGCTGGGCGGACTTCGCCTGGAACGGCATCGGATACAACCAGTGGATGCCGGTGACCAAGTCCGGCTCGACCAGGCCCCAGTTCCATTCGGTAAGCCAGTGGCAGTTCAACGCCACGACCGGAGAGTGGCGGGTCGCTCCGGCCAACAACTACATTCTCAACCCCGAATTCGCGGCCGACCGCGTCATCATCACCCCGGTGACGGGGTGGGCCAGCTTCACCGATTCGGGGGCGAGCGCGATCGTCACCAACGTTTCGGGCGGTGCGAACGGGAGTCGCTTCGCGCTGCAGATCGGCGCCGCACAGTCCTACTCCGGTGGTGTGCGGCAACAAATCACGGTGCCGGCCGGCACTTACACGCTTTCCGCGTTCGCCAAGACCTCCGGCACCCTCAGCGCCGCGCAGGTGACGATAACCGACGCCAGCGGCGCCGTCCGGACGCTCACCATCCCGGCATCAAGCGGCTGGACCCGTCGCGAGCTCGCGGGCTTCGGTTTGGCCGCCGGTTCCGCCACCGTCACGATCCGAGCGGCGAGCAGCAACGGTTACCTCTCCGTCGACGGCCTCGCACTCGTCAAAACCGCCTGATATGCGTTGTCCGGTGGCCGCATCGACGGCCACCGGACGGCGTTGCTCAGGCGGTCATGGCATCGCGCACTTTGGCGGTGTCGACGAATTGTTCGAAGCGCACGATCTGCCCGCCGCGCACGACGAAGTGGTGGGCGACGCGGACGTTGACGGGTTTGCCGGTGGCCTTGTTGGTGGCGGTGTAGCGGGCGAGCACGACGACGTTGTCGCCGTCGACGACGTAGGTGTCGTCGTGGGCTGTCCAGCTGTCCCAGTCCGCGGCGAGTTTCTCCATCACGTTGGTGGTGACGCCGTCTGGTGTCCGGTAGGTGCCGGCCAGGGGGAAGCCGGCCATTTCGGTCCATTCGACGTCCGGGGCGAGAGCGGCGCGCAGGGCTTCGAGGTCACCGGCGGCGGAGGCGAGGTATTGCCGGCGTACGACGCCGGCGGGGGAGGAGGTGAAGTCGGTCATAGGTCAGCCCCAGCTCATTTCACCTTTGGCGACTTTCGCGCCGATCTGGGCGGCGATCAGCATGCCGTGGCCGGGGTAGCGGCTGGTGAGGGCGGCGGTGAGCGCGGCGCCGTCGGCGGCGGTGGCCAATTCCTGCTCGAAGGCCACCAGGTAGTCACGGGTGCCGGCGATGGCGCTGGCGTCGGCGGGTGTGCCGGGCAGGCGGTGGCCGGGTACGACCAGTTGCGGGTCGAGGGTGGCCATCTCGTCCAGCAGGGCGATCCAGGCGGCGCGCTGCTCGGGTTGTGCGGTGTCGGCGACCCACACGTGCTCCTGCTGGAAGAGCAGGACACCGCCGAGGATGGCACGGTGCTCGCTCTGCCACAGGTAGTGACGGTCGGGCAGGGTGGCCGTGCCGCCGCGCAGCTCGAACCGGTGGCCTTCCAGAGTGAGGTCGCCGGTCAGCGCAGTGAGGTCGATCAGCCGGGTGGGCAGGTTCGCGCCGATCGCCGCCCAGGCTTTGAGTTTGCCTTCGTACGAGTGCTGGATGTGCTCGATGGTCTGCGGGGTGGCAACGAAGGCCGCGTCGGGGAAGGCGTC
>Ga0307516_10008074_pt1 | contig 11961 bp, 16 predicted proteins | sample 19_EM_MG_FD_203310 | JGI IMG/M metagenome (GOLD analysis project Ga0307516, IMG submission 203310) | Populus trichocarpa ectomycorrhiza microbial communities from riparian zone in the Pacific Northwest, United States - 19_EM | ecosystem: Host-associated > Plants > Roots > Unclassified | place...
AGGTGTAGTGGGGCCATTAGAATTTCAGAGCGAGGACTTAGCAACAATTGCTCCCCAGGAGAAGGCCTTGATGTCTGCATCGTAGCTTAGTATCATTATCTCTGTTTATTCATACATATTACATGGCTATAGACTAGTTTTCATTTGACTCATCAATGCACATGCAGCTCCACGAGGCTGCATCACAAATAACTTACTTAATCAGGATTTGGCTCAGCCATCATCAAGCTGGCTTGGAACCAAGCCGACCTAGCATGGTCGGTTTGGCCCTCCAACCCGAGCTGAATCAGCGCTGACTAAGGCAGAAGCCACAGCCTCCTGAGCCATGGCAACACTAACCATGCCCCTCTCCAATACTCAGGGAATAGTCTACCATCTTTTCACATTTCTTCTTCTGTTCTTTCTTTGCTATAGATGTGTTCCCATTCATGCTGTGCTTCTCTTATTTGTCCCACTCGGATCCTCCATCTCGAGCCACAGACTGGTTCTTTTGCTTTCTGGTCTTGCTGAGCAGTTTCTCTTTCCTGCATTGTTTCCTACTTTGTCCTTCCCTCCTGTCCTCCGAGTTTTCTGAAAGATCCCCATCGTTGTCTGCATCGCTGTCAAATGGCTCAGATTTGTGCACTGCTATAAATTCCTTCTGCCCTTCATTCCACCAATGGTGGAATTGGAAGGAGGTCTTGTTCTCCATCTGATGATCTTGCTATAGTCGGAGACATGCATTCAGTTTGTGGTTATTCATTCTGCTGGGATCTTGCAGAATGACCTTCTTCTGGCCGTCATTATAGTCAACTTTGAGAAGATCCTCATGTGCAAAGAATTGGTCGGGAGATTCGGCCAGCTTTGCCCAGAGTGGAGTACATCAGGATCCAGAATATAATGCACCCTTTGCAAGTCCTTGAAAATCTCAATGTCTGGGCAATCACTCCATGAACATGAGTTGACTCACCATATTGTGACTTGAGGAAACACCAGAAGACATGTTTCTTGTCTTTGAGCTTCAGATCCAGGCAATCCTGGGGCAACAACACTTCCTGTTTAGAGTTCCGGGTAAATATCAGGTCTGGCTTTGTGTTTGATAACTTTGGCCGGGCTTTTGCTTTAGGATCATCTTTCACATTGTTGGCTTCATTTTCACTCAGGTGGCTTTCCATGTATTCGGGAAATTTATCGACAAATGACTGGGCCTCCATCTCATGTTCATCAACAAAGCTCTGGCCATTCTGACCCAGGAATTTGTTCCAATCAAACCTATAGAGAAAGGGTGGATAATGGGCTGGTTATATTGTGGTTGGAACCCAAATTACTTACTGCCCGACACATGCTGTATCTTTAGTGTTTCGATACCCAATCATGATGACAATTCTGGCCCCTGTCTCCCAGTATATGTCATAGGCAAAGTTTTTAACCATTTCCATTGCCTTCTTCTCCGCGGCCCTGGGTGCAGGATTAATAACAAAGGAAGTCAGGAGGAGACACAGCTTACCATTTTCGTTTATCGGGTGGGGGCCCTTTTTTGGTCCACCGAGTTCTTTTATTCTCCATCTTCTTCAATTCCTTTTTGTTTGCTGGATTTGTTTTGAGATCGTTTACCATCACCATTAACTCTGTCTTCCATAGACCAATAAACCACATTTTATCTCCAGGAATGACTCCGTGCTTCTCTTTTACACATTTTGTGAGTTCGAAATCCTTGTACCAAGACATGACTGTGTGCAGTGACGGAGCCTTGCCCAGACCAAATGTCTTTCGCTTTTTAACCTTTCCCTTGAGCCAGGTCTTAACCTTTTTTATAATGGCCCAGGATCCTGTTTGCGAAGGGCAAGGAGTTCCTTGACAGCCCACTCGGCGATGTCCCCCTGCTCAGTGAGACTGGATTCCACCCATTCATCCTTAAAGGGACACAAGATTTCAAGCTCCTCAAGAGACCATACTGCTCGATCTTGAGTAACAAATATGACTTCTTCTCATTCTTCCTCTGAGTTGTTGTCTGCCTCTGCACCCGACTCTTCCTCAATTGGAGACTTTGGCCAGTCGTCATCATCACTGCTATGGGACTCAGAGTCACTTGCATGAACAGTGGACCTTGACATTCTGCCTGTGAAACTCAATAAAATGAGGATTGAACATGACTTATTGATTTACGACTGTCTCTTGTATTGTGACCCTGAAACATTACTGATGTCGGTTAACAATTTCGCTATAAGATTAAACACTCCTGGCAATGTAAAATATATTGTTCTGGGCAGATGAGAAAAAACTAGTTCAACATTCGCAAGCTGAATATGCAATGTATTGTGGCCGTGCCTGGATTCTCACAAGGGAAACGAGGTCATCCCAAGGTCTCAATATCTGTACAATCCAACCCCACCACTTCTGTTTGTGCCAAGTTTAAGCTCTGAGCTGAATTGATCACCAGATCCTCAAAACCACAGGAGGGAAAGTCATTCAAATCAAATGGTAAAGTTGCGGAATTGTTGACATGGGATACCTTCAAACAGGAGCCATTGGTGATTATCCATGATGTGGACTTTGAGCCAGCTTTGGAGGCAAAACATAGGACCAAGGTATGGAACTAGGTGTTGATTGGGGCACTCGTTGATCTATGGGTTCTAGGATCAACACAACTTTATGGATGAATGGATAGGAACACAGCGGGAATCATATGTTCAAGCAATTATTGGCCGAGACTCTCCACATGGAGTCGATAAATGTGGTTTATGCTTAAAAACTACTGCTCTCTGGAGATGCACTGACTGTCTTGGAAACCATGCTCTTTGTCAGGATTGTTGCTGGAAGGGTCACAAATACCTGCCTTTTCACCAGATTGAGTTCTGGACAGGTACCCACTACGAGCGAGATTGGCTCTCCAATCTGGGGGTCATTATCCACCTTGGTCACCATGGTAGCCCTTGTCCACTTTGGGAACCTGTAACACTCATTGGGGAACTGCGGCCCTGTGTTGAAGATTGGAACATTTATGACTCTCCTTTGGGACTGGCTGACACATCTCGGGACTGTACCCTCAGGAACATTGAGAAGCGAGTTTGTGATGAGTGCCAAAAATGCGAGAGACTCTGGTCAGAGCTCTACCAACACCTCAAACACCCAACAACACTCTCAACAATTAAGTTCAAGGGTGGTAGGAATAATCCACTTTAATTCATAGTAGATCGGTCTTGTATGTCTTTTGGTAGAGAATCAACATGAGGTCATGCACATCAAAGCTCAAGGAGGGATTCAATGAAATAGTATTAAGGAATCAAGTTTCCTCAGGGTTCACTGAGACTCCCTTTGGATGAGACGTAGAAAATCTTATCACACTCAACAATCACTGAGAGAGAGAGGATTTGATCTGGGTGGGGGCCCGTTCTAATCTACTGTTACATGGCGAGCTCGAGAGGATTTTATACATAACACGGTAATCTACGATAGATAAAGTTTATCACGAGTTTGTCCAAATCGGGTCAGTTTCAGTCTAAGTAGCCATGGTGTGCTTGGCCAGGGCTTCATTCAAGTCATATTGGTATAGTTTCCATGTATCGAGAGGCCTCCAGTCCTTAGCGGAGTGGAATGCCTTGAATGTGTTTATGTGTGGTCAGTCATTGTTGCCACGTCAAAGCTTGATCAGACTTTTTAAAACCCCGGTTTCCATGATTGATGGGTTTGAAGCAAGACAGAGTTGTCAGAGACCAGTTCCAGTTCCTCAAAAGTGATCCATGACCTCGTTTCTAGGGTTCATTCTATTTCCAGTAAGTTCCTGGCTCAGCATCACAGCTGCAGTGATCGACTGTTGAACTATTGATGTGAGGGTGTAGTTACAGTGCGCATTATAGATAATAAGTCCCCCATGTCCTCGTTAGATCCCTGGGTTATAGTAGTCATTGGATAGGGTGATAGGTCACTGAATATACTGATAATGGCTCCCTCAATGGTCTTATCCACCAAGAATTGAGTAATTGGTGCCAAGTCAATAGTTAGACCCTCAAAATGTGGCCATTCCTATAATCATGATGAAAGGTGGTACAGTGACACTTAGACTCTCATGTGTAGCCATTCATGTCATAAGTTCCAGTAGAATCTACATATAATAGAGCCAAGATTATATTCAGGCTAGAATGTATTAATATTGGGCCCTCAATGGTCTTATCCATTGAGAATTGAAGTATTTGTGTCAAGTCATAGTTAAGCCTTCTAGGAGACTGTTCCCATGATCATAACCGAGGGTGGTACAGTGGTGCTTAGACCCTCAAGGTAGCCATTCACACCATCAGTTCCAATAGAGTAATTAAGTTATAATGACCCAAGATTATATTCATTGCACTGACTAAATCATGGAAAAAGTGCAAATTCATGCACAGCCACTTGACAGTCGTATCAATGTTGCTCACAACGATGGAATCCACAAGGTCTGGATTCAGAAGTGTTTGTGCATGGATGGGTGTGAAGAATATCAATACTTGGAGCTCGGACTGTATTCCACAAGCTATACTCGGATTGAAACTCTGTTTACCTTTGACCTCCTTCAAAATTGTCATCTGGACAATCTGGAGTGCAAGGCATCTGTGTATCACTTATGGTCAAAATTGAGGAGGCTGACATGCCCGTTTTTACCCAATGGTGTTCTGGCAAGTAATGTCCCATTCATGTGAAAGATGTGCATCTCTAATCAAAGATCAGACTTCCACAGAATTGGCATCAGGAATTGTTTCGCATTCTCCAGCAATGGAGAAATTTAAAACAATGGAAATGGAGCAGATAACCGTATGATCTGGAATCACGCTGCACCACTGGCTCCCTTGCTTTGTTCTGTGCCACATGTTCTCAGCTGGGTGTGAATCTACCGGAGGATTGACAGCAAGATCTGGACAAGGACACTTATATTCGAATGTTTGCCATGGACAGAAACTTTAGCGCGGTTCATCAGAAAAGACACAATGCAATACCTGAATCATGCCTTACAGATGGGGAACTTTATATGGTCAATGAGAAGCATTACCAAGCACATCTTGCTTCAGCGGTAGAAGCGAGAGAAGTAGGACCCTTCTAGATTTTCTTATGTATCTTCTTACTCATTCAATTGGTCCCATTCCCCAACCCATGACATGCAATGAGCATCACACCCTGAACAACAGATTTATCACCCACAAGGGATTGGATGTCACTGGAATTGGTGCGATGGCCTGTGCTAGGTATGGGTGCTTTTGTCCCGGTTCAGTCATGAATTTTACAAAGGGACAATCATGAGTTGCAGGTTTCCATCTTTAGATTTTTCAGAATACTCACCTCAGGGATAGGCAGGCCTCCATGGACTATTCAGTCTGTAATGCAGTTTCAAACAGCAATGTTGGAGATATTCCGACCATGGCTCAATTTTAAAATGTTGAATGCCAATATTCAATCAACTTCCCGAGACGCATAGAACCAGCTCAGTACTTGGAATATCTGTTTGAAAAGATGATTTACTATGGCATCAGTGCCTTTCACATTTCTGGGCATGTACCAGAATATTTCCCAAGATACTCACCCCAGTTTATGCCAGGTGTTGGAATCATTGATGGCAAAGTGCTGGAAAGCCTCTGGTCAACTTTGAATGAGGTTTCTCCGAGTGCCCAGACAGCCTCTCTTGCAGCTAGTACTGAACTCCTGGACAACCACATGCCCCATTCCAACTGGAAAAAGATCATTAATCAGGGTATATTGTTGGGCATACTTCAGGGCCCTATGTGGCTAATCTACACGGATCCAGCAACATCTGTGGTGCAAAAGTATCAAACAGCCATTCCTGAGACTGAGGAGAGTGAACGTTATTATCAGGGGTTATGTGAAAATCTCAATTCAAGGGTCCAGAAACAATGGGAAGACAAAATGGCAAATGCACAAGCCCAACATACTTCAGATATCTCTGCCATGGATATCTTCAATCTGGCTATGGAAAATGGTATTTTTGGTCAGTTTCCACATATCTTCACCAATGACTCTGTACAGCTCCATCCTGTGTGGAGAAACAACTTGATCTTATTCATGAGGAGTCAGAATCTCACCACCTCCGGGGAAGCACAGCATGGCTTGCTGAAGGCTTATCAATCCAGGAATCACAGTAAGTAAACAGAGAAGTGCAAAGGAAAACTATTTGATGACTATGTTGTGGCTTCAGGTTGCAGCGGAAGCTCAACAAGTGAAAAAGGACAAAAGAGATGAGGCACAAATTGCTTTGCTGTGGAAGCGTCAGGCTCTTGAGGTCCAGATTGAAAAGTACCATGAGAAGGCAGAGCGATATTTGCCTCCCAAGGCAGTGGATGACATCCATCATCCAGGTGACAATGTTGATGATGGCTGGATCGATAATGAGTGAAAGGATATTGCAGATGATGGGATGGAAATTCCTGATGCACCATTCTCCTTTTCTTTCCCTCTATTGTCTATCCCGATTGAGATGGTTCATGATACCGAAAAGAAGGTCATTTTCCTGCCTTCGACAATCGGGTATAAGCGATGTGCCAAGTTGGGCCTCCAAAGTCTTATAAAGAAGGAGATTGCTCTTCATGAGAGACAAGTGAATAATTCCTTGCAGGCAATCAGATTGGCAATAGGAGAGAAGTCTTTCTGATTCTCCAAGCAGCTTCAATTGGCAGCCAGCAAGAAGAAGAAAACATGTTCATGGAATGGGATCCACATCATTGGGAAATGATTACAGCATCATTGTCTCATTTATCGGCAAGCATGCCACACATTGAGCTGCCTGGGGGTTCTCCAGGAAACACTAGAAACTGAATTTCCGGAGCTTACTGATAACAACTTGCAAACAAGCAGTGCTGTCATGGAGCCGAATGTGCAGGGGCAAAGGAAGAAGGAATTATCCTGGATCTGGCAAAGGACCGGCATGAGAATCTCGAACCAGACCACATTGGTGAATGAATGTATGCTTTCCACATCAATGCACAATGGATACCGACTCACAGGAATTCCAGTATACCATGTAAATTGGCTTTGTGCAAGATCCCACTGGGACCAATAGAAAGAAGAACTCTTAATTGCCAGTCATGAGATGGTATGGATCATCCTTTGGTTCCAGAAGCAGGCAGAAGTTTGGAGACACTGGGCAGATTGTGTGGATGCTTCAACAGGTTTAGCCTCATATGCATATTGGCAAGCCTCAATGTGGCACAAACTTAAACACCTGGCACTGGTGCACTTTCATAAAGTGCACAAAGACCTTTCTGGTGTGTTTGGGTACTCTAGTATAAAGGGCTTATGATCCTGCCTTGTGTACATCTGTTCTAAGGTGAAATTGTGACTCTTGACATCTCCACCGGCTCTGCAAGGCACCCAAATAAGACCAGCTAAGCTTTGCCATTGTATGAACAGCTGCCGGTGCCTCAGGATACAGACACATTGTCAAAGCAATGAGGGAACTATTGATGGTGTTCCGCTGAGTTCACAAAGATTCGGACTTCCGTCAGGCCTCTGGGGGTTTGCATGAAGCTCACTCGTTAAGACCCCACTGGCTCCACATCAGAATCCGGCATGTTCGAATAGGCCTTGATGATTGATGACTTTGTTGATACATAAAGTGGCACAAAGACAGATACATAATGTACAAATTGTTATACCAAGATGTGAAATGGCCAAGAACTCTACTGCGCCAGACTCTGTAAGATACCATGGAGTCAGCCATCTCTACAAGTATATGGACCTGCAAAACCCTGGCTGCCATTGACCTTCAAACACAAAATGTGAAGATCGTCACCCATGACCAACAAACCCCTGATATCTCTGTTAAAAAGTGGATCAGAAGGGTCCTGATTGATCTTCTTCTGCATGGATAGCAGGTAGTCCATCAGTTGTTCAATGGTGATCCACAGTACAACCCGACCCAGCTTCACCTCCACAATCAATACCATTATATCATTCACAATGTCATCCACGGCCCGAACCACCATGAAGTCTGGGGATCATAGGCTGATCTTCCTGCCACCCAGCTCCCTCGGAAGGACCTCACCATTGTAGGAGTCCAGCGACACCCTTCCATCATTGTTCTCCAGTGTAAAGGGTGGTCGAATTTTCCCCTGAGGCTTGACCATAAAGCTGTTGTTGACAGTAAAGTAGCAGCCAAGCCAAGCATTAATCAGACTGTAAAATGAAGATTCGTAACAGGCTCCGTCACCTCGAGGCAGTTGTAAACCCATGCCGAAGCACTCAGGACAACATTCAGGATTGCCATTCTGAGCAGGATTCAGTTTCCGGACAGGAAAGGTAGCTGGGAGGAATTCACCTTTCATCAATTCAAGTTAACAGGTCACTGGCTGGAGAAGGAGAACAGTGTGAACGGCAGACAACCCTTGCTGTGCAATGGGTTTGGGAGTACAGACCTTTATACTTTGTTCCAATAATGATATGTTCCAGTAGTGCCCTTCCACTTACTATAACTTACTGACCACAGATGTTAATCACTTCATCCTGCTTTACTCATCCATGCTAGCTTTATGAATCACTGGCTGGACATTCTGACAACATCACTGTCAGCCCAAAACAAACCAATTATGAAGGCTTACATCCCGGTCTATACCTGGGTTAGATGAATACCACCTGTTATGATGAGTCAACTTATGAGTTTCTGTGCCTGAATGTTCCAATTGTGCATTTCTGCACCACTATCACTTACGGACCACAGATGCTAATCACTGCATCCTGCTTTACTCATCCATGCCAGGTTTACTAATTGCACAGTTTGTAATATCAATGCTGGCAACCCAAAACAAAGCGGTAAGAATCAAACCCAGACAATATGAACTTAATAACAATCCGATGACTCAAGGATGGTGGATGAGTCAACTGCTGAGTTTGTGTTCTTGAATAATGATTGTGTTGTTTTATGTAATTGATATAAAACATAATGTTAATTTAGAGACCTCGACATCACCCATATCTCACCCCTCATCCTCTCTGTTGTAGAATGCCTGCATCCCAATTATTATCTTACTGATCATGGTTCACCAGATGTATCTTATTGGAGGTTATGCCTATACCCCAGAAGAACTGTGCGAGTTCTTTGAGAAATGGGGTAAACCTTTGGAGGAATGATGCATTGGTGTCCAAGCAACCCAGTATCTCAACAATGATGGACACCTCTACTCCATCAAGGTGTGCTTGTATGAAGACAAGCTCATCTTCCTCTTCACTGTATCCTATATCCCTGTAACAGCCAAGACTTTTGACTATCACTTCACAGAGACGGTGACTGCTTTGAAGATGAAGTCGGACTTGAAGCTCAACAAGGATTTCATGACCACCCTTTATTAAAAGTTGGTGAGTTACTCTGTCATCTCTATATCAAGTACTGTGTCTAATTTTGTCTTTTTCCTTAGATTCAACTGTCAGATGGCACCCTGACGAGGCCCTGGGCAAATGTCTTGTGGAGTTGTGGTAGCTGTTTCTGGGAAGTTTTTACATGTTTCTTGCTACATTCCTCATCTGATATTTAGTGATCACTGTCCTGTTGTTGGAACACCTTTGCATTCTGTATGTTGACAAGGGTTTCTCTTCTGACTGAGATCACCACAAGATCACCACAGGATCCAGTGCAGTAAGTGTCAGGATGATTGTAGATGTATCCCGAGTCTATCCAGGCAGTATCCCTGTTCATCAGGACTCATCCATGGATCCTAACTTTGATCCATGCATTAATTGTTTGTAGTAATTGGTAGAGTAACATAGTCTGATTCCATGGTCGGGACACCTGGTCCAATACATTTTGATATATTTTTGCATTCAGAATGCCGAGAGGTAGTGGGTATCCAATCTCAGTGGGTGAACAGATATCTAATTGAATATTCTAGGTATTGAAATTGAATTGCCAGAAATGAAGAATGGCCAGACTTGAATGCAGGGCTGGCAGGCATTGCCGATGGGAAAAGGGTGTTTAAACATAAGAGTTTACACTAGTCCAATCTGCCATACGAGGCCAACATGCACATGTGCTGTCGTGATCACCTCTCACATGATCACTCACTGTTCCACCTGTAGAGGGACTCGTGTGTGAGACCTTCTCCCCAGGTCCATTCCACTCTTCCAACCCTCTACAGGTGTGTACGTTCCAGTCAGGTCTCTTCTGCTCATCCAACCCTCTACAGCATTGGCCTCGACCCCAGAATCATGAATCTCTCTTTGTGAGAACCTTTTTCCTGTCATTGCCCATCCATATTTCGACTCAATATCTTTCTGATTGTCTGTTCTGAATGCTATATAATGGTCACATAGGATCTGAAAGTGCTAGATAACAATCTCAGTCATTATTAAGTACATTCTCTGTCTTAAGGCTGGAGTTCACTCCAGTCATATTCTGGGTGATGAATATATCAATTGTTGATAAATACAAAAAAAAGGTAGGCCAACCGACCAACTCCTGGATAAGCCCCAGTGCAGCCTTGAAAAGGCGGATTCGAACCCCATTATCCTGTGGATTTCTCCACCGGCCCTGCAGTGCCATCCATCACTTTACCGACTCTCATCATTTCTCCACTAGCTTTTTAAGGTCTGTGTGAGAAAGGCCATTATTGGATCGGAGTTTTCATTGATGCTTCTAGATCCACAATCTGTGTCAGGGATTCACACAAACATTTGCCTGAAAGCCAGGTTATCGATATGGATCCAAGTCCTCCCAGAGAATATTTCTACTGTTGTGTATTTGCCACCCTTGTCCAGTTCCTCCACAACCTGGCAGAAGAATATTCTGGTCGCTAAATCCCTCCACCGGCCCCACATCCATCGTTATCACTTTTACTTTTCAAATATGACCATAGTTCCATTATTTATCTTGGGTCATAAATCCTTATACTATTTGATTTCAACAACAAGAACATCCGGTAAGCGGATCACCACTAATGGGGAATGCCCAGCAGGTGGGGGAAGCATGGATTCCCAGAATGCTTTTCCACAATTTCTCCAGACATTCTGAGTTTTCATCGGAGTGGTGGTCTCTGGCCGAATGACATATGTACCATACATTGTTCAATGTTCCGTTTTTCTACAAACCCAGTGCCATCTTTGTCATTGCCAGCAACTCCATCTCATCCAAGATATTATCCAATTTGCCTGCAAGATCCTTGAATTCATCTGGATGGCTCTCATATACACCCACAATGCTGTCTGAAAGTGGTTGTAACTGCTTGATGGTCTCCAAAATTCAGTTATGATCTAAATCCTCATTATTTCCTGTTTCAAAAATCCAATGTGGTAGATACTCACCATGTGATTGAGGCTCTCCAGCTTCCTCAACGGAACGGGTGATTGTTTGAGCCCAATGCCAGGCCCTTTGGGAAATTGTCTCGCTACAGCCTTGGTCCGCCTGATGGCATGGAATACATGACATGAAGTGTTCTTTCCATTCGCATTGTGTCCCATAACTTTGACAGTAGTCACATTGATTGTCTCTGGCTTCTTCTCCTGTCACCCGCTCTTGATCTTCTGGAGAACCTGATGAGGGTACATCCGGCACATCCTGTACCCTTCCCTGTACCATAGAGAAACAGTAACTATCAGCATGATACTCCAATTGATATTCGCTAGACTTTGGCCCACAAAGGTATTCATCAGACATTCATGGTCAAGTATAGGGTCTTCTGAAGACATGGTGGTTGGAAAGGGTGCACACCAATGATGACATTTTGTGATCATTTTGTCCCTAGACTTTGCCACCGAAGTCATTGATAATCTAATCACAACATGATATCTCGACAAATGGAGAAAGAGCAATCTGGCAATGCAGAGCTCACCTCACTCTTCAACACCCTAAACCCTTATCATGATGGATCAGTTGATACAAGCAACGATCATTAGAAATAACTGATTGTTCGCATAAGTATTAATCTTAACCCAAAGTGACCACCATATTACTCCCTCTCTCCTCTTGGCCTGAGCATATCTGCTTTGGCACAGAGTCCTCTTTTCCTATCAACCCCC
>Ga0307516_10008075_pt1 | contig 11960 bp, 12 predicted proteins | sample 19_EM_MG_FD_203310 | JGI IMG/M metagenome (GOLD analysis project Ga0307516, IMG submission 203310) | Populus trichocarpa ectomycorrhiza microbial communities from riparian zone in the Pacific Northwest, United States - 19_EM | ecosystem: Host-associated > Plants > Roots > Unclassified | place...
ACAATATTTCCCAAGAAACAGCCACCGAGTCAGCGGGATCTTGGTCTCAAACGATTCAAGTCTGTGATGGCGCAGATACTTGGGACCATGGAGCCACTTTCTGTTGATGCGTTGACGTCTATGAGGTATCATTTCAAGGATCTGGCGGACATCAAGATTCGTGGGATCCTAGTGCCTATGGCTGCGTTGCTCAGTGGGGCTACTGATGCCTCTGTCCCTATCCGTCCCCTTCATGCTTCGTTTGCCGATTTTCTGACGGATCGTGATCGAAGTCACGAATTTTTCATCGAGGTGCATCCTATCCACAACAACCTAGCCTTCGCTTCCCTTGGCGTGATGATGAAGCAACTGCACTTCAACATCTGTGATCTGCCAAGTTCCCACCTCCCGAACTCTGAAGTCTCCGATATGGATGACCGTGTCAGGAAACGTATCCCAGTTGAACTGGCATATTCTTGCCGATTCTGGACGGTCCACGTTCAACATGCACCTTTCAACTCAGCCCTTGCAGAAGAGGTCCAAGCATTTTTCAATCACAAGACATTGCTATTCTGGTTTGAGGTGCTTAGCCTCCTCAAGGTCATAAATACTTGTGCCGGCTCATTGTCGTCGGTCATTCAATGGGTCATGGTATGTAGAATGATCTTTCGCATCGAAATTACATTCTCACCGGCACCAGCCTCACACAGAGTACAAGGGCATCTCAGATGGCGCAGCGGATGCCCAAAAGTTTATTCGGACATTTGGGGGTGCAATTTCTACGAGCACCCCCCACCTGTACCTGTCTGCCCTACCATTTTCACCGAAGGAAGCACATATCGCTAAGAAGTTTGGTGAGGTGTTCCATGGATTGCCGAAGGTTGTAACTAGGCACAAAGTGACATGGCCGGAGATCCAGGGTGAGATACGTGGGCATTCTGATGCTATCTGTTCAGTCGCGTTTTCACCGGACGGCAAGCGCATTGTGTCGGCTTCAGCTGACAAAATCATCCGGTTGTGGGATGCTGAGACGGGGGACCTGCTGCGACCGCCTCTCGAAGGACATGAGGATTCGGTCAATTCTGTTGCTTTCTCGCCAGACGGCAAATGTATTGTGTCGGCTTCAGATGACAAGACCATCAGGCTGTGGGATGCTGAGACCGGGGACCTGCTGCGACTGCCCCTCAAGGGACATGAGCATCGCGTCACTTCTGTTGCGTTCTCGCCGGACGGCAAGCGCATCGTGTCGGCTTCATTTGACAAGACCATCCGGCTGTGGGATGCTGAGACAGGGGACCTACTGCGACGGCCTCTCGAGGGACATGAGGATTTGGTCGATTCTGTTGCTTTCTCGCCAGATGGCAAATGTATTGTGTCGGCTTCAGATGACAAGACCATCGGGCTGTGGGATGCTGAGACAGGGGACCTGTTGCGACCCCCTATCGAGGGACATGAGGGAATGGTCAATTCTGTTGCGTTCTCGCCAGATGGCAGGCGCATCGTGTCGGCTTCACATGACTGGACAATCCGGCTGTGGGATGCTGAGACAGGTAACCTGCTGCGACCGCCTCTCAAGGGCCATGAGGATTCGGTCAATTCTGTTGCGTTCTCCCCAGACAGCAAGCGCATCGTATCGGCTTCAGATGACGAGACCATCCGGGTGTGGGATGCTGAGACAGGGGACCGGCTGCGAGCACCTCTCAAGGGACATCAGGAGGCAGTCAATTCTGTTGCATTCTCGCCAGATGGCAAGCGCATCGTGTCGGTTTCAGGTGATGAGACCATCCGGATGTGGGATGCTGAGACAGAGGACCCGCTGCGACCGCCTCTCGAGGGACATAAGGATTCGGTCTCTTCCGTTGCGTTTTCGCCAGACGGCGAGTGCATCGTGTCAGCTTCACATGACAAGACCATCCGGCTGTGGGATGCTGAGACAGGGGACCTGCTGCAACCGCCCCTCGAGGGACATGAGGGTTCGGTCACTTCTGTTGCGTTCTCGCCAGATGGCAAGTGCATCGTGTCAGCTTCAGAAGACAAGACGATCCGGCTGTGGGATGCTGAGACAGGGGAACTGCTGAAACCTCTCGAGGGACATGGGGATTCAGTCTCTTCTGTTGCGTTCTCCCCAGATGGCAAGCGTATCGTGTCGGCTTCACATGACAAGACGATCCGGCTGTGGGATGCTGAGACAGGGCACCTGGTGCGACCGCCTATCGAGGGGCATGAGGATTCGGTCAATTGTGTTGCGTTCTCACCAGACGGCCAGCACATCGTGTCTGCTTCACATGACAAGACGATCCGGCTGTGGGATGCTGAGACAGGGGACCTGCTGCGACCGCCTCTCCAGGGTCATCGGCGGGCAGTCAATTCTGTTGCATTCTCGCCAGACGGCAAGCACATCGTGTCGGCTTCAGATGATAAGACCATCCGGCTGTGGGATGCTGAGACAGGGGACATACTGCGACCGCCTCTCGTGGGACATCAGTATTCGGTCTATTCTGTTGCGTTCTCCCCAGATGGCGAGCACATTGTGTCGGCTTCAGATGATGAGACCATCCGGATGTGGGACGCTGAGACGGGGGACCTGTTGCGACCACCTCTCGAGGGACATCAGGAGGCAGTCAATTCTGTTGCATTCTCGCCAAACGGCAAGCACATCGTGTCAGCTTCAGATGACTGGACTGTCCGGTTGTGGGATGCTGAGACAGGGGTCCTGTTGCAACCGCCTCTTGAGGGACACGAGGATTCAGTCTCCTCTGTTGCGTTCTCGCCCGATGGCACGGCCATCGTGTCGGCTTCACGCGACAAGACCATCCGGGTGTGGGATACTGAGACAGGTGACCTGCTGCATCCGCCCCTCGAGGGACATGTGTATCGTGTCACTTCTGTTGCGTTCTCGCCGGACGGCAAGCGCATCGTGTCGGCTTCATTTGACAAGACCATCCGGCTGTGGGATGCTGAGACAGGGCACCTGGTGCGACCGCCTCTCGAGGGACATGAGCATTGGGTCCATTCTGTTGCGTTCTCGCCAGATGGCAAGCTCATCGTGTCGGCTTCACATGACAGGACCATCCGGTTGTGGGATGCTGAGACGGGGGACCTGCTGCGACCGCCTATCGAGGGACATGGGCATTTGGTTAATTCTGTTGCGTTCTCGCCGGACAGCAAGCGCATCGTGTCGGCTTCAGGTGATATGACCATCCGGGTGTGGGATGCTGAGACGGGGGACCTGGTGCACCTGCCTATCAAGGGACATGAGGATTGGGTCAATTCTGTTGCGTTCTCGCCAGACGGCAAGCGCATCGTGTCAGCTTCATATGACAAGACCATCCGGCTGTGGGATGCTGAGACGGGGGACCACCTGCGACCGCCTATCAAGGGACATGAGTATTCAGTTACTTCTGTTGCGTTCTCGCCAGATGGCAAGCGCATCGTGTCGGCTTCACATGACATGACCATCCGGGTGTGGGATGCTGAGACGGGGGACCTGCTGCGACCACCTATTGAGGGACATGATGATTGGGTCTTTTCTGTTGCGTTCTCGCCAGATGGCAAGCGCATCGTGTCGGCTTCAGGTGACAAGACCATCCGGCTGTGGGATGCTGGTGCAGAGGTATGTCTTTCAAGGTGCTCAATGTAGGCTTCAATATTCCAACACTAAATTGGTAGATGCGACACCTGTGTCCAATACATTACGCAATATCTTCTTCCAAGTGCAAAAATCATTCCGAAATGTGTCACGGAGCTAGCATGGACCCTCAAGGTTGGTTTATCGGGCCGAATGGCGAGTTTTTATTTTGGGTACCACCCTATCTTCGACCATGCAACCTTATCACTGACATGTTGGTGATCCCGTGGCCACGGGTCGATGCTAGTCATCTCATTCATGGCCGGGACTGGCAGAAGATAAATGAAGGGAATTCCCCTATATCATGAAAATCATTTCGATTCTCCAAGTTTCGAGATCGTGTTTACGTCTTCATCGCCGCCGGCTTCACGCTCGCCATCAAAGGCCACGTTGTCATCTCTTACATTTTTGCCTCTCCTCTTACGGGCCTCGTAGACGCACCACCCTGGCCTCAGGTCTCCCAACCTTCTTCTTTCGGCATCAGGGTCGGCGTCGCAGAAACAGACCCTCCCCATTCACCTGATATGACTGCGCCCCTTTGTCCCAATCCCCTTTCCCCCCAATATGGCTTGTTCGTCTTGTTTATAAAAATAGAAAGAAAAAATAGATTGCACTGCTGGCCAAGAGTATCGCTGCAACCTGCTCATGCCACAGCCGAGGCACTCAGTTTATGTTCTTCAAAAAACTCTGGCACCACCGAGGCTTTTTAGGGTGACCTCTCTTGTTTATGTGATTTTTCTATATTACAGAAGTGCAACAACAGTATGTAAATCTATAGATCGCAATTGCAGGCGGGTGACATTGAGGCGGGGTGGTAAGTAAAAGACCTTGGATATGGTTGATTATTACAGGGTACGTCGAATAACGTAAGTATATCGAGCAGACTACAAAGACAATGTTGGCGTAAACATGTTCAAATCGGAGCGAGAACACAAGAAAGCAAAATTTAGAGAGGATAAAAATAAGAAACGTCTGGATCTACTATAGTTCACTTCCGTTCTTTTTCTTCTCCAGCAATGACCGCCCAGAAAGAGACGCTGACTTGAGCAGAGGGAACAGCATCGCATACCTCTTGGACAACCCCTTTTTCAGCTTGCTGTGCGTCGTATCCGTCGGAGCCTGCGTTGTTGCAGAAGGGTCAATTCCGACTTCGGCTTCCCGGGGTGGTGGTGGAGATGGAGGCGGTGGTGGTGTTGGAGGAAGCGACTCGTCATCAGGGTCTGGCTCGACAAGTAGTACCAAGTTATACTCAATTCTAAAAAAAACGAATCCATAAAGAAATGTACTTGCCTGCAGGGCGCGAAGGTGCAGGCATCCGCTCGCCGTCGTCGTCCAACCGATGCACCGGGTGCGGCTGCAAATCTATATCATCCATCGTCGACGAAAGCAGGCCAGACAGTTATGAAGACAACGGCATGCTCATATAGGCAGAACTCATTCTCGCAAGCCTCGAACGAGAAGAAGGACCGACATTCTTGGAGTGCGAAGCGGAGAAGCTCGAGGCACACCGCCCGTGCTGAGGCGACGACAACAACGGCGACGTCGACGGCCGCCTGTGATACGATGGCTGCGGAGGAGGCGGCGGGAACGTAAAGTCGAGCGGAAGGTCGGGCACGGGAGGGTAGTGCGAGGTCCTCGGCTTCGTTGGGAGAAGCAGGCTGCTCTTCGAGGCGCGCTGGCTGCACGTTTTAGCAGCATATATGAGGCTGGTCCGGGTTATGTCCGAGGACGTCGTCTTGTGCTTACTCTTGATGCTGCGGAGACTCATGGTGCTCTTCACGCTGTGGATACTCCTGAGGCTCGCGGTTTCTGAACGGTCTCCCCGAGGAGGAGTCGCCACGGCTGAGGTTGTCGGAGATACGTCTGTGGGCAGGGTTTGAATGGCGCCGAGTGACATGGAGTGCATGAGGGGCATGGGTGATAGAGGTGCAAGGGTAGGGAGGTAGTCGATCCGAGGTGGGTTTCTTTGTGATCTTAGGAACAAGTCGGGTATGGTGAAGGCTCGTTGGAGGGGAGGTATGGTGACTACTGTTGACGTGTCCGATCACAGCCGTTCCCTCGTCGCCTACTTCTTCATCGTCGTCGTTGAAGCCCGAGTCGACGCGAGCTGCCTCAACTTGGTCCATTTCGTTTGCATAGCGAGTCGACTCCTTCCATGCCTCCTCCAATTCTCCGTCGAGCTCCTCAACTTTCTCTCTGGCTGCAGTCAAGTCTGCAGTCTGTTTGCCATAGCTCTTGTTGAGCTCTAATGAAATGATCAGAAGAGTCGAATCAGAAGGAGAGCGTGAGGGTAGGCAGCTTCCTGAGGGTTATAGTAAGTGCAATCGCCTAATAAACGTCCAACAGCTTGAACATCTGTGCCAGCTGATCCGTGACACGCAATAGGGCCTCCAAGAGCTTGTCGCACTCGGCGCAAGCCTCGGGAAGCTGTTGTGCCAACTGACAGAGGACGGAGATGCCGTCATCTAGGATCATGGGTTCGGACGGGACAGCGGTTGAATTGATGGCTTGTAAAAGCATAGTCCGTCTCTGGACCAGGAAGCGGTATTTAGACTTGGTAGCGGACTTGAGGGCGCTCAGTCGTTGGATCTCGGCAGGTGATTCTGTTGACAGGAGGGACGATGATGAATGGTTTGAGTGGTGGGGTTCATTAGGGGAAGACGGCGAAGGAAGAGTCGGAGAGGGGGCTCCCGGGGTAGAAGGGTACGGACTCTGCGGTGAGAGAGAGGAGGGAGTCGCGGGTGGAGGTGTGGTTGAAGATAGACCTTCATCGTCGCGATGGTTTCTGGAAAGAGGCATGAACTTGCGAGGTCGCCGGTCGAGTTGTTATTTTTAGATCTATCTCCGCCTACCACTCGACGCTCCTTGTCTATCCCTATTCAAGAGAGTAAAGACGCAGTTCTCAGCCTTGTTGCTACAAAATGAACGACCGTATCCTCGCGGATGGAATCAAGAGCCTCAAAAACACCTTCGATATCCGCAGACAAGCTTGCTAGAGCAACCCGGATCACGCCTGACCATCTCCAACGACAAGGAGGCGTCGGCGGGGCCAACACAAGGTGAGATACACGCTTGTTCAGTGAAGACTATTAATTTCGCGTCGCAAGTTTTGTCGACTGTCGTTCAGTCGGGGTCAAGTCCTCTGGAAGGCATTAATCACCACCGAGCGTTGCGCCTTCTGCGGCTGAGGTATTGGGAGGGCACCAATGACCCTGCTACGGAAACTTGTGGCATTAGAACTGGTGTGTATATGAAAATGTCGAATCCTTGTATGGATCCCTGACACAAATCCTGCAGTACGAAGATGCCTTAGCCGCCTTAGAGGCCCTTCATCTACGTCTCTCTCCTTCTTGACGACGCCTCGGCCAAATTCTGCTTCTGGAGTGCGCCTTTTATCGCTATCATTTTTTACTTCCGATTCGTCCGGCAACACCACACTCCTAACGGTCATATCCACACACCTTACGCACTCCGTGGCAGTCAAAGTGCCCACCATGCCACCTGCAACAAATCCCAAGGACGATCCATCTGTTTTGGAAGCTCTCGTCACTGCTTGTACTCAGGTTGAACCTACTCTTTTGGAGTGGATACCTCAGTTCTCGAGCCTTCCTGCAAAACAACTCGATCCTCTTCTCACTCGCACCCATTCGACAATCATCAAAGCATGCTCATTGGCTAAATCGAATCCCCGAGCTACATTTTCATCGCGAATCTACACTTCCGCATCTCTAGCACATCCTAGCTCCGGAACCCTCGAGCTAGATGCATTTTGGGAATACTCAAGTTTAGCGGTGCTTTCGTCAAGTCACAGGCCGTAGTGGAAGACGAGACAATAGAGCTGGTTCTTTCTGCTTTCTCAGATATAGTGACAAGAATCGAGAAGGGGAGAGCGGGGCATAATTCTTTATCTAGTAAAGGGTTTATTGAATTTTGCGAATTCTGGATAGCGTTGGCAAAAAAAGGTCAGTCTTTCAAGTCGCTCAAGGCAGATGTTCTAGATATTCTATTACAGGGAGAAGATATCCGTCTCGTTGATCGAGTCGCTGCCCTCGTCCAAGGATATTCTACCGCTCACCCATCAAAGCTACGTTCCCCTCACTCAGAGCCGGTCACCGCATTGATAGGGAACATCAAAGAGCTCGAGGACAGCTGCACATTAAAGAAAGATTGGGTTGCTCTGGAAGCCCATTGTCTCTGTGCTGTCTTTGCTCAAATGACCACGATTTTGGAGCAGTGGGGATCAGGTTTGTCGTTATCCTCGTTTCGTGTTGTGTCGGCAACGAAGAAGAAGAGAGGAAGACGCGACACGACAATTGAAAGAAACCTTGAAACACCTGCAAAACGGGCCACTTTTACGAGCGCTACCCTAGAGTCAACCAAGTGAAGATGAGGAGTGGGTCGGAATTGGCGGCAAAGTCGACAGCGCGTTGAAGCGCATGGGAAGAGCCAGTATTGCGATTCTCGAATCATTTCCGCCGATTCAGGTGACGATGTCCATAAAGCCGTGGATTGTTCTTTCCTCTCAAAGTCGGTGAGGGAAAGGCAAGCTCATGATTGCAAACCTAGGTGAGATTAGGCAATGAGAAATGGGATATCGCGTATGTCCCCCCACTTAATCCTAGTGGATGCCGGTTGGACGTAGTCCTGCTGTCCTCTTAGGTTAGGGACACGAGGAAGACTGCAAGCAGTGCGGCCAGATTTCAATATATTGACAGTCTACCCGATCATTGTCCTGTTTGGAGATACGCCCCATGATAATAGGTTCATGCCATGTTTGGATTGACCTTGATGCTCGCCGATATCATGCGTATTATTGAAATATGCTTTTCCCCATCCAAAGCCTTGGAAGTGCTCGAGGATGACAGTAGAAGTGACCACGCCTTCGACCGTCATACCTTTCCTCGTCAGATTCAGGAAAAATTGTCGCCGCCAGGACATGCCGCCATCTTCCGCCTTTCGTGGGTCAATCTCTCGTCTTTCGGAGCCGATAATCTCACCTTTAACGGCAGTTACTCGCGTCCTCAGGGTAAGAAAGACTCAACATGAATTACCATGTCACTAACATTCCTTGCAGGCTGATGAACAGCTCGAATTCGTGCATGACCAGGAAATGGATCACGCAACCTATAGTTCAGGTATACATTTCCAACGGTTTACAAACGTATCTGATGAATAACTTGTTGCAGCATCGCATTCTTGTATATATTCATCGGTTTCCTTATCCATCTCTGCTCCACTACTGGCTGCAATGCACCCAGCCGGGCGGCTGTAGACGATGCCAGCATCGAGATGACGAACGGAGTCAGGCAAAGTGGTACGCAAGTGCCGAAACATCGGGTTCCAGAGCCCATGTCATCGGAGGAGGATGGATAGGGGGCGGAACTCTTACACATAATATTCGCATCTTTTCCCCTGTGCTCTTAGCTTGGCTTAGATTGTGTAATCTAGTGGATGCGAAGACCCAAAAGGCGTTTGCTACCTTTACGAACACCATACTCTCGGAAGTGGCAGTGGGAGGTGTTCAATCATCGACATCGCTTACATCCATCTCCTCGCTCTCGTCTTCTTCAGTAGAAAATTCGATATGATTTTGTTCAACTTCGTCTTCGGTTATATCGTTGTCCCTGACAGTGGGCTGCACGAATTTCCCAGCTTGATTGCATCTCCAAGTGTGTATATGCGCCGCGTGGGATTCATGGATGTGGCCTATGACGTGGATCTGCGGGCGCAGGTCGGGGAGACGGTCGAGGAGGGCGTCTAATCCGATTCTGGGTATTGGAATGCCCAGCGATGGCGGCCAGTTGCAGGAGACCACTCGAGTTTTATTGAGAGCGTTGGGATTGTATCATATTGCTTTTACGAAGCTCACAGGTGATCCATAGACAATCCACGTCCTCCCGTTCTCCTTCACGGGAAAGTTCGTACCGCTCACCCTGGAGATAAACTATCCCGGTAGCCACTGCTTCTTCTCCCCTGAGAAATCTCGTATTTCCGATGACGACTGGGTGCCAATTAAGGACCGTTATTGCTGTTCAGAAACTCGAGCAAGATGAGGAAAGTACACCTGTTCGCCTATACTCTGGTGCACGGTGGCATGCCTTTTCCAGTGACAAGTCCGGGGTAGTGCACATCATACCATTCATCGTGTGGTGAGAAATCGTGGTTGCCTGCGATGATTCTAGAAAAAAGGCGTGAACTTGCTAGAACAAGGTTTGGAAATCATGTAAAGTTCGAACTTGTGGGGCAACCGACAGAGCCATTCCATAGTTCTGGAACTCCTTCAGCGGGCCTGATCTTGTCGCGTGTAGTAAGACATCGCCAGTGGGTACATGGTTGTTGCTGATGCAGACGAAACGGGTCCAATCGGGGGAGGATAACGGGACGAGCCTACTTGCATTGTAGTCGACGTGCACGATGGCGTTCGGTGAGCGGAGAATCCTGGGAGACTGGCGGCATCGGCGGCAACGTTAACGTGTATTTGTGTTATTTTTAGATTCATTCCTATCCATTCACTCGGCCTCCTCAGGTCCGATTACTTCGCTCCTCCCCAAAGTCGACTTTGAGAACCTAGGGGACCTAATGAGAAATGGGATATCGCATACGTCTGTCTGTGCAACCACAACGAACGGAGTCCAGAGACTCACCTACTTCGACCACCAAGCCAATGCAACTGCTCTAATGTCACTGGCCTCGTGCATCACGTCAAGGCACATATCCCAGCGCAGATTATGCATGGGACCGAGCGCCTGTCCAAACCCCGTCGATAGCCATCTGTGACGATGGCGAACTCCAAGACGGGTGAAGTCCGTCTCTTGAAGCTATGGAAGAATCGCTCAGAATCAAATCTCTCTCATCCTGGTCCAGAACTAGTGCGCTCCGAGCAAAGACGTCCGGTATGTCTATCTCCAACCACTCTTCCCCAGTTCGGAATTGTACTCACACTGGACCCCCAGCACTCACCGACACCTTTGCTTCAATCGCAACCTAGACTTTTCAAGAAAGTAACAAGCTTCTTCAAACGTCCTGAAGAGGTATGCCTGACTCGTGTTGATGGAGGATGTATTAACGTACTGACTTCACTAGCATCACGCTACTCCCGACACCAACGCTAGCAAGCCTCCAACATCGTTCCCTTCCATCGTCGTGACATCTCCAGATGAACCGCCGTCAGATATAGCAACCAACGCGCCTAAAGCTGACACACCGCCTCCTAAGGTCCTCTCTGTTGTCCAGAGTTTTCCGTCCAAACCTAACTTGAGTATTCACGAATAAACCAGGAAACCCCAACCGACCAACCCGATAGCACAGGCGTCACGGCGGTAGATGCAACTCGAGAACTTGAAGCAACGGAGGAACCCAACTTTGCGATGAGCTTTGTTGCTGGACCCATCCGAAGCGCCGCGTCCGCGGTCGATAATCCGATTGCTCTTGTCGATTGGTTTTCCTCGTTCCTCAAGACATTGGAGAAGTTCAATGGTGTCGTGGACAAGATCGCCACAGTAAGTATTACCCTGTGCCCTGCAATCCAGTCGACGATCATTCAATTGTCTAGATTCATCCTTGCGCGCAATCAGCGTGGACCATCCTCTCTTCTGTTTCCAAGGTCTGGTCGTTGTGCTTTACGAGTTACACAATGTAAATCGACGGATGGCAGATAATTATTGAACAGGTACATCTTGACGACTCCATTGGCGCACTGTTGTCGAAGATGAACGAAGTTTACACGTTTCTCACAACTGAAGGACTGAATGACATTACGTCCATGAAGGCCATCGTCGAGTGCATCACCCATCAAACAGTGGAGTGCTCATATTTCATTCAAGCATATTGTGCGAACCAGAACTTCCGTAAGCCGACTTCAAGGTCGTGACGCTGATGTTAACGAATCTATTGGTTGCTCTCTAGGGAAGAGGCTGCTCAACAACTTGTTCTCATCCGAAGCCGAGACGGGCGTGCAGGACTATAACGATGTCTTTGACAGGCTTTTGCAGAAGTTCCGCGACAAGGCTGCAGGCGATACGTTGGTGGTTGTACATCGCATTTGGAAAGATCTCACGTCGGAGGTCGGTGATCTGCGTGCGCCTTTTTCGAAGTATTCTTTGTTACGCCTGCCTGATATCTGGACTCTAGGTGACGCCATGGATCTGAATACTATGCCATATGCGGGGGGTGCTGGTTTCAACAAGCAAAAGCTTTGTTTGGAGGGTACCCGTGAAGTACTGCTCCAGGAGATCGTTGATTGGATCAACGACTTCGAGAACGACACGCCTCGCATTTTCTGGCTTCATGGTCCCGCTGGCACGGGGAAATCATCCATTGCTCACACTATTGCCCATCGGTTCCAGCAGCTTGA
>Ga0307516_10008076_pt1 | contig 11958 bp, 21 predicted proteins | sample 19_EM_MG_FD_203310 | JGI IMG/M metagenome (GOLD analysis project Ga0307516, IMG submission 203310) | Populus trichocarpa ectomycorrhiza microbial communities from riparian zone in the Pacific Northwest, United States - 19_EM | ecosystem: Host-associated > Plants > Roots > Unclassified | place...
CGCCGAGAGTTCCCTCCTCGCCGCGCCGCCTCCGCCGCCACCACATATCTAATCTATCCCACTAACCACAAGGAAACAAGAAATAGGAAAAATAGGAGATAGGTGTGATAGCGCTAATTTCAACACACAATCTCTACATTGACACCCGGGGCATAATGCTCCCTCTCTATGTGGACGATATTCAACTCCTGTATGCCGAATCCGAGAAGACCAGGGCCATAGACGTCAAGAAGTCCATGTTGCGCCGGTATAAGATGAAGAACCTCGGACCAGTTAAGCAATTCCTAGGACTCGAGATTAATCGTCTACCTGACGGCTCCATCACACTTGGTCAGCAGTCGTAAATCAATTCGATCTTACATCGATATGGGATGGAAAACGCGAATACCGTCAATATACCAATAGATCACAAGACCAGACTGGATCACGTGTCGAATAACGCTGATGCTGAACCCGATCAAGTGCTCTACCAGTCTATTGTCGGAAGCCTCATGCACGCCGCACAAGTAACTCGGCCCGATATCGCATCCCCTGTTGCCGCGCTCAGCAGATATCTCCTCAAGCCGTACAAGACGCATATGACGGCCACCAAACGAGTCCTTCGATATCTCAAGAATACCGTAGACGCTGGGCTGATCTTTCCTAGTCCTGGAGGGAGTTCGGAAGGGCTAGTTGGCTATACGGACTCGGGCTGGGCAGGCGACAAGCACGATCGGAAGTCTCAAGGTGGTTATGTTTTCAAAATTGCCGGAGCACCAATTCGTGGATATCGAAGCAGCAGACCGTCGTTGCAAGATAGACTACCGAAGCCGAATATCTAGCTTGGCCGGAAGCAACTCGAGAAGCTCAAGGACTCGTATACTTACACCGAGACGTTACCGGCGGAACCGTGTTCCCACTCATCCGCTGCGGCTCAAGCAGCGCGCTGAGCACCATAGGTTCCACAGTCCACGAGTGACAAAGCCAAAGCATATCGATGTGCCTTTCCACAATTCTCGACATCTTGACGCTGCCGGTGTTGTCAAATTCACTGAGATTGATACACTCGAAACCTCGCAGACGTTATGACCAGGCACTTCCGCCGGAGAAGCACCAATATCTTACTCACGGCATTAGTTTGCACTCACTTCGCCGATAAATGGCTATTGCGCCCACCTCGATAACGATAAAAGTTCTTACGGCATCGGCCCCCGCCGACCACATTCACCCTAATAAGCGGTTCCGACATTAATGCCCAGATAAAAGTTTTTTATTGGATTTTCTGAATTGACGTTTACTGCTACATTTCTTCCTTATCGTTTTCCCGTTGTACGGCACTCCTTTTCCTACTGCGGATTTCTCCCACCGGGTTTACCGCAGAGGTTTTAATGAGGCCATTAGGACTTTATGTTTTTCGTTTTCATCCTTTGTGGCGTTCCATTATGTCGTTCGGTCTTGCATGCTGCTACGGAGCGCAGCAAGAGGGGAAGTGTTGCACTATCTCACTCGTTCTGCTTTGTCCACACTGCTTTGTCATGTGTAGAATCACGTCATCTACGTGTATTCATACTTTTCACCCTCCCAGCCGGCCTTTCTCTCCAAGACACACATGACTTCCTCGTTCTATCAAAACCTCCACCATAACCTTGACATATTGGGCTGAAGTCACGAAAAAAAGGGGGGTATCGTGTTAAGCCGTAGATAAAAATTGATTTACTTGCCGTCTTTCCGATGTCGGCCAATGTCGGGCGACCAAGAATGGCAAGGTCGGGATGGGTCTACTTATATTCAGATCGAGCGAACATTGGTGGTGCCTAAGTCTCGGCAGACAGTCTGCAGACGTGTCCGGTTTATGTAGAACAACGGATCCACTCCTCCTCGACCACCTAGTGGAAGGCAGTACGACACAGCTCATCAACCCTACGATCCGCTGTTTCTCGGACTTCCTACGTTGATAGTGGCAGCGGGAAGCCGGCTGTTGGTGAGAACCACATGGCCCTGGTTGGAGGTCTTGCCGATTCCGAGTTGCTCAAGATGATCCCACAATGGTACATAGTCAAGGCTGACGATGGTGACCTGTTGAAGCCCAAGACATAGGGAGAGGCTGGGAGTTTCTGGAGGGGCATGATGGGCTGTCGTGGTGATGGTTGTTGTGGTTGAGTTCGTTGAGATTGCGTTAGGTGTACCGGTCAGGTAGACTGCCAGTGGTCATGGGAGCACTCAATTAACAGCGGACAGACTCTAAAGTGCTGCGTACTTCTGTAGTGCAACTGAAACACATTCCAAAGACTGGCCACAAGTTTTGACACAACCGCTTGGCAAGATGAAACGAAACTTACACGCGACCCTTCTGGACGGTGCTGTGCATGTCGAGTGTGAGCTCACAGGTAACTATCATAAAATGCCCGCAGCCAAATGCCTCACCTACCTCATCACCGCTAGCCCCTACGACCCCAGCAAGAGATCAACTTCAAATGCCGCCTTACATTCCCTGCTCCTGCGGAGATCCCCACTGCGATGGTCGTGGTCCGTACTGCTACCGGCCCTACCATCATTTGCAGCCAGTGCCAGGTGCCGAGTTGGTGGCAATTCCAACGCCCTTTTACGTTCCCGTTCGAGATCCTGTGCGGGCTACTCCGTTGGCAGGGTCGGCTAACGATGGCCCGTCGGCGGGGTATCCACCGCGGAGGGATGTTCCACGCTATGTAAGGTCAGGAGCCACGACTCCCGACGAGGAGGAAATGGCAATCCAGCAGGCACTGCTGGAATCCACTGGTTATGTTCAACATCTGCATTCCGGATCGGCGTACTCGTCGCCCGGGACACCCACGAACAGGCGTAGCCCTCCGCTTGTTGGCGACGACGACGACTTCGAGGAGCAATTACAAAGGGCGCTCGCCGAGTCCCAGAGGGAAGCCACGCGCGCGGGTGGCCGACCACCCTCGGGAGGCCGACACCACCAGCAAGGCCGGCCTTCCGAAGACTACGACGAGCAGCTTCGCCGTGCCCTCGAGGAGTCAGCACGGGATTCGGCTCCGCCACCGCAGATCCACCGTAGCCAGCCCGCCACCGTGCGAGCCCCCGCAGAGCAGCCAGGCAGTCGCCGAGTTGGTGGCGGACCGCACAAGACGTGTTCAATTTGCATCGAGGAGTTCCCGGCTTCCGAATGCGCTCGACTGTTACCTTGCCAGCACGACGAGTTCTGCGTTGACTGCGTCGTGGGGTTGTGCAAGAGCGGCAGCGGTCTTATGTGTCCACTCTGCAGGGCCCCTTTCAGTCAGTACCAGGCTGGAAGGGAGGTCGTGGAGGCAAATGTCTGGCTAGCATAGCCCTTATGGTACGGCATGTGATTTGGCTGCCGCGTGGGTGGCTACCTATTTGCTATCGAGGCGGTGGGTGAATTTCTGGTTTGATGCGGGCGGACTGCTTATTTTTGCGGCTTTTTGCGACGATGACCAATATTTTTGGTGTTGTTCCGATGATCTAAAGAATTGTGTTTATCCTAATAACCCAAGTGTGGGGGTTGGGGGAGTGATACATCGCGACCAGGTGTCAAGACGGTACATTCTCAGCAATACAGCAGCAAGAAGAGAGAATAAGACAATTAATATGTACAGGAGATTCCCAGCCGTATAAAGGCAGAGTAAGAAGGACCGCTTTCGGTTGTTCACTATCAATTGCCAGAGTTTCGTCACCGTAGGTTGCATATCAAGATGTATAAATATAGCGTACTCTAGATTACTAAGGTAGTGGCGTTGCCACACTATGTCATATATGGGAAGGCGCCTAATATTAGCGTGGTGTGCAAAGTCCAACAGGGACGGGAGCGAAATGCGGATTGCCAAATTCAAAATTTGGACTTTGGTAGTTAATGACTGCCGCCCTAGGTACGACACTAGCCACCTCGCGCAGCGCGACCATGCTTCAGCCCCAAGTCTCGGCAATCACATGTTGAGGGGCAAACATGAGCCGCGTGATCCTTGTCCCTACGATCGCTTCGAATCTCTGTGCGCCAACATCACGCTCTCAACTCCACGTCAGCATAATGCCCCGAAAAGCGCCGAAAGCAAAACCGAAGCCTGTCCTGCGTCGCGGAGCCGCTGCCGGCCCGTCTAGCACCGATGCTACCTCCGCCCCGAGCCCCGTGGCCGCATCACCCACATCGGTCGCGACCGGTTCGCCCGCCGCGACCACCGAACCCACCATACCGCGAGCACCAGTGGTTATGCCGCCAAAAGGACGACTTGACAGTTTGGCATCGCCATCGACGCGCGGCGGGCCGTTGCTGGGACCTACAGGCTCGAAGTTCAAGTTCAAGCCGAAAGTGGTGCAACGGAAGTCGAAAGAGTACGTTTGCCTCGATTTGGCGCGTGCTCAGTGGCGGTGTGGGTGGCAGCTAACTGCTGACTCGTAGGGAGCGAGAATCACTCGAGGCAAAGTTCCCGGAACTGCCCACGGCCGAGCCTTCGCGTGGCGGTTCGTCGCGAGGCCGGGCACGAGGCGGTCGTGGAGGTCGTGGCCGTGGCGGGCGAGGCGGTCGCTTTTCGGTCCCAGTCAGTGCCAGTGGGCCGTTCGCGCTCGGAAGTGTCGTGCCAGGCCACCGAGAAAAGATCCTCACCGAACAGCGAGCAACAGGCGGCCGCCGCGCGGGGAAATACGGGCCGAGCGTCAAGAAGGATCCCAGCGGAGACTCGGTCCAGCCCGACTACTCTAGCTCCGAGGACTCCGACGATGAGAGGGTTGACATCGAGCTCATCGCCAGGCTTGCCCGGTTGAGCGAGGACGAGATCGACGCCGACATAGACAGCTGCCTTTGGGGTGTCGGCGCACCTGTACGCGTCCCCAGGGACGAACACATCGAACGCCAGACGACGGTCAATACCGATTCAAGCACGAAGAGCAAAGCGGAGTTGAAAGCGATAAAAGAACAGGAGATGCCGTTTGAGACCGAGATCAAGGTGAAGCCCGAATCGGAAGACGACGACACGATGCGTCCCCCGTCATCGCCGGCAAACGCCAGACGTAAGGTAAAGGTCTCGGATTCGCCGGAAGCCAAGCGGAAGAGGGAGCCTTCGTCGTCCCCATTGCGGCGCAGGAGGACATCCAGCTCGTTTGGCAAGAAGCCACTCATCTCGACGATCGAAGAGAGAGAGGAGCTTGAACGACTGGAGGACGATCGGAAGTTGTCGCTTGCAGAGCTCGGCGGCTCTATCAGCGGGCTCACCCTGCGTGCAGATAAAGCCAAGGATGCCGACGGAGACGTTCTTATGCTCTCGGTATTCCACGCCAGCCCCCTCCCTTCCTTGTCACCTTACTGACACCGTACAGTCGGCAGGAGCGGCCGTGCAAAACGCGGAAATCGAAAGCAAGGCCTTCGTCTTCCAATTTCCTCCGCTTCTCCCGCATCTCGTCGATTCCACATCGCAAACACAGCCTCGGCCGACCGGCGCCGAAGGAGCGCACGTCGTGAGACCTGTAGCTGATTTCGAACCTGGCTCCTTTGCCGCCCGCAAACAAGCCGCGACCAACAAGGCGATCCTCAATGCGCGCCTCGCCCAGCTCACCGCTAATCCACCCGCGGGTATCGTCGGAAAACTTCGTGTCCACAAGAGCGGCCGTATCACGATGCGCTGGGGCTCCACCGAAGATGAGGACGGCGAGGGTGTGATCGAGATGGAAGTCAACCGCGGTGTATCGTGTGATTTCCTGCAGGAGCTAGTGGTCTTGAAGGAGGAGAGTCCCTACGGAGAGAACGACGTGGATGAAAATAAAAACCGATGTGGCATTGCCTACTCGCTTGGGGCCGTCAGGGGAAAGTACGTCGTCTCGCCGGACTTTGGGAAGCTGGTCAAGGCTCGCCCCAGGAAGCCCCATGCTACCAGGGAGGAGAAGGACCAGCCTGCGAGTCCGATCAAGCAGAAGAAGGACCAGCCTGCGAGTCCGGTCAAGCAGAAGAAGGACCAGCCTGCGAGTCCGGTCAAGCAGCAGAAGGGACCGTCAGGCCCGACTGCGAAGAGGCGCAAGGGCAAGGAAGTGGAAAAGAGGGCCGAGATAGTGTAGATAATTATCCTCTGTGCTCTCACTTGCTGAGGGTGTCACTTCCTCTGCAATCTACATACCTGCCACTGATACCATACCGCCGGTCCGTCTCGAGCAAGTGAACCGTTGAATTAGCCTTCGCGTCGGCGTGACTTGCCGGGCCGGAACTTTCCGGCAATCGGAGTCGGGAAAGCCCCCAGTTCACTTACATTCGTCCGTTTTTACGCTAAAGACAAAAGAGAGAACAAAGGAAACCGTGACCCGCCCCTACTCCTCTTTTGCGGATGCCATGAAGGAGGGCGTGTGGGTAAACAGAGGTTGTTCCTCGCCCTCGGCGCCCAGCTTCTCGGCCTCCACCCTCCGCTCCTCTCCCCTCTCCCTGCGCTCCCGGACTTCCCGCTCTGATGCCTCGCTCCCCGTATCTTCCTCAGCCGGAACCAGTCTTCCCACCTCCGTGTTGGAGAGGAAGTCTCGTACCGCCTGGCTGCACCTCACGTCGGCCGGGGGGTCCCGAACCATGAACCGGCTCCTCCCCCTCCCCTCCTCCTTCCACACCTCTACCCACAGGATCTTCTGCTGGGCCTTCCACTCGGGGCAGACCTTGAAGAGGTGGTCCCACGTTTGCGCCCCGTACGAGCACCACCAGCACTGAGCGGTGGGTCGGCCCTTCGTCCAGTTCAGGTACTTCCCGGTGAGGCAGTAACTGATTTCTTTTTTTATCATTCTTCTTTCATTTAATCGTTAATTGTATGCGACATTCACCTGATAAAAAGTGGTCCCAGATGTGCTGTTTATTCGATTCCTATCGAGCGACGTCTGTGTGATTACTGACCGCTATTATACTTCTGACAGGAGTGACGGATTCTCAGAAAGCAACGACCTGGTTCGCAAGCGCATAGAGTCGAAGCGTGAGGCATGAGGGCGCAGCAGGCGAGATGAACAGGGGCAACGTCGGAGACGCAGTGCTAAGCGCGCGGCCGGACCCGACGGTTCGGAATACTCCTACGGTTCCCACGCTGCGGATCCCGCTTGCGGCTGGTGGTCTTCACGAGACTGCCGTCATATCGATGCGTCTGCCAAACGCGGTTGACTGCGACAACCCGGAAGCAAAAGCGGTTGTGAGTGTGACCTGTCGTGATCATGCACTATTCTCCCCCAAGCTGTGCGCGACAACAGTCTACTCGCCCTGGATAAGCGGCGCTTATGACTGAGCCCCGGAAGCCCGAAGGGATCAGAGAACACCCTACGGAACCATCGCTGTCATAAGCAGAGCAGCGGTGTTTGGGGCAGGCTCGGGATGGCGCTGAAGACGCAAGCGCCCACGGAGGTGCGTCATGGCTTGCACGGCCGTGAGGGAGGGAAAGCCGGAAAAATATGAGACTGTACAGACTACTTTATATATATATATATCACATTGCTCGCATCTGGAGACCTAAATGAAATCACGGCAAGGCTGACTCGAAGAGTCGGGATTGAAGAAGGGAAACGGGATTACACTGCCGAAACCAAGAGGGCCTGAGAAGCCATAAAACTCACTGCGCTCAGAACTTGGCATCGCACTGTGAATGCCGACTGCCTATCACCCACAAATGGACGGACAAGCTGAAAAAACGACCCGATGCCGGCGGCCCTCTTTGCAGGCAAACCCCGCGCATCCGGACAACACAGGGGAATTGGACCAACTGCTACCACGTGCCGAGCTGACTACAATGCCGCAAAACACGAGGCAACCCGAACGCCACCGTGCGAAACCGACAGCCATATATGTACCAAGACTACCGGCAGACCTATCACCCGCCGAGACCCCCCCCCACGCAAAACAACCCATATCCAACCTCCGATGCGCACAATTCGGACAAAAACCACTCCAGATACGATGCGAATGGACGGAAGAAACCCCAGTTGGTAACTGCCGAATATGCCAACGAACATCGGCAACCCCACCCCTCCAAGGCGGCCGACGAAGCCCATTCGGACACCCGCCCAACTTCCGGCCAGCCGCGCAAGCGCCAACAGTGCCGGAAATTCCAGCGTCCCTACATCCGACGACCCCAACTCCAACTCCAGGAGGGAGCAGTCGAAATCTGGCTCTTACTGAACACCCCGACTCACTGGCGATTACACGCGGTCTTCGATGCCCCACAGCTAAAACCTTCCAAGGCTGACAGGATGAGGGAACGCCCACCAGCACCGGCCCCTACGCCTCGCCGCTGCCGCCGCCCCCGAATACGTAGACAAAACAATACGCGGGCACCGCGGTGCAGTGGCCCAAGACCTGAAACACCTCGTCAAATGGGATATGTGTTACAAGAAGTCACGCCTAACTCGAAGCCTTGTGTTGGGGTAAGTGAGGTTCATCTGATCCACGTTATGTACATCTTGCGCCGATGGGCGGAAACATCGCGGCGGCACTCGTAGCTGGCTGTTAACCCATTACATCGAATAACCCAAACGCCGACATGAACAATCCACCACCTGCTGGCGAACCACAACGGCCACCTGCACCGCTGCCACTACACCATCTACTGCCGGTCACCACCCATATCTGACATATCCCCACCCACTGCCAACGCCTCCAGTGGTGCACCCGAACCCCAACGTTCCCTCCTGGAAACCAGGGACGTGGGCGTACTTCAGCGGTGCCTTCCAGCTGAGCCGGCACAGGAAGGGCGGAAACCTGAAAATGCTTGCACCGAGCTGAAATCCAATTGGCAACATCTCCATGGCGCCCGTCTCACTGAGGTAATAGCCTAATGGCCCAACTTGCTAGCCAGTTACGGCAGCAGCTGGTGGACAACATCACGATTGTTGTCCTGGAGTGGCAGAGGCGGAGGCCACTAGGCCAGTGGCTCTCTACATGGCCCGCTAACCCACAGGGTCCCCTGCCCGCGACATGGAAAGCGTGGTTTTCCGAGACCGTCACACAAGCGCGAACGTCGGACGGCGAGGCGGTGAAACCCGCGACGGTAGCGACAACCGGACGTTGGCCCCAGGTTTGGAAGGTCAACGAAGGCCAGCTAGTTCGTTCGTTCGAACAAATCCAGCAGTGACCTCGGCTTGTGTGACGGTCTCCACGAACCATACTTACCATATCGCAAACAGGTGACACTATGGGTTAGCGGGCCAAGTAGAACGGGTCTGTCGGAGCCACCACTGGCCCCGTGGCCTTCGCTCCTGTCACTCCAGGGCCACATCCGTGACGTTGTTCACAGGCTGCTGCCAAAACCGGCTAGCGGGCCGAACCTTGAGGTTTCCCCCTCAGTGAGACGGACGCCATAGAGATGCTGCCACTTGCATTTGAGCTCGTGTGCAAGCATTTGTAGGTTTCCGTCCTTCTGTCCCGACCCAGCTGGGAGGCATCGCGGAAGTGCGCCCTCGTCCCCAGTTTCTAGGGAGCGTTGAAGTTAAGGCACACCACTGGAGGCGCTGGCAGCGGGTGGCGATATGTGAGATACGGGTGACGCCCAGGCCGTAGATGGTGCAATGGCAGCGATGAAAGTGACGGTTGCAGTTGGTCAGGGGGTAGTGGATTGTTCGTATCGGCGTTTAGGTTATTCGATGTAATGGGTTAACAATTAGCTACGAGCCAGTATATTGATGTCTCCGTCCATCGGTGCAAGACGCACGTAACATGGATCGGACGAACCTCACCTACCCCAACACAAAGCTTCAAGTTGAGCGTGACTTGTTGCAGCACACGCACTTGTGTTATGGAGCGCGTGTATGTCTTCTTAAAGCGGGAGCTCGTTTTCTTGAGCGGGACGGCGCAGTCGTAGGAGGATGATTCTGGCGCAGGTGTTAGCCACAAATTGCCTAGCCTAGAGTAGCTTACACCAGTAGGGCCTAGCGCGGATAGACATACTTCTCGATCACCCTCACTCCCGAATCCGTGAGCCGAATCTGCTTGGGATTGTTGCATAGGGTGTGGTTGTTATTAGAAATGCCGGTTCGCTATCGGGGGCCTTAGAGGGAGGGAGAGTAAGGGAGAGTAAGGGAGATTATTCTCAGCCTGAGATCGGTCGGTCACGATGACAGGGAGAGATCACACGAGAGGAGCTGGTGAGCGCGGTGAGCGAGACAGAAAAAGTCGGTGATAGTATATAGAGTACTGCTGAAGCTACCGAAGAGAGGGTGAAGAAGGAGAATAGAGACATTATATACACCGGTCTCCTGTCCTAGGTAGATGCAGATGTCGGCATCGTCTATAACGACTTTGTCTTCTTGTCATTCCAATTTCGCCATTGTGACATTCCAACTTCGTCATCCATTCCGACCTCATCATCCATTCCGGCCTCGTCACCCATTCCGACCTCGTCATCCATTCCGACCTCGTCATCCATTCCGGCCTCGTCATCCATTCCGGCCTCGTCACCCATTCCGACCTCGTCATCCATTCCCGAGCGCAGCAGCGAGAAGTATTTCCAACAGCTATTTACGACTAGAAGGGTAGGTACTCAATCAGGCAGCTTGTACCTCCACTACGACGTGATGCTGGGACGTCTGCACGTTGATCTCAGAGTGCCTTGTGACTTATCGATCAGGAGCCAGTAGATTCAGAAGTTTGGAAGATATCTGCGCCAGTGGGTGCGGGATGGGAAGGGAGAACACGCCAAGTCCCCTCCGTATTCCCCCCGGCAATTGAGTCCTCCCCACAGATGCTATTTGGAGCCTTCGCTACTTTACCTATCGTCCGAACACTCGGTCACGAATTGGCAGTGCGGGAACGGACAGACGAACTTGGTACCTATCTGAGTGCCGAAGTACCGGAGACACGAGTAGTGAATATTGATATGCCCGCAGCCGAGCATCTTGACCCCCGTCGCTGGCCGAACGTATTCGCAGCAGAATGGACAAGAAGTGCGGGACGGGCCATTTGGGGGTTTCTGTGCGGCTCCCATGTGGCTCTCTGGAAAATGTGAAAGGGTTTTTTTTTTTGGTTTTTTGGGGGATGCAGAATTAAAGGCAAGGATTTTGCGATGAGGGAATGCCGCGTGATCTTCTATACCTCGAGGAAACATTTGCGTTTTATAATTCTGGCTACGCCATCAACATGCTGGGCTCGACCGGTCAGAAGGGGAATGTTCCAAGTTCCCGAGCGACGGGATGTGCATCTTGCAACGGCCGCACTCTCGGTGCGAGGTATCAGGATATTAGTAAACGGTTAGAATGCGTGCACAGTCGCCGTGGCTAGAAGTCTCTAGGCGCCAGAGAACATGTGTGTCCATGCCGCAGGGACTCGAGCTCGGACTTCTTACGGACGAGCAAGATGATTCTTCCATATGTCGATGCCGTCTCCGTCGGACAGGTAGACCGTAGACGCCAGAGCAGCCGGTCTAAGTGTCGTCTGGTGCACCCAGTCTTTACCCACATTCCCGCATTCCCGCCCGGGGGACAACCCACTCACAAAGCTTCCCACGACTTCGCCGTCCAAGCCCGACGCAATCGTGGTGGGCATGCCTACATTCCCTCAAGCCATGGACGACTAGATCTGAGCGCAATCCTGGGTAGCAGGCATGCTGCTTCCGCGCGTGTTTGTGGATGAGTCCAGAAGCGCAAATGAGCAACCCGCTAAACCCAGGATTTTCATTGGGCTCGTCGGAGAGCTGCAGACAGGAATGACATGAGAGCGAGAACTGGAAGGACTGGTATAGTTCCACCGATATCCTCCTCCGAGACTACCTACTCGAGGCCCTAGGACACAAATTCCTCACCTAGTAGTGCAATTGACACCGCAATCCTCCCACATATCAAGGCAGTGTTCTACAATGATAAAGACTAATCTAGGGTGATTTCGGGTCGGGCCGAGTCGGGCTGGGACCACCCAGACCAACCAACCACGGGTCGGGGGGGGGGGGGGGCGGGGGGGCCCGGCGCGGCCGCCCGCGGGCGCCGCGGGGGCGGGGGGGGGGGGGGGGGGGTGGCGGGGGGGGGGCGGCGGGA
>Ga0307516_10008077_pt1 | contig 11957 bp, 14 predicted proteins | sample 19_EM_MG_FD_203310 | JGI IMG/M metagenome (GOLD analysis project Ga0307516, IMG submission 203310) | Populus trichocarpa ectomycorrhiza microbial communities from riparian zone in the Pacific Northwest, United States - 19_EM | ecosystem: Host-associated > Plants > Roots > Unclassified | place...
TGGTTCTGTTGTGGTTGGTCACTTTCGTCTTTAGATGGAGAAGAGGAATCGGCAATGCTTGATCGCTTCGATCTGCGATTTCCCTTCTTCATTTTAAGCGCCGATTATCTGATCGAAATGATGTAATCGTCTCTCTCTCGACGGCTGATTATTGGCAAGTGAAGCTGCGAGGATTCAGAAGAGCGTCTTTATTTTTGAATTTGATTTAGTTTCCCTCTTCCACTTATATTATTATGTTATAAAAACACTAAGAGCCTCTTTATCTTTACGGACACACAGATTTTTAAAAAAAAAACTAATTTTTTTTTAAATTAAATTATTTTTATATTTTTTAATTATTTAATATACTAATATTAAAAATAAATTTTTAAAGATGTGGCTTTTTTTTTTTGTAAATGGATACTGCTCTGACACACACAAAATACTATAGACTTACTGTTCATTATTTAATAATTCATTTTGCTCCTCAAAATTTTATTTCTGAAGATTTCATCCTAATTGAAAATCAACTTTTGATTTCTTAAGTAGGGATGGAATTGAAAGAATAGGAATCGAAATGAAAAGGACGTCAAACATGGGTGACGTGCTAGATTTCATGAAAAATACACTTAGATCCCTAATCTAAAAAAATAGCATGATTTATACAATTTAGATCCCTTTAAATTTCAAAAAAATTATTTTTTGTACAAAAGTTTATTTGTATTATTTTTCAATCCATTGTTAGAGAGAGTGGTCACCGAATTCTAGCGATGAGAAAGAAATTTGTTATTCAAGCTATTTCCGACCACCAAAATGGATTTTTTTGGTTTCCACAAGTTTCATGCTATAAAATAGGTTTGATGGTGGTGACTTAAAGCCTTAATATTGTCTAAAAAACATATTTAAGTTGAGGAAGATAAATCTAACTCAGTTTGATTTCAAATTTTTGGACCTTTTTCAGGTTTTTTTTGTTGGTTTATAGTTGTTTTAAGGATGTTGCTGAGGTTTTTTGGGTTGAAATGATTTAAAAATTTAATTTTTAAGGCAAAAAAGACATTGTTCTATTTTCCAGGGTACCACAGTGGTGGTTGGAATCTGGGCTCGCATCTGACATGTCACATGCGTATTTGTGTTTCAAAAAATAAAGGTTGACGATAAGTCGTTTGTCCTTTTAAAAAATATAAAAATACATAAACCAAGTCTAGACGTGCGAGTCTGAACTTGAAAGCCCAACCATGTACGTAGGCTTTTTCTTGCAATGGCCCCGACCATCTTTTTTCTTTTTTATTTATTTATATATATTTAGGTTAAGTATAAATTTAAGAGAAAACATATTTAATCCGGTTGAGTTAATGACTTAGATCACAAGTTTGACAAGTTAAGTCATAACACTTGGTCTATTTTTTTCTAATTTATCTTTTTTTAGTTGAGAACTGTTTTTAATTTCTTTTGAAAATAATTTTCAAATTTATATTTCAATTAATACCACTCATTTTTTATTTTATTTTTACTTATTTAACATTTTTGGATAAAGATTTAAAAAAAAAATTGTGTGTATTTAATTTTTGAAGAGATTTTTCTATTCATCCATAATTTTATTTTTAATCTTTTGTATAGATGAACTTTATTTTTTAAAATAATTTTTTTTATTTTCATATAATATTTCTAGTATATGCAACATTGCATAATATTTTTGTTTCTCTTTTATTTTATTCAATCAATTTAATATGTGTGTCTATCTATTTTATTATTTGATTGAATCAAAAAGTTATTTTAATAATAAAAATTGAAAACACAACCCGATAAATATTTTATCTCACGAAATTAAATATTTTGATCTATGTTTATCTTTCGATCTTTCTAATTTTATTTTTAGTTATTGTTAATGATTTTTTTTATTTATTAAAAAATATAGTTTTTGATTTATTTAATTATATGTATGTATAATATTTTTTATGTGCACTTAAAATTTTTTTAATTACAAAAACATGTCAAGATAATTTGTATATATAATTTTTTTATGTAAAAAAATATTTAACTCATGACAAAACATGATTTAAATAGCTAGTTTTATTACAAATGTAAAACTAAAATGTACTCTCACTCTTTACTTGGGATGCTACCACGTTTCTCTCTATAAAAAAATTCTACTATTATATATATATATATTATTTTTGTTTGCGCTATTCAAAATATTTTTTACATAAAAATATATGTTCAAATAATAATAACTTGAATTAACCCGAGTTTAACTTGATGAACACATGAGATATGAAATTTATATATCTTATAAAATGAAAAGTTGAAAAAATCACAAAACTCAAGTTCCAATAACTTAATCTCAAATGATGAAATTGGTAAAAAAAAAATTAACTTATAAAAAAAAAGTGTTGAAGAAAAAAAATTGAGTCAACTCAGGTTAACTCTACTAACCTGCCATCAATGACATAAAATCATGATTAAAAAATTTATTTTTTAAAAAAGATTTAGAAAATATGATCAAAGTTAAATAAATAAAAAAAGTCATTTATGATTAACTTGAATAATTCGAACCCATAAGAAAAAAAAACTCAAGACTCAATAGTCTAATATCAAAGGACAAAACTAAAAAAAAAAATCATTGAAAAAGAAATCTAAAACAACCCGGGTTAACTTGACTAACCCGTGACTCAGAATAACCCTATAAAATAAGAAAATGAAAAAAAAAACAATTAAAAGAATGGGGACCAAAATCAGAAAAAAAAAATGAAATAAAATATCGAGGGAAAAAATAAAATAAAAAACAAACTAAGAAAAGGACGAAAGAATAACAATTACAAGAATGAGGACCAAAATTGGATAAAAAATCAATGAAATAAAGCGTTGAGGGATAAAATTAAAAAAATAAATAAATTAAGAAAAAGATAAAAGAAAAACAGTAATCAAAATAATAAGTACCATAATTGATATAAAAATAAATAAAACCAAATAGAAATGGATGAAATTTAAAAAAAAATCTAAAACAAATAAAGACTAATAAAAAAAAGGAGTACTACAATTGCAAGAAAAACTAAATGGCAGGACAATTGTGAGTTTTGGTTGACTCGGGGCAATTTCAAGCAAATGAGAGAAAAAATAGAAAAAAAAATCAAAAGTTGGATCTTTTTAGCCTCCAGAGCATGCGTCTCTCAAAGGGTGCGAGCGATGTCAACTCGTTGGCACGTGCTACGTACACACCTGTTACTTTTTTTATTTATTAAAAGATTGATTTGCCCATAATTCAAATAGATTATAAAAAAAATATGATGAAAATACCAAAATACTCATTTATCCATTTTTTATATATTTTTTACTCAAAGGGAAATGGAGTAATTTTACTATTTTAAAATAGGAAATGACACAAAAACCCCTCTCATCTTTTAATTTTTTGTTTACTTTTAAAAGACATTTATGTCATTTAATTGTGCAAGAAAAAGTTAATCGACCATTATTCCTCCAATTATTTTTATAATATCAAATGAGTCCCCTTGAAAATACCATTTTACCTCATAGAAAAGCCATTTGATTTTTGTAATGAAGGGTAAAAATATCATCGTATTGTAGCAATTCACAATACAACGAATCTGACCCACAATAAAAACTAATGGGGTTTAGGTTTTCTTATTAATTAATTGATTAATTAATTATATAAAATAAAGGGTAAAAATGTCATTGTATTGTAGCAATTAAAGACTAATAATAATAATGAAAAACCCAATCCATTTTGGAAGTTTTCACGGATTCGTAGCTGCATGAGAAATATATATATATTGGAATTACATGAAACATGATAAATTTGTAAAATTTATAAATTCATACATAGAATAAAGCATGTGTAACAAAATTAGGATTCTTTATCTCATTGCAAACTTTGAACACTAAAAAAAATGGTTTTAAGAACTAAATCAAGAAATAAATTAGGAAAATCATTTTCCAATTAATAAAAATATTTTTTAAAAAGGATAGCACGACCGATTTGTGTTGTCAGTCTCACTAATTGTTTTGAATTATATGATTTAAATAGATTGTGAAAAAAGAAAGGCAAGAAGTTGAGGTGGTTTATTGTCGTGTTTTCTGTTTTTTGTTTTTAAAAACCAATTTTAAAACCAATGTTATAAAAAATATATAAAGCCAACAATTCATTGTTAAAAAAATTAACCAAATAAAACGGTTTTCTTGTTTTTTCCTATTTTGTTTGAAAGTAGAAAATGATACCGCACAACTTCAATTTTTTTACCATTTGTTAAAATGCGCTTAAATTTCTATCCATGGCATCAAATGTTCAGAGAAGAGAGGTGAACTTTTCAATGGACCAATGAAATATGAATCTGTATCGACATTAACAAAGAATTCATACAAAATAATAGGAGAGCAAAGCATCACATCGGAGAGACAGACATGAATTCCTAATCTAAATCTGTCTTGTTTGATTTCTAGAAAGAAATCAATTACACAATTACCCAGCACAGCGGAGTACACAATCAATCAAGGTACCAATAGAGCTCCATGTCCACCTTCATTTTTTCCAAACAAATCCATCCAAAAAATAATCTTAGCGGTACTGGTATACATGTTAACCGCCGTAGTTCTCCTTCTCATCGGATGTTCTTTTCGGTCGGGCAGGGCTTCTGGTAGGAAGCACACCGGTCTCCTTATTTATTGATTCTTCTGCTTGATCAGCATTCCTGTCTCTCAGAAAGATGCCACCATGTGAAGCTGATCTCATAGCCCTCGGTAGCCTCAAAGGAATTTCCGCCTCGCTTGCACCATTATCTGTTTCACTTACAGTGTTTGGTGCAGCCGATCGCATAGCCCTAGGTAACTTCAAAGGAATGTCTGCTTCGCTTGCACCATTATCATCAGCCTTTTGGGGGGGAGCTTCAGTGTTTTCTGATCTTGCGGTGGGTGGAGGAACAGGAACAAGCTGAATTACTGATTTGCGCCATTTCTTTCTCTGGTTTGCGTTTGGTGCATTGGATTTGGCCTGCAGGAGATACGAATTAAAAGATAATAACGATAAAAAAAAAGGAGAGGAAAACCAATTTGCATCAATGAATTTGCAAAAAAAAGAATCACTAATTGATTGCTTCGAAACGAGCATACCATCGTGTTGCCTATATCGGACAGAGGCTTCCTTCCCACCACACTATCATCACTTGTTTCTCTAGGCTTCTCAACTAGGGCACTTTCTAGCAACATTGCACCATGAGAAGCAAGGACCTGATTGTTTTCTGTTTCATTAGATCCAAGTTCCGAATCTGGAATTGTAGTAGCTCCTCTATTAGAACATTTATTTGGCATGCAGCCACACGATATCCCACAACAACCCCCAGATGCTCGACACTGGCACTTGGATGTCTTGCATAATGAGTATTTACTACAAGCACAACATACTGGAACAGCAGTGGCTGCCTCACCAGAACAATCTGACTTGGAGTTTTCAGGATCATGGATATCTCCTGTACTGGAACGGGCTTTGTTTTTTAAATTTATTTTCTTTCTCTGCCGCTTCCCTGACATTACCCATTCATCATCAGTCGCCTCTTTCTCTGATTGTACCCATTCATCATCCATCAAATCATTATCTGAATGTTCTGATTCAGATGTATCCATATCATCCAATATGATAGGGGTGCTTTGTTGTGCCTGAACAAACAAACAAACAAACCGATAAATAAAGAAAAGGCTATGGGATTAGGGAATAGCGAAGAATTCATTTGTAAGACTATCCAGCAATACAAGCTTATATATCTATAAATATACCTGTCTATGCATGTCGAGCTTGCATCCTTCAGAATCGGCCTCACTTTTGGTGGAGTATTTTTTCAATGCTGAACTCTGTTAATAGATCATGCAATCAGTATTTGATAAATTGAGAAATTGTTCAAACAAAATAGAAATAGGAAGATGAAGACAGAATTTTCCAAGTTAAAAACATCTACCTAATTTTACAAAATCCAAGGTGACAAACGCAATTCACGAGATTCAAACAAGAAATATTCAATAAAAAAAAAACTACAAAAATCTATATTTATACTGCATACTAAGGAACAAGTAAACGATATAATGCATACTAAGGACCATAAGCAAGACTAATATTCAACTTTTCTTTTTAAATCTGCTGTGTGACTCCAAACCAGATTAGGAACAAGTAATTGATAAACAGCTAACCTGTAACTTCACTTGATGAAAGAGTTCTGCCTTCTGCATTTCAAGATGCCTGGCCAGAGTAGTCAGTTTCACCACTTTTTCCTTCAAATCTCTTATTTCAGTATCCTTTTCTCTCCAGTCAACTTCTTTATCTCGCAACAAGCACCTAAAAACATAGGAGTAATCCGGATAAATCAATTACACGCAACATGTAAAACCATAGCCCTGTTCACGTTACATTGAAAAGAAGCTAGCCAATCCAGATAATAAAGCTCTGATCAAATATTTTGACTTAAGAAACTCAGAAAAATAAAACTGAAGAAGGTCATCACCTGGTGGAGGATGCTATATTGAACAAATAACTCATCACGTTTTTTGCATCAGCAAGTGACCGAACTTGATTCCAACGTCCTCTTCCACTAAAGCCCCGTCCATGCTCTTCTGCTTCTGACAATTGTGATGCCATCGAAACCAAGGTGCTAGAAGAAGCAGCAAGCATGTTTTCAAGAGCAAAAATCCTTGAATTTCTAGCCCCAGGAGACATCGCTGGCGAGCAATCACTGCATTGTTAAAGCCAATTATCTAATTGTTAACTTCCTCAAACTTAATGTTAATATAAAGTCATAAGAGGCCATGAAGGGAAATCAAGATGGAGAAAACGAATCACCTTGAATTAGTTTGTTTAAGTATCTCTGCTTCTTCCTTCAACTTTGCAACTTCGTTGGCCATTCTAGCTCTCCTGAAATAACAAGAGGATTTACTTGAATTAGCTAGCGTGGAAGAGCACTGATAGGCAGCCTCAAAGATGTCCTTCATTTGGATAATAAATAGCAAACTAATCAAGGTAACAAATCAAGCGCATCCTCTCACTGTATACTGATGAAGATACAAATATTCTCACAAAGAAATAAGTTTAAAAGGAAATGAATTGAAGATTTTTACAGAATATGCATGAAGTTAAGATGCAAAATCAGTGACTCACTCTTGCAGTTGACGCTCATACTCAGAACGTACTTCATGTATGCGTAATGTGACTTCAAGCTCATGCTCAATTGCCTGCATCAGAGCCTTCACATTGAAAATAAATTGTGTTAGGAGCAAGTCTCAGAAAAATAACAAACCAAAGCCTAATAACAATTATTTATTTATGCACATTCAAAATGCATAATTCTGTCTTAAGACTAAAAGTAGTACCTGAATTCCAGGGCCATTGCCATTTCCAACACCTGTAGTATAGGAAAGTAAATTTTCAACAAAATATTGTTTACAGAAAACAAAAGGGAGGGCAGGAAGTAGTAAATCCACCGACCAATCTTTCTTGATTCTAAAAGCTCTTTTAGCCTTTTTGTAGCCATAGAAGCTTCTTCTGTCTTTCTTTGTAGCACCTGTTTCGAAATACCAAAAGTCAGTAGAATACTTCTGTAAATTAGAAATAGCGTTCTTAATGCACATCAATTACCATTTTCTGCCTTTGATTCAAAGCTAACAACTTGTGCATCTCGTACTCATTTCTCCTGCCTTCTTTCTTAAGCTGGTAATGAATAAAAAATGTGATCCAAAGAGAATTAATTTCCGTGTCATTTAGAATCTACGGAGGCATGAAAGCAACATCGAGGATCTAGGATAAATACAATTTCCTTTAATAATAACATTTCTAAGGAAAATATTGTTTTATACTTGCTTTTTTACATCTGTGATAAATACAATCCTCTTTATAAGAAAAATATTTATCTTAAGCTTTGTAAATTATGATCGCACAAAATTTGATAAAATCATACATTAAATATTTAAGGACAGACAATTTTTTTCCTTTATGCACCTGAAGAACTTCTTTTTCCCTCGATGCCTTCCATAACCTGAATTGCTCAGATTCTTGCTTGATCTTATGTTGAAGTTGGACCTGGAAACAAATAGGCACGTTAATACTGTGATAAAAGGAATTGTAACTTAAAATAACTATAAACAAACCTTTTGTCTAACAAAATCGCACCTTTTGAGTCTTGATTCTCTGAATCTCCTCATGCAGTCGTCTTGCAGCCTCATCACTCTTTTGTTTTTGTCTCAATAATTGAGCTTGAGCATCTTGTTTCTTCTTCAACTCTGCAACCTGCAAAGCAGAATATGAATCCGAGAATAATTGCAACTGACAGTATAAGTCTGTGCAGACTCACACTCACCTGTGCCTCAAGGACTGTCAACTTTTGAAGATACTCATCCTTTAATTTTTTAGCACCGTCATCAGAAGTAGATGATATATTGACAAGATTGCATCTCAATTCCCCAATCTCTTTCTGTGCATTGACAACAAAGACGGATTAATATACAAAGATGAACCTTGAAAGACTGGAAACATAACATGTCTAGTATTACAAAAGCACTGACCTGCAAAACCTTCTTTTCTTGTTCTAAATCGTGAACTTTCTTCTCATAATGTTGCTTAAGAACTGAAGTATCCACACTTGTAAAACGCTTCATTTCAGCCTTCAAAAATTAAAGGAAAAGGGAATGAAGGGCAGTGCTCAAAATGCCAACAAATTGTAGAATAAAAATAAGGAACTGCAGGTCCTAGACAGTCAAAACATAAAGAATCACATACACCTACTATTCCTATATTTTATTTATGTCAGAACTAGTAAGAGTTTCTTTTGTGGCTTAATTAGAAACTTTTGTATGCGGTTGCTCATGAATGAGAGACTTCTGTGGTTCAAAATCTTCTTCCACCTCATGAAACGGCAGGTCGTTTATTGAGCAGAAAACAGCAGCAGCAGCCAAAAAGTAGTTAGCGGTAGATATTACATCTAATTTTGACAGCACAGGAGTGGAAAGGATAAATTATACAAAAAATAGTTGAGCTGCCTTTACCTCCTTTTGTTCAAGTTTTCTGTCCAATTCTTTCAGCTCCCAGTCCAATTTTTCTTGAAGAGAAGAATGTTCTAGCTCTTTTTCATCATCTTCAACTTCATCTGTAGTTGAATCAAAGGAAAATGATTTCAACAATTTTATACAGCTACATCTCACTGGTGAAAATAAAATGCAAAGTTGAATAGAAAAAACAGAAACAGCAAATAAAACGATGCTGAGCATCAATAGTTATCGAAGGCATAGCTTCTCTAACTAATGATTTTGTGTGACCTACCCATAAAGCTGCCAGATTTAAAAAAATATGCATGGTTTTGTCGCCCATGAGACCAGCATTACCAACATTAAAGATTAAATATTCAACAACCAAACAACAAATTTACCAAGTAATTCAATTGGAGTGTTCATCATGAAATGAAATACAAAAATGGGGGAAAGACTTTTCAATAATATAAAATAAGAAAACTAACAATCGCACAACAAAATGAGTTAGAATTTCTTATATGTTACCTGAAATGTCTGCTGCTTTTGTGTCAGAATTGGATGAAAACTCATTTAGAGATTGTAACAAAGCATTTTTTGAGCCAAACCTCTCATCATCTGAGTTGATATAATCAACAAATTGAATACACTTCGAGTTGGACAAGTTTTTCAAATGCAGCAGCTCTCCTTCTAACTCTTGAATTTTTGATACATACTTTTTCACTAAATCATAATCCTGAAAGATGCTTTAAAACTTTGTGTCATAAAAGAATTTTATCTCGAAAGCTACAATAAGACTGCATCAATCAATTCACACTAACCTGACTTGTACTGGAGTCAATCTCATCCCATGATTTACCATTTCGAGCTGATTCAATTTGCATTATCAATTTGTCCTTTTCAACCTGAAATATTGACTCAGTTGTAATCAATACAAAATAAACATTACAAGAAAGATAATAATTAAAGTAACACACAAACTTAATAACCTGAGCTTCGACAGCACGTTGATTCAAATGTTCGCAGGTGAGTTGTCTTTCATGAAGCTCTCGTTTTAGTTCAGCATTACTCCCTTCAAGCAACGATACTTTGTGTTTGAGTATCTAAAAGAACACATATCATTAAGTAGTTGAATTTAGAAGACAAGGAGCAGATGTGGGTATTATTTATCACAAATTGATGTACCTGAAGCTCGTCAAATGGGATGGTTGCATCACCACGATAAAATAACAGTTCAGCCTGCAATTGCTCAATTTGGCTTCTCATTCGCTGCATTTGAGCAGACATTGGATCACGATTGACCTAAGAACAAGGGGGGAAATGTCACGAACATGAAAAGAAAGGCATGACAAAACACAACACAACAAACAAGTGAAGAAGGCAAAATTACCACTGCTTTGTTTTGAATATTGCGAGCACGATTTGCGTATTTCAAAGTATTCAAGGTCTCCTCCGCATTTGTGTCAGCAGGGCTAACACATGCTATAATAATACGACAATCAAACTGTTGAAGGGAGAAATCTAAAATGCAAAAGTAAACTTCAAGGATTGCGATGCATAAAGATAATAAATGGCATACCAATCATCACCGTTTTGCTGTTTCCTCCCAAAGAATCCTAGAAATTCAAATTCCAGTGACAGCAATAAGCAAGCTTCTATCATGAGAGAATTCATACTTTAAACCAAAAGCAATCACCATGTAGAGCTTACATTTTCACTGCAGTCAATGAAATCTCCCTGAACTATTTCGCAATATTGCAAACGATCCATCAATATAGCTTTTATTTATGTTTTCTTGCCTTTTTTAATAAAGAATTAACCCATATATTTAAGAAATCATTTGATCATGAACCACAAAAGTTACAAGATTTTGTATTGATATTAGAGGCTTAGATCAACATTAACTAACTCCTTTACCTGTAACAAGCGTGTCAACTTGCTGTCGCGATAAGGAATATGGCCCCCTTCTTTCCTTTTCTTCTCGTCACCCAATGCACTTATCACATTTCCAAGGGCCAGCAAACCCTTATTGATATGGATGCCTAAAACATGAAAAATCATCAAATTTTTTAACAAGATAAACAAAATAAAACAAACATTGCAGGCCACCATTGCACTTTAAGCATTCCTGTTGAATCATATCAGGAATTCTCATTCTCAGCATTATAACAAACAATGGGACTACCTTCCTTGAAACGCATGCCATCTGCTCCTGTTCTTTTTGCACGTTCTGATCCAGCAAGGTCAACCAAGTGTAGTTTTGCACATAACATGTCATCACCGAATTCATCATTATTTACTCCGCTTGGACAGGAAGAAATTTTCTTTTGCTCCATGGTAATTGTAAATATAGCATGCGAGCGACTGGAAACAATGCAACAAGTCTTTAAAATAGTAAATTTAGATGAGAAAATTAACAAAGAAAAGTGCAAAGAGATAACAACAATTGCATTACACATGTTAAGTTCTTTTGGTGGGATTAGACAACTTCAAGTAAAAACAGGTCAGAAAAGGCTTATTCATCAACCGTTTGAAACCATGAGCTCTTTGAAACCAACCTTATGACAGAACAATGACAAAAACTAAGTTAGAGTAATGACATGGTGAAATCCACACCTCGATTGACTGTTCATGTTAGTGCTGCCAGTTGCACGACATAGAGACCCATGCGACAAGTAAGATGCCATCTCCTCTTTATTTCTAACTTCTGCTTCAGTGACACCAGCAAGCGTGATCCCTCCATTTACTGTTTCTCTTATCTGAATTGGTACTCTAGCAGGCACCGCAGGCTTTGCAGAATTCACCCCTTCGGCTTTAGAGAAAACTGCCGAATTGGGATCGAGCAAATCGAACACCTCTTCCTTAAATATCTGTTCATTTACCATCAGAAAATTAGCACATGGCTTTACAACAGGTACACAGAGTTATTGCATTGAAGCACATTTTACCTCAATAAATGAAACCCGTAT